>OLPN01001682.1_pt1 | contig 19124 bp, 19 predicted proteins | sample 1672601 | NCBI WGS metagenome assembly OLPN01 (sample SAMEA3136704, study PRJEB25190) | human gut metagenome | reverse complement strand
CATATTGTGATATTGAGGATGATATGGTTAAGGGAATGTTTGGGACGATTGTGCAGGGGTATCTGAAGAATGGGTATAACAGGGGTACAGCGGAGATGATGGCTAGGGAGTTTTTTAGGTATGAGAGTTGAAATAGATGTAAATAAAATAACTATAAGAATGTGAAAAAATGTAGTATAATTAATAAAGATATGTGTTGGAGGGAATGATATGCTTTTATATGATTTGATTGAGAAATGTTCTTACAGAGATGAATATCAGAAGGAACATGAACAATGTGAGTATTGCTCATATGGGGACTGTTGTCCACGAGATTGTCAAAGTTGTTTACAGTATGTACATTTTCCTCAAAATGCTCCAGCTCCAAGAAAATATGACTGTATACATATGGCAGATTGCTATTATTGTAAATATGCATATAAATATGCATCTGAAATGGTGTATGGATTAAGCTGCTTTGCTGAAATTCGAGATAAGAAGAAATTGAATATTATGTCAGTTGGATGCGGACCATGTACAGAATTGGCTGCAGTTGATTATCTTAGAAATGAGGGGGTGCTTAATTATGACCAATTGGACTATAGGGGAATTGATCCATTAGGAGATGTATGGAAATGTATTTGGACTGATATTAAAACGTATTTTGGAGATGGAATCCAGTTTTATCCAAATGATATTTTGCAATTAGTAGATATTATAGTCAAACATAGTTGGGTTCCGGATGTACTGATTTTTCAATATGTATTTTCTGATATGTATAAGCATTCAAACGAAGAAGAGATAATTCAATTTATAAATAAATTGGCTGGTTTTTTAAACTTATATGATGAAAAACCAATATATATATTGTGTAATGATATTAATCTTAGCAAATCTATGGGCGGTGGAAGAGAGTTTTTTGATATTTTAGAGTCAAAAGTTGAGAATCCCAAAATAGTGAGAAAAATGCATTTTGATAATATTAATAGAGATAGACACTATGAGTACGGAGACCAATATAATAGTAATGCACTTGTCTTTAATAATATAACAGATGACATAAGAAACGCATATAACCCATTTGAGAGTTGTGCTAGTGCACAAATACTTATAAAGAAGGAAAGAAGTGATTAAATGATATTAAGTGTAAGTAGAAGAACGGATATTCCTAATTATTATTCGGAATGGTTCTATAATAGAATAAAAGAAGGATTTTTATATGTTCGTAATCCTATGAATGCTCATCAGATAAGTGAAATAAAAATCACTCCAGATGTTGTAGATTGCATAGTGTTTTGGACAAAGAACCCTTTGCCAATGATAAAGAGGTTAGACGAGATAAAAGATTATAATTATTATTTTCAATTCACATTAACTGGATATGGAAATGATGTTGAGGTTAATTTGCCAAATAAAAAAACAGAAATGATTCCGATATTTCAAGCGTTGTCTGAAAAAATTGGTAAGCAAAGAGTGATTTGGAGATATGATCCTATATTTTTTTCTGATAGATATACAAAAGAATATCATTTGAAGGCATTTAAAAGTATTGCAGAGGCTTTAAGTGGATACACGGAAAAATGCGTGATTAGTTTTGTTGATGTATATCCAAAAAATAAAAAAAATATGGATGGGTTATCAAGCTATGAATTAAATGATGATGAGCTTAGAGAATTCGCTCAGGAATTAAGCAAGATAGCAACTGATAATAATATTAAGATTGGAAGCTGTGCAGAAAAAATAGATTTGGATGAATGTGGTATAGTTCATAATTGCTGCATAGATAGAGAATTAATTGAAAAAATTATTGGATGTAAACTCAATGTTGGCAAAGACAAAAATCAGCGTATAGAATGCGGATGTGTTGAAAGTGTTGAAATAGGTACGTATAATACATGTAAAAATGGATGTGCATATTGTTATGCAAATTATAGTTCAAAAAGCGTAGAAACAAATGCTGCCAAATATGATCCATTATCTCCACTTCTATGTGGCAAAGTTCAAGAAGATGACAAAATAACGATTAGAAAAGTTGAGTCATTAAAAGAAACACAGCTAAGTATTTTTGATATTTGATGGCATTATTTCGTCATGTATTTCCTGAGTATATTTAGCCCTAAAAATTTTAGATGAGGTAAACAAAAATGAAAAATAAGATGAATATGAAGAATAAAATACACAAAAATGTACCAAGAAACAGCCAGATAAATCTCTCCGCCCAAGAGATTGAATAAGCTACAAGCCATGCAAGGCTGAAAAGGAAGAAACTCCCAGAAATGCATTTATGGATTTCTGGGAGTTTCTTCTTTTTCGGTCTTATACGGCGCCAGCCGTCAGTGAGAAGTAGCAAAGCGGAATCGAGCTGAGCATGGCGTAGAAAAACGGTGGGAACGTTTACGTTTACCATCTGTTGGCTTTTATTATTGCATTGCCTGAACCATTCTGTAACATGGACAAACAGAGGGTATTGAAAGATTTTACTGAGCTGTTTAGAAGAACTTACGGAGTAAACTGCATTGCAGCAATGCATCACAACAAGACAAAAACAAACTTGCACATTCATTTGATACTTTCAGAAAGAGAAGAATTGAAAAATGGCATAAAGAAAATTGCCACAAGAAACATGTTTTATGACGAAACAGGAAAGCATGTAAGGACCAAAAAGGAGATACTGGATGACATGGGAATGTAAGAAAAGACTGTAACATCATAAGAAAAGGTCAGGTTTATGAGTACAACAGATTTTAAGGCAAGGTCATTTCTAAAGGGAGTAAAAACATTGTACACTGAGCACATCAATTCCTTCTTAAATGATAAAGATAAACTGCAGGTGTTTAACAATAAAGATGTTTATCTGCCAACAAAAAAGATTGGAAAGAACAATCCGAAAGCAGAGCAGATAAGAAGAAACAATCAGGTGAGAATGAAGTGGAACAGTACAGTTGATGAAGCACTGTTTTATCAGGTCCCAAGAAAATATATCAGAACCATTAAAGAGGAAAAGATACTTAAGAATGTAAATAAATTTGGAAAGTCGGAAACAAAGACAGTTGGTGGATTAAGGAAAAACAAGTCATCAAGAGAAAGTGTAGGCGTAGGAATATTTTCCAGAGTTTTTGAAAAGGCTGTTGGAATGGCATGTGATTGTTTAAAGGGACTAATTAGGATATTTAGAGATGCAATTGCACCAAAGCCACCACAACCGGTTAAGGAGTATAAGCAGTATGCAAAAATGGTTGATGAATTATTGGAAAATCATAGAGCATTAAACAGAACACAGATGGCAATGAGAGAGACAAAAGACCAAATAGATCGAAAAGAATACGGGATGTTTGGAGGAAAGAAAAAGTTAAAGGATGAAATTGTGCAGTTGGAAAGGCAGGAGAAAACGGCAAGGAGTTTAGAAAACAGATTGTTGAAAAAATTAAATGGTGACAGTGTGGATGAAGTTATAAAGAAATTTAACCGAATGAGAATGGAAATGGATGCATATAAAAACTTTGTTGACAGGGCAGAGGATGCTAAAGAAATGCTGGATGAAAATGTCAGAGAATATATGAAAAATGTGCAGGAAAAGGCATTAGCGGAAGATAAAAGTAAAGATAGACGAGGTGAAGAAAAAATGGAATTTAGAAGATGAAGATGATATAATATGAGGGAATAAAGTTAATTTACAAAGTAACATGCATAATAGGAGAGAAAATGTTTTGTGATTATATAGGGAAATTTTCAAAATGGAATAGTTGGGGGTTATATACAGTATCATTAATTTTTACCATTATTTTTTATAAATATGATATTATATCTGTGTTGATTTTGGCAATTTTTTTCGTTATTTATTTAGTAAGGATTGTTTATGCTGTAATGCATAACAGTAAGATTAATTCTATAATATATGATGGTGATACAGTAGATTATTCAGAAAGCAAAAAGGTGTGTGCAGATAATTGTGCTGATATTGTAGCAATGCTAGTTTACGTGATAATATTTTTGAGCAAAAATCCCCAAATTGCTAAATTATTAACCAGTGATAGTATTGCTCTTGTGCTATTTTACAGTTTAATATATTTTATGTTTGTATATTATTCTATTAAAAATGATTACGTTATTTTAAAGATATGTACGTTATTATGTTCTACAATACAAGGTGTAATGTTTTTATTGGTTATGATTACAATACCACTTCAATCATTAGTTTATAGTATGGAAAATCAAAAATTAATAATTGAAACAATTCCTATAGATAGAGATTCGTTTTGTTCAAGTATTATAATAATAGGGCATATGTTAGAAAAACATCCATTATACACATTTATACCTTTGATTATATCAATTATATTATATACTGTTTATATTTGTATGAGCCCAGGATTTCAATTAGGAAAAATAAAAATTGCAATGCAAATAGTTAATATTTTAATAGCTACGATCAGTATTATAATGTTTTTTGGAGCAGATTATTTGAATGAATACGTAAATCAATTTAAAAAAAGCATTATGTTAGGAAATAATAACAATTATGCTTTTAAGTCATGGGAAATGGAAATATTAAAATATATAAAAAATTTTGAAACAGTAAATATTAAAAATCTAGTATATTTACTTGTTGTACCTTATTCAGGTGGAATATTATATGCTAATTTAATTGTAGAATTAAAGATAAGGTATATAAAGAGAAAAACAAATACAATACTTGAGAATATGCTAGATAATAAAAAAATTGAAAATAAAGAAAGAAAAAGATATTTTTATTATGGTGGAGATAAGGTACATTATAAATTGTGTAGAAAATTTGAGGATGAAAAAGATAAAGTGGATTAAAATAAAAAATGAAGAGTGAAAATGCAAAAAGACAATAAATTATGTGTTCTCATAAATTATTGCCTTTTTTATTGTCATATGATTCCCTTTATGTTAGTATAATAGAAAGTATGTTCGAATGAAGAGAAGAATGATTATAAGTTATAAAAAACTTTGGAAATTGTTAATTGACAAAGATATGATGAAAAAGGAGTTGGCAGAAAAGGCTAACGTAAGTTCAGCTTCCATTGCAAAACTAGGAAGAAATGAAAATGTGAATACAGATATTTTGTTAAGAATATGTACAGCATTGGAATGTGATTTTTCTGATATAATGGAAATTGTTAATGATGATAAATAAAAGAGGTTAGACAATGGATCGTTTAACAAAAGAACAACGTCATAGGAATATGAGTAACATAAAAAACAAAGATACAAGTATTGAGATTAAACTAAGAAAAGCATTATGGGAAAAAGGGTATCGATACAGGAAGAACTATAATAAGCTTCCGGGAAAGCCGGACATTGTTCTCACTAAGTACAAAATTGTAATATTTTGTGACAGTGAATTTTTTCATGGAAAGGATTGGGAGAAACTAAAGTTACAGTTAAAAAAAGGAAAAAATTCAGAATTTTGGATTAGTAAAATATCTAAAAATATAGAAAGAGATGAAAAGATTGAAAAAGAACTGGAATTTATGGGATGGACAGTTATTAGATTTTGGGGAAAAGATATAAATAAAAATGTTGATGAATGCATTAAAGTTATTGAGGAAAAAATATTCGATAATATGACAGCTGATGATTCATTATAGGACAGAGAGGAAATATAAGATGAAATATAGAGCAATAGATTTATTTGCCGGAATTGGTGGAATAAGAAAAGGATTTGATAATGCTTTTGGGAAAAATATAGACACGGTATTTGTGAGTGAATGGGATGAATATGCACAGAAAACATATAGAGCAAATTACAAAGATAAGTTTGAAATAGCAGGAGATATCACGAAGATTGATGAAAAAGATATACCTGAGTTTGATATATGCTTAGCAGGATTTCCGTGTCAGGCATTTTCACTTGCAGGAAAGAGAATGGGATTTGATGATGATTACAAGGGAATGTGCAGAGGTACATTATTTCAGGATGTTGTAAGAATATGCGAATATCACAAACCAAAAGTTATTTTTTGTGAAAACGTAAAAGGTCTTACGATACATGACAGAGGAAGAACTTTTAAAGTTATTAAGAGTGCCTTTGAACAGATAGGATATACGGTATACGATAAGGTTTTAAACAGCAAAGATTTTGGTGTTCCGCAGAATAGGGAAAGAATTTATATAGTTGCATTCAGAAAAGATATTAATTCTGAAAATTTTGAATTTCCGGTAGGAAATAAACCTGATACATGCATACGTGATATTATGGAAGAGCAGGAAGTAAGTGTTAAATATTATCTGTCGACAACATATATAGAAACTTTAAAGAGACACAAGGCAAGACATGCGGCCAAAGGAAACGGATTTGGTTATGAAATAAGAGATTTAGATGGAAAAGCAGGAGCTATTGTTTGTGGTGGTATGGGAAGAGAAAGAAATCTCATCATAGATAATAGACTTACAAATTTTGTACCTGTTACTCATATTAAGGGTGAAGTTAACAGGGAAGGAATTCGTAAAATGACACCTAGAGAATGGGCAAGACTGCAGGGATTCCCGGATGATTTTAAGTTAGAATTGGCGGATACACATTTGTATAAACAGTTTGGTAACAGTGTAACTGTTAATGTCATTGAAGCAATAGCAGATAAAATTAAAGTGATTCTTGATGCAGATGAAAAGGCAAAATCCGTTGTAGAAACTGTAAATATCAGGCAAACAAAGAAAGAACGCGCTGTAGGATAATCAGTAGGGGAGGTACAGTAATATGATAAAAGGCAATAAAGGTGAATGGAGTGAACTATATGTGTTATTGAGACTGTTGGCATATGGCAGGATTTATGCAGCGGATGATCAGGTTAAAAAGATTGAAAATGTATATTTTCCAATTCTTAAAATAATGCGTGAGGAAGTAAAAGGAAAAAAACTTGAATATAGGATAGGAACTAATGAAGACATTGAAATCTATAATAATGATATTAAGATAAAAAGCGTTAGTAGGGAACAGTTAAAAAAAGAGGCGGACTATTTATATAATGAAATAGTAAATATGAAGAGTAGATCATTTGAGATTGAACATACAGAAAAATTTGCAAATGCTATTGAGTGTTATCGTCTTGCAGCACCATCTAGTGACAAAACAGACATTACAATGCAAATACATGACATACATACAGGATTTGAGCCAATATGTGGGTTTAGTATTAAATCGGAATTAGGGAGTGCTCCAACACTTCTAAATGCATCAGGTGCAACGAATTTTGCATTTGAGGTCGAAGGAATTAATGATGAACAGATGGAACAGATAAATGCACTTAATAATCCAAAGAGCAAGATAATGGACAGAATGGAACAGATTTTTTCGCTTGGAATAGTTAAGTATTCAAAACCATTAAATGAAAAATTTGCAAATAATCTAATGCTTATAGACAGCCGTATGGAAGAGATAATTGCACAGGTGCTAATTTGTTATTACCGTGATAACATAAGCGATTGTAAAGATATTATAAATAAGCTCGAAGAGGAAAATCCTCTTAGATTTCCAAACAAGGGGTTTTATGAATTCAAATTCAAGAAGTTTTTATGCTCAGTTGCATTGGGTATGATGCCATCTAAGGAATGGGACGGACACGATGAAGCTAACGGAGGTTACATAATTGTATCTTCAGACGGAGATGTGTTAGCATATCATATATACAACAGAGATTATTTTGAAAAGTATTTATTGGATAATACCAAACTGGAAAGAGGTTCAACAAGTAGACATGGTTTTGCATCCTTGTATAAAGAGGATGGCAAAATATATATGAATCTTAATTTGCAGGTTAGGTTTAAGTAGAAAGTATAGAGGATAAATATAAAATTGTGAAGAATATAATTGTATAGAAAGAAGGGATATTGTATATGGTTGTTTCTGAAGAATTAATTGAAATCATAGATAGTGACATAAAGACATGTGAGTTAGCAATTCAAAGGGGTAATAAAGATGAATTGTGGGAAGTTCATAGTAGATTGGTGAGTAAATATTCTAATATTATTGACGGGTTTGCAAAAAATTTACAGAGTCTTTTTTATGATGAAAGCGGAAATATTAAGAAGCAAAATCTTGAAACCATGAGACAGAAGTTAGTTTTATTTAAAGCTATGGGATATAAAAATATATTTTCTAGTGATGCAAAGGGCACACAGGTTAGTGTTAATAATGTTAATCAAAATACACTATTAAATAATATAAGCTTTGAAGACGCACGTAATAACATAGAAAATATGACGGCCTTAAGAGAAGAAGAAATAAACGACATTTTTGAAAAAATAGATGAGATAGAAAAATTAGTTCTATCAACAGAAAGAAAAACAAAAAAATGGGAAAAGGCAAAGCCGATTATAAAGTGGATTGCTGATAAAGGTGTAGATGCAGGAATGTTAATGTTGCAATTATTACTTAAAATCGGATAGATTATAGGAAATTGAGGAAAAATATATGTTTGCAGGTTTTAATTTAGAAATTAATGAACATTTTTTTTGTTCACAGAAGAAAACATTTTCTGAATATCAAAAAATAGGAAAAGAACATCTTGCTTCGCAAGGCAAAGGTGTGGAAAAAGCGTTAAGTGAATATATCAAGAACAATATTGTGGATGGATCAGAAATACAAAAAGATTGGTTTCCAGAGATTGAAGCAGATATATTTTTATCACATTCAAGTAAGGACACAGAATTAGTGAATGCCATTGCAGGATGGCTTTATGATTCATTTGGTTTAAAGTGTTTTGTTGACTCGAATGTTTGGTGTTATGCTGGTAATATTGCTGATATGCTCAATTCAGACTACAGTAATAAGAGGTCAGATGTTGATGGTGGATATTTATATGATCATAAAAAATGTCTTAAAGTTTCTGAGCATGTTAATACAATGCTGAATGTTGCGCTTCAAAAAATGATTGATAAAAGCGAAAGTGTTTTTTTGATTAATACGGATAAGTCTATTCATATAAATCGTGATTCAAATAGCATTGATTTGACATATTCTCCATGGATATATATGGAATTAGTGTGCAGTGAAATTGTTCGAAAGAAACCATTGTCTTTTTATAGATATGATAAAAAAGTATGTCATGCAATTAGTGAAAAATATCAATTTGATGAAATTAACAATGATTTGACAATATCATATAATGCGCCGACTCAACATTTAATAAAAATAAATCAAGATGTTTTGAAAAAATGGAAAAATCAATTTAATGGGAAACATCCTTTTCCGTTAGATATATTGTATAATGATTATTTTGAATCTGAGGTAGAAAAGAACAAAAAATATTTTAAATATTAATAGGAGTTGTGGAAAAAGATATGTGTAGAGAGGATAATATAATCAAAATTGAAGAAATTCATAAAGAAATTGATTTAATTCAAGCATGTATAACAAGAATGGCTCAAAATTCTTTTAAAATTAAAGGATGGTTTGTGTCAATTTATGCGGTGATTTTAGCGTTGCTTCCTGAAAAAGTAAATGTTTTTTTAGTGTGTATCACATTGATTGCTGTTAATATCATTTTTTGGTATTTGGATGGTTTTTTTCTTAGAACAGAAAAAGTATATAGAAAAATATATGATTGGGTATTAGAAAAAAGACCACAAAATAACAGAGAACTAATGTATCAGTTAAATCCAAGTAAATTTATTGGGAAAATAGAGAAGGTCGAATCTGTATGGCAAGTTATGTGGTCAAGAACATTGCGATGGTTTTATTTAATTCCGCTTGTAATTGTAGTAATTGTATTTGCAATTAAGTGTGGACCAACTTTGTGTAAAATAATACAATTTTGTGCATATAAGTAATATGAAAGAAAGTGGACTATGGGGAAAAAAGATATTTGTTTCGTATAAATATAAAGACAATAATGTGAAGGAATTACCTAATGTAACGCAACCAACATGGCCGTGTGATTACGTTGATTATATTAGGAATAATGTTTTAAAAGATGATGATATTTATAAAGGTGAAAATAGTGATGAAGATATTTCTGCATGGAGCGAAGATAAAATTTGGAATCATTTAAAAGGAAAAATCTATGATAGTACAATCACTATTGTTTTGGTGTCACCTAATATGAAAGAAGATTGTAAATGGCAACGATCACAATGGATTCCGTGGGAAATTAGTTATTCGGTTAAAGAAACGACCAGGAATAACCGAATGAGTCATCGGAATGCTCTTCTTGTTGTAGTTTTACCAGATAAATTAGGATCATATAAATATTATGACAAAAATAACCTTTTTCCAATATTAAAAAGTAATATTGATAATGGGTATGCTTATGTTGTTACATGGGAAGATTTTTTGAAATATGCAAGCACAGATATAAGCATTGCATTTGGCCATAAAGATAGTACACCATCATATGAAATTGTGAAATCTCTTTAATATATTTAAAATTAAAAGTAATGACTATTTTGAAGTAAGATGTAATATATCTGGGATAAAAACAATGAAAGAAAAGAGGATTAACATGAATAAGTAAATATCTTCATTTATTGATAGGTATGTAAAAGAAATCAAAAACAATAGTGCTGCAATGTTTATTGGAGCAGGTTTTTCTAAAAGTGTGGGATATGTTGATTGGAAAAATTTACTTAAAGATGTAGCAGATGATTTGGGGTTGGATATAGATAAGGAGTATGATTTAGTTTCTTTAGCTCAGTATTGTTATAATAAAAATAGAAATAGAAGTATTATTAATGATTTGATTTTGGATGAGTTTAATAAAGAAAAAGGGATTGATGAAAATCATCGTATTATCGCACGTTTACCGATTTTTACATATTGGACAACAAATTATGACTCCTTGATTGAAGACGCATTAGAGGAAGCTCAAAGGATTGTAGATATAAAGTATAATAATAAACAACTTTCTCTTACAAAACAACACAGGGATGCCGTTATATATAAAATGCATGGAGATAAGAACAACCCTGACGAAGCGATATTAATAAAAGATGATTATGAAAAATATTATAGAGAGCATGCACAATTCATTACGGCATTAAGTGGAGATTTGATTTCAAAAACATTTTTATTTATCGGATTTAGTTTTTCAGATCCAAATATTGATTATATATTAAGTCGGGTTAGAATTGATTATGGAGAGCAAAATAATAGACAGCATTATGCAATTATGCGTAAAGTAAATGAAAAAGATTATGATAATCGAGCAGAGTATGAGTATGCACAACGTAAATATGATTTTTTTATTGAAGACCTTAAACGCTATAATATACGTGTTCTCCTTATTGATGAGTATGAAGAAATTACGGATATTTTAAATGAAATAGATAAAAGACTGAATCATAATAATGTTTTTATTTCAGGTAGTGCTCAAGAATATGGCGAGTATACTGAAAAAGAGGCTTTAGAATTTATCGAATCATTAAGTAAAGAATTAATTTTGCAGGATTTTAATATAATTTCGGGTTTTGGTTTAGGTGTGGGTAGTTCTGTTATTATTGGTGCATTACAAGAAATATATATGAAACGAAAAAGTATAAATGAGGATAGATTACTTTTACGCCCGTTTCCACAAGGAATAGAGGACAATAATAGTCGGCAGATTTTATGGAAAAAGTATAGAGAAGATATGATTTCTAGGTCTGGTGTGTCAATCTTCTTATTTGGTAACAAATTAGTCGATGGAGAAATTGTATTGGCTAATGGTGTGGAATCAGAATTCGAGATTGCTTTAGAACGACATTGTTTGATAGTTCCTGTTGGATGTACAGGGTATATGGCGAAAGAAATATGGAAAAAAGTGGATTCAAATATGTCAGACTTTTATACGAATGTTGATGATGTATTGATTGAAGCATTTAAAAAATTAAATTCTAAATCTAGTAAATCAGAACTAATACCTGACATTCTTTCGTTTATTAAATTGTTTGAAAATGGCAAATATAGTCCAAGATAAAATGGGAGGAAAGAAAATATGGCACATAAGACATTTATTTCGTATAAATGGAGTGAAGCACAGGATTTACGAGATGATATCATAACTGCTCTTGGTGAGGATGCTACATACTATAAAGGTGAAACAAGTGAATCACCAGATTTGACGGATACATCGACTGAAAATATTAAAAAGAATTTGAAAGATATGATGTATGATACTTCTGTTACAATTGTGATTTTATCACCCAACATGAAAGAGAGTAAATGGATTGACTGGGAGATTGAATATTGTTTGAAAGATATAACGCGTAAAGATAGAACTTCACATACAAATGGAGTTGTAGCTGTTATTATGAAAGTGGATAATAGTTATGAGTGGTTCAAAAAAAGTGGAACAAATTGTCATGGTTCTTCGACGGTATCATATGAATTAGATAAAGTGTTCGACATTATTTCACAGAATCATTTTAATTCAAATCCGGAACAATGGCATTGTGATAAATGTAAAACATATGATTGGTTAAATGGTTCGTATATTACTTTTGTTGAAGAAGAAACATTTTTGGATGATCCGGAAAAATATATTAATAATGCGTATGATAAAAGTGAGAATGATGCGAGTGGATATGATCTTGTAAAACAAAGATAAATGTGCATCGTTCTTAAAATTAATGTCGCAAAATTTACTTGAACCATTTGTAATTAAGTGTAGATAGCCGTCGGTGAGACGAAGCAAAGAGGAATCGAACTAACCATGGTGAGAAAAAGGAGAGTTAGTTTATGTAAAGGTAAATTCTATTGCAAGAGGGCAGATTGGAATTTAAAAATTTAATTAGGTGAATGACATCATTAAATATAGAGTTTGAGTAATATAATTATTTCATAGATAAGTATTATGACAATAAAATGACAATATTTTTACCAGAAACTATACGCAAAAATACTAAAACAGTACAGAAATGAACTGCTAAATACAATAAATATCCTGCTTTATAAAGGAGTAAATTTTTGCGAGTAGGAGTTTGAATAATTTTCAAAAGCTCGCAAAGCCTAGTAAATGGTGTGCTACCCGTCAAGTAGACATTTTAAATAAAGGGCTTTGAACCACATAATTGTATATAATATTACCGAGGTGATACCAATATGATACCATTTCGGCAAATATAGGAGAATAAGGCTCCAATGTGATTAATTAGTCACATTGGAGTCTTTTTTTCTTTATAGGAAAGACCGTAGTTGGCGTTCTGGTAAATTGAAAACAGCCTGCCGGGAGGCGGGCATAGATTCCACCATATCGAATCATTTTAAAGTGCTTTTCAGGGATGTGTCTGATTAACCGTTTTATGAAATCCATAGTAGGGAGAGTTTCTTCGACATACTTTTCGTCTTCGTGACGATTGTAATGGAAGGTAACGAACACGCCGTCATAGCTGTAGCCACCTTCAAAAATCAGGCAGTGAATGTGAGAATTCCATTTGAGATCCCTGCCAAAAGTATGAAGAACCATGATATAACCGGGAGTGAAGTTTTTGGATTTGTTCATTTTAAAGAACATATGGGAAATAACACTGCAACAGAATGGAAAAAACAATGAAGCAGAGTTCTGTCCTGAAGGGAAAAATCACGGAGATTTTCATCAATCGTGAAGACGCAGTGTCTGTGATGAACGTTAACCAGTTTAAAAGACATAGATGTAGTACGTTCCATGGAATACTTGTTACCGCAAGAGGGACAGAAACGGCTGTGGCAGCGAAAAGGAATGAACTTAAGATTTCCACAGTGTGGGCAGCCGTACATAGCACCACCAAAAGGAGGATCACCACAGTTTATCATCTTTTCGATATTTTCCATCTCAGAAGATCTGTGATGAAGAGTATATTTAATTTCTTCATAATAGTCGGTAAAGATTCTTTGTAAGATATTCATATGTCTATTATGCAGAAAAATGAAGCAAAAGAAAAGCCCACCCCTCAAGATTGAGGGGCGAGGGAGTTGAATAGGCAAAGCATGTTTTTATTAGAGGTAGTACATGACTCAAAATATTTACTTTCTGATAATTATGAAACAATTAAGGCTACAGAAATTTTGGCAAAAGAAGGTTTTGTTGTTATGCCATATATGTATCCTGACTTAAATGCGGCAAGAGAATTAGCAGATGTGGGAGCAGCATGCGTAATGCCATTAGGTGCCCCAATTGGTTCAAACAAAGGATTGGCAACCAAAGATTTTATTCAAATTCTTATAGATGAAATAGATTTACCAATTACTGTTGATGCGGGAATTGGACGTCCATCTCAGGCATGTGAAGCCATGGAAATGGGAACAACAGCAGTAATGGCAAATACAGCAATTGCAACAGCAGGAGATGTTCAGGTGATGGCAGAAGCATTTAAGAAGGCAATTGAAGCGCAAAAACTAGGAGCAACCTATATAAGTGCAGGTCATATATTTGCTACTGACTGAAAAAAAGATTTACCACCAAGAGGATTGGAGTTTTTAAAAGAGGTTTGCAATAGCGTTACAATTCCAGTTTACGCAATTGGAGAAATAAAACTTTCAGATGTACAAATGGATGAAATAATCAAATGCGGTGCCAAAGGCGGTTGTATAATGTCTGGTATGATGAGCCTATAATTCTAAAAAATTAGAACACAAATTTAATCTGGTAAATGCTATAATGAATATATAATTAAGGTGTAAAAGAATAAATGATTAAAAGGAGATTTTATGAAAAAAGGGTTTAGTATAATCATGGCGTTTGTTACGGTTATGACAATGCTTTTTAGTGGCGTAACTTTTGCTGATGATACGAATGAAAATACAGAAAATAAAACAAAAGAAAGTAATTTTACAAATCTTATAGTATTTGCAAGATTTTTAGATGAAGATGAATTTATATATAATTCTTATAATGGGGAATCTGTTAGAAAAATTACAGATAATACTTATAACAGTGCATATTTTAATGTTTCGGATTATTATGAAATTGCGTCAAGGGGAAGTCTTAAGATAAATAGCGTGTATTTGTTTAATAAAGGTGGTTCAGTGCAGTTATCTCATACAAGAGGATACTATGCAGAGTATAGTGAAGAGAATCCTGAAGGTTACAGGGACAACGGAGAGAGAGCAGAGCGTATGTACGAATTAAAAACAGACTGGTCTGAATCTATAAACAGAGCTATATCAGCGGGTAATGTGATTACAAATTATGATGGTACAAAAAAGTACAACTTTTCTGAACTTGAAAAAAACAATGATGGGGTAATCGATGCAATCACCATTATTTATAAAAATACAACTCAGAGTATCTCTGTGGGTTGGTCCTCACCTTTGTGGAATTATAAGGATTACGCAGATTACGTAAAAATAAATGCAGATGGAAAAACAATTACAAGTAAAAACTATGTACAGGTGACAAATTCCTATAATTATTTATACAAGGATAATCGGGAAAACGTGATTTTGCCTATGGCAGTGGCAACTCATGAAATGGGACACATTTTAGGATTTAAGGACTTGTACAATAGTTCAAATAGTTCGCCGGTATATTATATGTCTGCAATGGCAAAGCATATGTCACCTGTGCCACAGTTTATATCTGTAAAAGAAAGAGAAGCAAAGGGGTGGCTTACATCTGACAATGTTAAAACAATTTATCAAAATGGACAGTATACCTTAAAGGAAGCATCGACTAGAGGAGATTCACAGATAGTCGGATACAAATTAAATTTAAAAGGAACCAATAAAACACTGTACTTAGAATATAGAAATTTTGGCACAGGTGGTAATAAGTATGATTGTCAGTCAAAAGAATTGTATAAAACAGATGGAACGAAGCTAAAAGGATTGATAATTGGTTCAGGACTTGTTTGTTATTTGGTGGACAAAGACACAAAATTCCCAAACAATATGGGATGCGTTGCAGGAAAGTGGAATTATGAAACATTAGGTGGCACATATGCAACAAAATCTGACGCACCATTAAAACTGAATCAGAGCTTGGAAATAACCGATGATATGTATGTTGAAGTCACAAACATAACTGATAATCAATTAACATTTAAAATAGAAGGTGATTTTGAAGAACAACAGACTGAAATTAAAGAAATCTCAGACAGGGAAAAATATGATGGAAGGGACGATGGCATAGTAACACCAGTAAAAGATCAGGGAGATACCAATTTGTGTTGGGCATATTCAAGCATTGCAGCAGCAGAATCATCCATTTTGAAAAGTGGAATTGATCCTACAGTAACAAAAGATACATTATCATTAAATCCGATGGCGGCAGCTTATAGAGTTTTTAAGAGAGAAAGCGATCCATTGGGAAATACAGATGGAGACTGGCAATCAGTAAATTATTTGACGCAGTCAGGAGACCCACTAAAAATTGCCAAGTTATATTCAATGTGGTGGGCACCGGTATCGGGTAATGTGGTTACGACAAACCCATATGAAAATCCATCATATAGATTTGAAAATGCAATTTATATACCTGAAAACAAATCAAATCCGGAAGAATACATTAGGTCAATAAAAAAAGCCATAGCAAAATATGGGGCAGTAACATTTCAGTACAACAATGCAAGAGAAACATTATACTACAATCCAAAGAATGAACAGGGCAGTACAATTTCTCCACATGCATGCACAATCATTGGCTGGGATGACAATATCCCATCAGACAAATTTGTGCCAAATGGTGCTACCCAAAAGGGTGGCTGGCTTGTAAAAAACAGTTACAAATCATTGGAGTATTTTTGGCTGTCATATGACAATACAAGCAGTTGTTCTTATGCATTTTCATTTGCACCAAAGGACAAGTATGACTTTAATTATTACTATGATGGAAGCATGGACGATTTCCCATTAAGAAAAGATAAGTCAGTGGCAAATGTGTTTAAAGCAAAAAAATCTGATGATTTAAAAGATGAATATATAAAAGCAGTAAATGTGGCTATTGGTGGTGAAAATGTAACCGCTAAAGTGGAGATATACAAAAATGTAGATTATCCTTATGGCGGACAGGACAATGTACCAGTTTCAGGTGGTTACCTGGCAAATACTACAACGGCGTATTTTGAAAACAGTGGATATGTAACAATAGAACTGAATCAGCCGGTAAAGATTGAAAAAGACCAATGGTTCTCTGCAATAGTAAGTGTTTCAAATGAAAATGGCGACGCCAAAATAATGACTTCATATAAAAATGGCAGGGAAATGTCATATATAAACAATGGTAGTGGATGGACACAACTTAAAAATTATGTAGGAAGAATAAAGGTATACACAAAATTGGAGAACAAAGTGGAGAATCCAACTATAGAAGTGCCTACAACGGAAGCACCAACCACAACTGAAGTGACAACAACATCAGAGCCAACAACGGAAGCACCAACCACAACGGAAGTGACAACTACATTAGAACCAACAACTGAGAAACAAACTGAGACAACTGTCACAGTAGAACCCACAACTGAAATATTGACTACAGAAAATACAACATCAGAAACTACTGTAGAAAATCAAACAACTGACGAAACAACATCAGAAAAAGAATCAACTACAACTTTTGGACAAGTTGTAACAAAGGAAAATGAACCAATAACTAACGGAAAAACTACAACTCGTGTTGACGGTGTAAATAAAAAGAGTTTAAAGCAAACAAAAATTCTAAAAGTAAAAAAACTTAAAAATAGAAAAGTGAGAATTACTTTTAAAAAGGTAAGTAAGGCTAAAATATATCGGATACAGTATTCAACTGACAGAAAATTTAAGAAAAACGTAAGAACAAAACGTACAGGAAAAACTACATATCTGTTAAGAAAATTACGTGTTAGAAAAAGATATTATGTAAGAGTGAGAGCAATAGTTGGAAAAGACAAAGGCAAATGGAGTAGTGTAAAATCTTTTAAAGTGGGTAAGCGGTTTTATAAGTAATTGACAGTTATTCCATATTTGTTATAATACCGTCACTTGGTAGCACAATGGTAATGTCAATTTACACACTTACAGATGCAATTGAGGGTGCGGACATTTTCTTGGACTATCTAAGTGACCAATCCAAGTCTATGTCTGTACTCTATAGGACTCAAATATCCTAATAGTTTCAGTTACAGACTCCGTTTGATGATATATCCGTAGTGCAGCAATATCTTTTTGTTCTTTTGAATACATAAAAAGGCTCCTTTCTTTAACTACGGCACAATTTACCATTTATCCGATAAACTGAGCTTGTACTCTCAGATTGGAGCGTAACCGTCCTACCGTACTGAGGTAGCACCAATATAGTTCAACATATTTGTCGAATGTTATCTAACAATTCTAACATTTTACGCCAAAATCAAACCCTTATTTTCTCTATGATATAATTAATGTACAAGTAAGATACCTGTTCGATTGAGTATCTGCTTAAACTTTTTCCTCCGATATGATTTTGAAGAATATAAAAAATATATGGATAATTCGAGAGAGTTAGAAAAAACAAATTCAGGCAGGAAAACAACTGTGGAAAGAATAGAAAGGTGAATAATATTAAGGCTGTCAGAAAATAAAACAATTATTGTAGATGTTTTGTTCTCTGGCAGCCTTTTGTAAATATTATTGTTATGCTCAGAAGACATATAGGCGAAAGAATTTATAAAGATAAAATGTTAAGAGCGTAAAAACGATACAACGAGAAAAAAAGTCCAAAAGTAATAAAAAATTACCTTAAAGTTCCATAGGCTTAAAACTTTTTATAAATTATAATTATTTTAAACAATGATGCAATGCAAAAAAGTGAAAAGGAGGAAAAAGATGAAGAGACATTTAATATCTTTGATTTTAACAGTTGTATTAGTCGTAGGTGGAGTAAATGTTATTCCGGCAGGGACAAAAGATGTGTCTGCAGCTATGCAGTTAAATGATTTTGAATCGTATTATAGTTATGATTTAGGAAAGACAGAGAATTTGTTAGGAACAGTTTCGAAAGAAGAAAAATGGAATATTGACGAAAATGGTGTCATTACAGATATGAATAGTACATGGTGGAATTCTGGCGACGAGCTCTGGAAGGATATGTCGGTACTGAAATATAATATATCTCAATACAAAGATTTTACATTAACAGTTGATTTTAAGAATCATATCCGTGGTGATTATGAAGAAGACGGAGTTACCAAAAAAGATAATTGGGAAATGAGATATGGGGCATTTACATTTGATTTTTGTGGCGGTTCTGCTATGTGTGGAAAAAGTGACGGAA
>OLPN01001680.1_pt1 | contig 19139 bp, 16 predicted proteins | sample 1672601 | NCBI WGS metagenome assembly OLPN01 (sample SAMEA3136704, study PRJEB25190) | human gut metagenome | reverse complement strand
ATGGTACATTCGCAAAAGAGTTCTTACTCGACATGTCCGATGCAGGTGCACAGGTACACTTCAAGGCTATGAGAAAATTAGCTTCTGAGCATCAGTCTGAGAAAGTCGGCGAAGAGATCCGTAAACTCTACAGCTGGAACGGCGAGGATAAGCTTATTAATAACTAAGCAAAATTTATTGCAGGTGCAATAAATTTTGCGCTACTCGAACGAAGCGCAGCGAAGTTTGAGTCAAAAAAGTCACACACGTAATACAGTGGTAGGAAACTTTTTTGAAATTTAAAATTCCCATCTGGTCGCAATGATCAGATGGGAATTTTTTTTACATTCCTTTATTTATCCGGATGCTCTGTTTCATCATCAAAAAATGGCGCGATCAAAGCCGAATCAGCATCTTTCTGTCTGCATACAAACCCGATCTCACGCAGCGGAAAAGAAAATCCTACCGGTACTTCCACCAGAGTTCCTTCTTCCAGCTCTTTTTTTACAAAATCACGGATCACACATGCAATCCCAAGACCAATTTCCGCAAACTGGATCAGAAGATCCATAGTTGTTACTTCCAGAATATGACTTAATTCCACATGATGTTCTTTCAGCTGAGTGTTCACGGTCTGACGTGTGATATTGTCCTCATCCAGCATCATGAAAGTTGCTGCCTGGATCAGAGGTTCATCCGGATAGAGCTTTTTCTGATTTTCCAGATACTGCTGTGTACAGACAAAGGTATCTTGGATTTTCAAAAGAGGCTGAAAATAATATCCCCGAAGCTTCTGCGGCCGTCCGATGAGTCCCAGATCGATTTTTTCCTCATCCAGAAGCTGCAGCGTCTGATAAGTAGACTGGCAGGAAATTGTGATACGTACATGAGGAAAACGTGCAATATAGTTTTCCAGGTGGGAGAGCAGTACATATCTGGTAAGAGTAGAACTGGCACCCAGACGCAGCTTTGGAATGTCCCGGGAACGGTTATGGCGAATGGAATTTTCTCCTTCATCCAGAAGTGAAAGAGCTTCTTTTACTTTTTCAAAAAGAAGCTCGCCGTCCGGAGTCAGAGTGACACCCCGGGAACTGCGTTTAAAAAGAACGGTATCCAGATTCTGCTCCAGCTTCTGGATCGCCTTGCTGATAGCAGGCTGGCTGATATAAAGGTCCCGGGAACTGTGGGAGATACTGCCGGTACGTGCTACCGTATAAAAAATATGATAAAGAGACAGATTATCCTGCATGCAAAACCTTCCTTTCGAAAAATAGTAAGGTAATAAAGGTAATAAAAAAATCCGAAGTCATCAGACCTCGGAAATCCTTGAATTTGTTAGAAATATCGGGGCAACAGGATTTGAACCTGCGACCTCACGGCCCCCAGCCGTGCGCGCTACCAAGCTACGCCATACCCCGCAACGCATATAACTATAACATAAACGAATTGTAAATGCAACCATTTTTTGAGGAGAAAGATGGTTGTATGGATGATAATAAAGAGTGTGATCCCTTGATACTTTCATAGGCTTCACACCCTTTACATAATATGATCAGGCTGTCTGTATTGTGTTACCTGGGTCAGGTAAAATACCTCTTCCCTGAAGTACAACGACAAGAGTTTCTGTTGTGTCCTGTAAATTTTTGATATCTTTTCGGATATCCCGTTCTGCAAGCTTAACATCCAGTGAAAGGTCGTCCAGGCGTTTTCTGTTGGTATCACATTTCAGATCGATCATTTCAAGTCTGTTTTCTACCCGGTTGAAGCGGGCATCTATTTCATCAAAACGAACATCCATAGCATCAAGACGAGCGTCGATACCGTCAAAACGAACATCCATAGCATCAAGACGAGCGTCGATACCGTCAAGACGAACATCCATAGCATCGAGACGAGCGTCGATACCGTCGAGACGAGTATCCACTGCATCCAGTCTGGCGTCGATACCATCTAATCGGTTATTTATATTGCCCAGCTGGACATTGATCGGGTTTATCATACCGGCTAATAATTCCAAATCTTTCTGATCTAGCATATGCGCATCCTCCCACAAAAATTGTACCGCATATTTCTCTGTGCGGATATTGTATCATGTTTCGAGTGTGAAGTCTATGAAATTATCAAAGAACAGAATGGACGGGAACAATAAGTTCTTGACTAGTATAATATATATAATAAGAAAAAACAAGATATATTTTTATATCTTTAATAATAATAGAAAATGCAGGCGAACTACCTGAAGAATAAAAAAAGGAGGCCGGGAGTTGTGCTGACTCCCGGCAAAAAGTATGAAAAAGAAAAAGATTGTTTAGCATTTGCTATCTACAGTTAATAATATAGTAAAAAAATGTGTGCATTGTGTGAAAGGAAAATGAAGAGAATGTGAAAACTGCCGCTTAATGTTAGATTAAGCGACAGTAATTTTTTTGGATTATTCTGTTGTTTGATTCAAGATTTTGAACCATATGTAATGATAACATCCGCTTTAATGCTTGTCAAGCGATCTGAAACTGCCATAGCTGTCCAATTATGTCGCTTTTTGTGCCGTTTTATGCAGTTTTTTATATATCAGAGAAAGAAAAATACATATCAATATATAAAAGTGGTCATGATAAGTGGTCAGATGTATAGTCCCAGGGACCTGTATTTTGCGGGAAATATCAGGCTTCTTGTTATAAGATTCATGGTCATAAGTGGTCAGCTTTTGTGGTCAGAAAAATGGCGAATTCCCTTATATACAGTTTTTTTCAGGTCCTGTCGCTTAATCTAACATTAAGCGACAAGATAATAATATTGGATAAGTTATATAAATAAACGGAAGGAAGAGAACATGCCGTCCAATATAGGCTACAGCATAACAACCAGAAGACTCCGACTTTGCTGCGGACATCCGGAATGGCTCAGGAAAACCCAGGATTTCTATAATGAAATTGAAAGCTTTTATTATGATCTTCTGCTGGCTCATGAGGAACTGGGAGAACTGGGGAGCCAGAAAACTCTTCGGGCCCTGGAGGTTCTGACTATTATGGGAAGAGACAAGCAGGTTCCTCAGAATCCCCTTCCCTGGGAAAAAGTCCCATTGTATTTCAGGCGGGCTGCGATAAACAGTGCTATAGCCGCAGCAAAGAGTCACATATCCAGGCAAAAGTCTATTCCGGGGAGGAAAGCAGAAAAGCTTCATTCAGCAGTTACCTATTATAAAGGAATGTACAGAGATTTTTCTCATAAGGAGATTACACTGAAGGTATGGACAGGAGAACAATGGAAATGGATGAGATGCAGACTGTATGGCAGAGAATTTCCCGCAGAAGCAGAGCTAATGTCACCCTCAGTAACCTTTGAGAAGAAATATCTCATGTTGCATGTTCCCGTGAAGGAATTTACAGCAGACACTGCAACAGTAAAGCAGCGTATCCAGGAAGGGCGGAAGATCTGTGCCATCCAGTTTACAAACGGAGATGTTTTTGCTGTGGGGACAGTATGTGACGGCACAGGGAAGGAAACAGATGTGAAATTCTGGGGCGGCGGAAAAGAATATACGCATCGCTGCGATCAGATCAGGAAGAAAATCGAGAAAGCCCGGAAATCTCTCGGCGGGGAAAAACAGCCCGGAGAAAACAGGAAATACTGGATGCATCTGAAACACCTGTCGGAGCATTATGCCCATGAGATTAGTTCACAGATCATAGGCTTCTGCCTGGAAAAGCAGGTTTCGCTGATCGTCCTTCCAAAATACAAAAAAGAATACACAGATTATGTGATGATCGGATCAGGAAACTGGAGCACTATGCATCTAAGCTCCGGAATCAGGAGCAATCTGCCTTATAAAGCATGGAAAAACGGCATTCTGGTTATTGAAACCTATGCAAAAGGGATATCCGAAACCTGCTCTGTCTGCGGTGCGCCAGTTAAGACCGTAAACCGCAAAACAGATGAATATACCTGTGAGAACGGGCACAGAGGAAGCCGAAGCCTGAACAGTGCCAGAAACCTGAGCCATAAATGTATTCTTCAGTTTGGAAAACAAGTGGTATGACCACTGTTTTATAGAGCGAGAGCACAACTCAGCTTCTGCTACAGGCAGATGCTGACAGGTTGAATACCGCCTGTCGTGTCTCCCTTATCATAAGGAAGAGTCGGCCAAGAATTTCCGCCAGAAGCTCCGGCACAGCCGAGACAGCGGATAAGAGTATTCGAAGTTATGTAAAAAAAGAAAGTATGAAAAAGCAAAGGATAAGGAAAGCAATGAACACAGAATACAGGAAACTGAAAAATCTTTTTCTGCGGCAAAGCTGCCAGGATGCATGGGAAGACTATGCACGAAGCATCCGCAAAGTAAATTTTCCCAGATGGGACTATGTGATCCTGACCTCATCAAATGAAGAACAGGCCAGATCCTTCCGCAGCCAGATCGCAGACAGATTGGAACAGGGCGTACTGCCGGGATGGACAAAATATTTCGTGCTCCCGGATCCGGAAGGCAAGAGAGTAGGATCCGGCGGAGCAACTCTGAATGTACTCCGATTTCTTTCGGAGGAAGAAGGACTCTGGGGAGATTTCCATAACAAAAGAATCCTTGTGATCCATTCCGGCGGAGACAGCAAAAGAGTCCCACAGTATTCTGTGTGCGGAAAGCTTTTTTCACCTGTACCAAGAGAACTTCCGGATGGAAGAGGTTCTACACTGTTTGATGAATTTCTCATCAGCATGGCAGGCGTTCCGGCTAGGTTCAAAGAAGGAATGCTGGTACTTTCCGGAGATGTGCTCCTCCTTTTTAATCCTTTACAGATAGATGCCCAGTTCCGCGGAGCTGCGGCGATCTCCATGAAATCTCCGGTAGAAGTGGGAGTCGATCATGGAGTGTTTTTAAACGATGGAAGCGACCATGTAAAAATGTTTCTTCACAAACAGCCGGCAGAAACACTTCGCAGGCTGGGAGCCGTGAATGGACAGGACTGCGTGGATCTTGACACAGGCGCCGTACTTTTGGACGCCGAAATACTGGAAACACTTTTTAGTCTGATCGCAGATGCATCAGGAAAAAAAGCAGATCCGGATAAATACGAAAGCTTTGTAAATGAAAAAGCAAGAGTCAGCTTTTACGGAGATTTTCTGTATCCGCTGGCGGCAGATTCCACCTTTGAACAATATCAGAAAGAAAAACCGGAAGGCGAATTCTGCACAGAGCTTTTTACCTGCAGAGAAAAAATATGGAAGGCATTAAGTCCTTTTCAGATGAAGCTGATCTGTCTTTCTCCTGCAGAATTTATCCATTTCGGAACAACGAGAGAGCTGCGTGCTCTGATGACAGAAGAAGTAACCGATTATGAGTTCCTTGACTGGAAAAAACACGTATTCACCAATGACTTAAATTGCCAGGGAGCTTTGCACACAGCACTGATCGGACCGGAAGCTGACATCGAGGAAGGAACATATATTGAAGACACCTGCCTTGAGGGAAGAACCCACGTCGGAAAGGGCGCTGTAGTATCCGGCCTTTCCCTGAAGGATGTCCCTGCCTGCTATCTATGAGAAGTATAAGGAACGTGGCGGCAGCCCTGTGTTCCATCCCGATGATTCCGCCCCTTTTACCACCATCCTCACGGACCTCTACTCATTGGCTTCAACTTCCGATTATATAAGAGATATGCGGATCAACGAATCGTTGTCCGCCCTGCTTACATTGCTTATGGAGCAGTCATGGCATCCAGAGAGCAAGACGGTGAGCCGGAAGCGACTGGAACTGGTAGAGATAAAGAATTGTAAGTGACTCAAAACATGGCGTAGTGACGAAAGGATCTCTTCTTGATATACTGAGAGAAACTTGATATTAAGGAGGAGAATCTTATGTCCAGAACAAGTCAGGAATCATCAACAGCTTTTGGCGAAGTCCTGCGGCCTGCATCTCAGAATTACTCCCATAATCCTCAAGGCCGTATCGTATCTAATGACAACCGGCTGATGATCTATTCTCAGGGAATGAAAATATATGTGCCAGAAAACTTTAATCCAGGTACACTTCTGAAACTTTTGCAGACATTGAAAAAATTGTGATGAAGCGGTTTGCTGAAGGAGCATCCCGTATATTTCTTGCCTGTAGATCTACAGATTTTCGAAAGCAGATTTCAGGGCTGATTGCAACGGTCACGCTAAATTTTAAACTGGATCCGTATAATAGCAGCTATGTGTTCATCTTTTGCAACAGACGGAAGGATTCCATAAAAGTTCTGAGATATGATTATAATGGATTTGTGCTTGCGACCAAAAAACTTCTGGATGATATGAAATTTCAATGGCCCAGGACACCAGATGAAGTAAAAGAGATCACTTTTCAACAGGTAGAATGGCTTCTTCAGGGATTGGAAATAGAGCGTAAGTGCCTCAAAATATGGCGTAGTGTAATATAACAGTTTTTCTGTTATGATATCTACATCATTGTTTGAGGCACTTATGTGAAATTATACCAGTTTATTTAATTTTTCAATAATTTTTGTAAGTTCTTCTCTGGAATACCCGCCGAAGCTTACCAGTGCGCGTAATGGCATGGAGTCGGTCATGGCTTCTGTCATTTCTTCGGTGACAGCTTCGGAAGCGGCTTCAGAAGAGGACTCTTCACCACCATTCATGGCTGAGATATATTTTGCTGTCAGTTCTTTTGCTGTTTCGCTTGTTTTCGGGTTGCGGAACAGTTCGCCCAGGGTAGTGTTCATATGAACATGCATCGGAAGCTCCTGACTGCTGTTCAGATGGATCCTGCTTTCAAGATGGATATCTCTGGAAGAGGTACCGACAAGGAGCTTATATTCGCCGCTGGCTGCGAACCAGTCATGAAGTTCTGTATTGTACCATGCGAAGCTTCTCTTGTCCAGTTCCATGGTTACTGTTTTGGTTTCGCCTGGGTTCAGAAAAACCTTTTCGAAGCCTTTGAGCTCTTTTTCCGGACGGATCGCGGAATGGGTACAGTCTTTGACGTAGAGCTGTACGACTTCTTTTCCTGCCACGTTTCCTGTATTTGTTACATCAACCGAAATGGTGATCGTGTCTTTGTCTGTAGGATTTTCATTGGAGATCTTCAGGTTGCTGCAGGCAAAGGTAGTGTAGGAGAGTCCATAGCCAAACGGATATGCTACATCCATTTCTTTTGTATCGTAGTAGCGATAGCCTACGAATACCCCTTCACGGTATTCAACCTTTTCACCACCGCCAAAGTTCAGGTAAGATGGATTGTCGGAGAGCTTGAGCGGCATTGTCTCGGCAAGCTTGCCGCTTGGATTTACTTTTCCGTAAAGGATGTTTGCGACAGCGGTACCGCCTGCCTGACCGCCGAGGTATGCTTCCAGAAGTCCTTTTACATCATTGAGCCATGGCATCTCCACGGGGGAACCGTTGTGGAGGACGATCACGGTATTCGGCTGTACTTTAAGGATCTCAGCAATGAGACGGTTCTGGCATTTAGGAAGCCTCATGTGGGAACGGTCGTATCCTTCAGATTCAAAGCTGTCCGGAAGTCCGGCGAAGATCACAACCTTGTCAGCGGCGGCAGCAGTTTTAATCGCTTCAGCTGCAAGTGCGTCATCGTAGAGATCTTTGTCTGCAGGAAAACCTTCCGCATAAGTAACCTGTGCATCGGAAGGAACGGAATCCAGTGCATTTGTGATCTTGAAGCAGTTGATATGAGAGCTTCCGCCACCTTGGAAACGAGGCTTCTTTGCAAAACCACCGATGAAAGCAACTTTTTCGGATGCTTTCAGAGGGAGAATTTGCATATCGTTTTTCAGAAGAACCATAGATTCTTCCGCAATGTGGCGTGCTTCTTCATGGTCTTTTTCCATAGTGAAATCCTGCGGTGCACGGTTGTCTGTATATTCAAAAATTATGCGTAAAATACGTTCAACAGCCTCGTCAAGAATGTTTTCCTTGAGGGAACCGTCTTTTACTGCCTGTACGATAAGGGAATCGTTGACTCCATTGGAAGAGGGCATTTCCAGATCAAGTCCTGCCTCAAGGCCTTTAACGCGGTCATTGACTGCGCCCCAGTCAGACATCACATAGCCCTTGAAGCCCCAATCGCTGCGGAGAACATCTGTGAGAAGCCATTTATTCTCAGATGCGAAAGTGCCGTTGATCTGGTTGTAGGAGCACATGAAGGTGTATGGCTGAGCTTTTTTTACTGCAGTTTCGAATGCAGGGAAATAGATTTCACGTAAAGTACGCTCATCAGCCTCGGAAGAGTTGCTCATGCGGTGATATTCCTGGTTGTTTGCTGCAAAGTGCTTGATAGAGGTTCCTACATGTTGGGACTGTATTCCGTTTATAAAAGCGGCTGCGATCTCACCTGCAAGATATGGATCCTCGGAATAATATTCGAAGTTTCTTCCGCAGAGAGGAGAACGTTTGATGTTTACGGCCGGTCCGAGAACTATGGATACATCGTTGGCCTGAGCTTCTTTTCCGATAGTTTTGCCCATTTCTTCCATCAGCTTGCGGTCAAAGGAGCAGGCACTTAAAGCAGCCGGCGGGAAGCAGACGGCTTTGATGCTGTCATTCATTCCAAGATGATCGCCCTTGTCATCCTGCTTACGAAGTCCGTGAGGGCCGTCGCTGACCATTACTTCCGGGATTCCTAAGCGCTCCACATGTTTCAGATGCCAGAAATCAAGACCTGAGCACATGCCGGCTTTTTCTTCCAGTGTCATCTGGCTTACGATTTTTTTCAGATCACGTTTCATTAAAAATACCTCCGAAATTTTTTTCTTACTATGAACTATAGCATGTTTTACTGGTAAAATATAACAAAAATTTGTTAAAAATAAAAAATATTGCAGTTCACCCGAATCAAGTAAGTTCCCTGCTTCAATTGCAAATATCCGCATGACCTTCATATTTCCAGGAATATAAAAATGATCTACAGGTTGATTGACAGAACGGTGAGAGATATCTTTTTCTGGTTTTTTATATAACCATGATCTTGTTTCGTACGGTGCATCGCTAAAATTTCGTTGACAAATCTTCCATAACGTGTTAACCTAATACCAGTTTCAAAAAGAAAATGCATAGATGAGGAATAGTACACAAGAGAACGGAGCACAGAGAGCTGCTGGCCGGTGAGAAGCAGCGGAAGGGATTTGTGGAACTCGCCTCGGAGCATCTGCCTGAAATCTTTATATATTATATAAGAGAGTAGACGCAGACGGTGTCCGCCGTTATCCGGAGAGGATATAAGGATGTATATACATTCCGTATCTGTCAAGTGTGTGAATTTTTATTCATGAAATAAGAGTGGTACCGCGTAGGACAGCAGTTGTCTTTCGTCTCTTGCAGAATCTGCAGAGCCGGAAGATTTTTTTATGTCTTAATACAAAATGAAATTACAGAAACCAAAAAAAATTAATGGAAGAGAAAATGGAGGAAAACGAAAATGATGACACCATCTAAGTACAAACGTCAGTATTACATGCCGCCGGTGAAATGTATGAAATGGGCGGAGAAAGAATATGTGGATAAGGCCCCGATCTGGTGCTCTGTAGACCTTCGTGACGGAAATCAGGCACTTGTGATCCCGATGAGCCTGGAGCAGAAAGTGGAATTTTTCAAGCTTCTTGTAAAGATTGGTTTTAAAGAGATCGAGGTTGGATTTCCGGCTGCTTCTGAGACAGAGTATGAGTTTCTCCGTACGCTGATCGAGCAGGATCTGATCCCGAAGGATGTAACGATCCAGGTGCTGACTCAGGCAAGAGAGCATATTATCCGTAAGACTTTTGAAGCTGTTAAAGGCGCCCCAAAAGCGATCGTTCATGTATACAATTCCACATCCGTATCTCAGAGAGAGCAGGTATTCAAAAAATCAAAAGAGGAGATCCTGAAGATCGCAGTAGATGGCGCTGCACTTCTGAAAAAGCTGGCTGATGAGACAGAAGGCAATTTTCAGTTTGAGTACAGCCCGGAGAGCTTTACGGGAACAGAGCCGGCGTATGCACTGGAGGTGTGCAATGCGGTTCTGGATGTATGGCAGCCCACTGCAGATAACAAAGCGATCATCAACCTGCCTGTTACGGTTGAGCATTCTATGCCGCATGTGTATGCAAGTCAGGTGGAATACATGTGTGATAATCTGAAATACCGTGAAAACGTGATCGTTTCTCTTCATCCGCACAATGATCGTGGATGTGGCGTTGCAGACTCCGAGATGGGTCTTCTTGCAGGTGCTGACCGAATTGAGGGAACTTTGTTCGGAAATGGTGAGCGTACCGGTAATGTGGATATTGTAACGCTTGGTATGAATATGTATTCCCAGGGTGTGGACCCGAAGATTGATTTTTCTGATATGCCGCATATTTGTGAGGTTTATGAGAAATGTACCGGAATGCAGATCTATGAAAGAAGTCCGTACAGTGGAGCTCTTGTATTTGCTGCATTTTCCGGATCTCATCAGGATGCCATCGCAAAGGGTATGCACTGGAGAGAGAACGGAGATCTGGAGCACTGGACTGTTCCGTATCTGCCGATCGATCCGACAGATGTGGGAAGAAACTACGACGCAGATGTTATCCGTATCAACAGCCAGTCCGGAAAGGGCGGTGTAGGCTATATACTGGAGACAAAGTTTGGCCTGAACCTTCCTCCGAAAATGCGCGAGGCTATGGGCTATGCAGCCAAAGCAGTGTCCGATCACAAGCACAAAGAGCTTCATCCGGACGAGATCTTCAGTCTGTTCAAATCTACCTTCGAAAATGTGGTTGAACCATACAGCATCAATGAGGTTCATTTCCAGCAGAAGGAAGACGGCATCGTAACACGGGTTACTTCTACATTCCGTGGAAAAGCCATCGTTACAGAGGCTTCCGGAAATGGTCGTCTGGATGCGGTAAGCAATGCACTGAAGAAAGCTTACGAACTGAAATACACACTGGAGACTTATCAGGAGCATGCTCTGGAGCAGAGTTCTTCCTCCAAGGCTATCGCTTATGTGGGAATCCGTAAACCGGATGGAACGCTTGCCTGGGGAGCGGGTGTTGATCAGGATATCATCCGTGCCTCTATTGATGCACTGGTAACTGCGATCAACAATCGATAAGCATCCGGTTCCGGATAGGTTTACAAAAAAATGAGAAGCTGCCATAAAACGCAGCTTCTTTTTTTGCCGTGCAGATGCTATAATAGTGCGGAATGTGAAAATAACAGTGAGTAAGAGGGATATTATGAAAAATAAGAAAAAAAACAGGAGCTCATACAGCCTGTCTGCAGAGCTGAAAAACGCTCTGAAATATCTGCTGATATGGGGAATGATCTTGATCTTTTCCGCATATTTGCTTAGTGATTCGGAGATCCTCGGAAATGTAAAGCAGCAGGCAAGACCGGATACCTGGTCTATGATCGGTGCGGGAGGAAGCTTTGAAGAGGAGTTTACCTGCAAAACGAACCGTCTGTCCGGTGTGGAGCTTTTTCTTTCTACAGAGAGTGCATCGGTTGCTGGAACGTTTCAGATAACGCTGTATCAGAATGAAAGGGAGATCCAGAGCTGGCAGGCCAGCAGACTGACCATATCGTCGGGGGATACCACGTATTTCCGGCTTGACCAGAAGCTTACGGAATGTAAGGGGCAGAAATTCCGGATCGTTTTAGATGGCGCAAAAGGGGATACCGGAGTGGCTGCAGGGTTGGTGAGCCAGAAGGATGATACACAGACACTTGCCTATCGGATCATTTCCAGGCCATTTCCAAAATCACTGGTGTTTCTGGTGATTGGAGCGGCGGCAGCTGTGATGCTGGTGATCTTTGCATTTCTGAAACGCAGACAGCTCCGGGCAGAAGTGGTGTTTGCCGTTGTTTATATTTTTATGAGTATCTGTACGCTGGCGGCGGTTCCGGCCTTTAATTCGCCGGATGAGTACAGCCATTATCTGAGAAGCTATGAGGTTTCCAGAGGATATCTGACGTCGGAAGGCAACGGAGGAAACGACTTATTCTCATATGGAAGGACGTTTAACAGTGGTCTGGTTCCGGAATTTTCCGCCAAGGATCATGTATCATTATGGGATATCGGAGAGAATGCAGATCAGCGTATCGACCGGGAAAAAACACAGTTTTACGGATTTGGAAATACAGCCTTGTATGCACCTACTTCGTATCTTCCCCAGGCAGTAGGGATCCGCATTGCAGATCTGTTTACGGACCGGCCGATGGTTCTTGCCTATGCGGGAAGGATCGCCAATATGCTTATGTTTGGACTGTTCTTTTTCTTTGCCATTCGTCTGACGCCTGTTGGGAAAAATTTCCTCGTACTTCTGGGGCTGGTACCTGTGAATATCCAGTCAGCAAATTCCATGTCAGCAGATGCCCTGGCTCTGACGGTTGCTCTGGCTGCCTTTGTACTGGCTATGCGATATAAACAAAAAGAAGTGATGAGTAGAAGACAGCTGATATGGATGTACGTGCTGACCGGATTCCTGTGTCTTTGCAAAGTGGTTTACATGCCGTTTTGCCTGCTCCTGTTCCTGATTCCGAAAGAACGGTTTAAAAGCAGGAAAAATTACTGGTTTCATGTGGTCTGTGCAGGAGCTGTGATCCTGATCTTAAGTTTCGGCTGGCTGGCCATTGCGTCCCGATATCTCTGTGAGTCACAGCCAGGTGTGGATACAGCTGCACAGCTTGTGGGGATCCTGAAGGATCCGGCTGCCTTTGTCCTGACTTTTGTGCGGAGCCTGGATAATTTTGGTGTGACCTATCTTACAGAAATGATAGGAAGTAATCTTGGATGGCTGAACATTCCTGTCTGTGCCCTGCTGGCAATAGGATATCTTCTGATCCTGGTCCTTCAGGTTTCCGGGAATGATGATATGTCGGGAATCCGTCTGGATCTTCCGGCAAAGGGCATTCTGGGAGGAGTCAGTCTCCTGGTATTTGCGCTGATCTTTGTAACGTTATATGGACAGTGGACAGCCTATGGCTACGATAAGATCCTGGGCGTGCAGGGACGGTATTTTCTGCCGCTTCTTTTTCCGCTGATCCTTGCGCTGAAGCCCAAACGGTTTGCCGAAGGAGCCGGGGAAACACCATGGGGACTGTTTCTGGGAGCCTGGAGTATCGATCTGTGTGTTTATGCGACACTTTTCGTGCAGGCATTGTGCCGTTTTGCATAAGGTGTCGGATCTGGTCGAGCAAAAATCCTTGACTGACTGAAAACAAAATATTATAATCAAATCTGTAAATAACAGAGGAAAAAACTGTTCTGAAAAAGGATAAACAGGCAGATAGAAGTACGATTTCCGGAAAGTGGGTGTACAACATTGGACGGAGATGGAGACGCTATCTGCCTTTTTTTTCTGAAATGAAATAGGACATGAGTGTGGATAACTCTGCGATTTTATGTGGATTTTATGTGGAATACATGTGGATAAGGTGTGGATAAAACACAAATACCGCCGTTGAAGCGTTAAATACGGGAAAAAGCTTGACATATTCAATATTATTAAATATAATTTTCCCATACATTACAAAAATGTTACAAACATGTAAAGGAAATCGTAATGATCCGTATTTATCCGGGAAGCGATGATAATGGGGGCTGTGATATCGCATCGGAGGATTATGGGCTGTTACAGAAAATGAAACGCAAGGAATGAGATTATGAAAGTTGAGAAAGATTTACGCGAGGCTGACGGAGTGCAGGATGAACGTAGAAATGGAAAAACCGGAGGAAATTCCGCGCGCAGTTTTGCAGTGCTGACATTATGTGCAGTTTTGGCGATGGTTATTTCTCTGGGGACAAGGACATTTGCAGAAAGTGAGGGAGGCAGGGTTTATGCAGCTTCAGATGGAGGAGAGGGCTCTCCCTATGAAGAGGTTGCTGTTCCTACCGGGATCGCAGGTGTGGTTTCAGGAGTTACGGATACACCATTATCCGGAAGCACGGTTACAAGGATCGGAAGCTCCTGTGAGCAGGTGATCGTAGGCCAGAGAGTACAGAAAGTAACCAATACTGCTGCAGATCTTAATGTAAGCTCCTCTATGGAAAACAAAGTAAATGAACTTGATGCAAGGTCGATCACACTGGCAGAAAATCCCACACTGATGTCAGATGAAGACTATGATACACTTCTGAGGATCGTGGAGGCAGAAGCAGGAAGTGAAGATATCAAGGGCCGTGTTCTGGTGGCCAATGTCATCATGAACCGTGTAAAAAGCGAAGATTTTCCGAATACGGTGACAGAGGTTGTCTGGGATAACAGTGACGGCGTTCCGCAGTTTTCACCGACCTATGATGGCAGGATCAATGAAGTTGCAGTTTCCGATGAAACAAGGGAAGCGGTCAAGCAGGCGCTGAAGGGTACGGATTATTCTGAAGGTGCACTGTTCTTTATCCAGAAATCTGCAGCAGAGGAACATAATGTGAAATGGTTTGAAAAGGACCTGAAGAGGCTCTTTAAATACGGGGTCCATGAATTTTATACATATAAATAGGAAGAACTGATGCAGTACAGAAGGAACCAACCGCCGGCAGAAACAGACCGGCGGTTTCTTTTTATCCGAAAGCTGTGAATATCTGTCTGATCACAGGGTGGGATTGGGCAAGACAGATTCTTTTTTAAAAGTGGTGGCATTTTCCATAATTCCATGCTATAATGTGATAACGTTGAAAAGAAAACGAATATCTTACAATAGAAAGGCGGAACACCAATGCAGGTATTGTACAAGAGCACCAGAGGAAAAGAGCAGGCAGTTACAGCGTCTATGGCCATACTTAAGGGCCTTTCTGAGGACGGCGGACTGTTCGTGCCTGAAAGCATTCCACAGCTGGATGTACCAATGGACAAGCTGGCACAGATGACCTACCAGGAGACAGCATATGAGGTAATGAGCCGTTTCCTTACAGATTTTACCGAAGATGAGCTTAAGAACTGTATCAACAAAGCATACGACAGCAAATTTGATACAGAAAAGATCGCGCCTCTTCATGAAGCGGATGGGGCATATTTCCTGGAACTGTTCCATGGCGCGACCATTGCATTTAAGGATATGGCACTTTCCATTCTTCCGCATCTGATGACAACTGCAGCGAAGAAGAATAATGTTAAGAATGAGATCGTGATCCTTACCGCAACATCAGGAGATACCGGTAAAGCTGCCATGGCAGGCTTTGCAGATGTGCCGGGAACGAAGATCATTGTATTTTATCCGAAGCATGGTGTCAGCCCGATCCAGGAGAAACAGATGGTAACTCAGAAGGGTGCCAACACTTATGTGGTAGGTATTACCGGTAACTTTGATGATGCCCAGACTGCAGTTAAGAAGATGTTCAATGATCATGAGCTGGCAGCAGAGCTGGATCAGGCAGGCTTCCAGTTTTCTTCTGCAAACTCTATCAACATCGGTCGTCTTGTTCCTCAGATCGTATATTATGTATATGCCTACGCATCACTGGTACGTGACGGCAGGATCAAAGACGGACAGGAGATCAATGTGGTAGTTCCTACCGGAAACTTCGGAAATATCCTTGCTGCATACTATGCGAAGCAGATGGGACTCCCAATCCACAAGCTGATCTGTGCATCCAATGAGAACCGTGTTCTCTATGATTTCTTCCGCACAGGAACCTATGACAGAAAGAGAGATTTCATCCTTACGACATCTCCTTCCATGGATATCCTGATCTCCAGCAATCTGGAAAGACTGATCTATCGTCTTACCGGAGAAAATGCTGAAAAATGTGCTGAGCTTATGAAATCCTTAAGTGAGGGCGGCGAATATACCATTACTGACGAGATGAAAGCACAGCTTGGTGATTTTTATGGTAATTTCTGCAGTGAAGATGAGACTGCACAGGCCATCAGTGATATCTACAAAAACAGCAATTATGTGATCGATACGCATACTGCAGTTGCAGCCGGCGTATATAAGAAGTATGTAAGTGAGACAGCGGATCATCTTCCGACAGTGATCGCCTCTACTGCAAGTCCGTATAAATTCACAAGAAGTGTTATGGAAGCACTTGGTGAGGAGCATAAAGATCTGGATGATTTTGGCCTTGTAGACGCATTAAGTGCGCTTTCCGGAGTACCTGTTCCACGTGCAGTTGAAGAAATCCGTACTGCCCCGGTTCTTCATGACAGGGTGGTAGATGCAGTGGATATGCCGGCAGCAGTAAAGGATATCCTTAAGATCAAATAATAATTGATAATAAAATCAGTAAGAAAATGTATTTTCTGTTGAAAAAGCACAAATACTGGTTTATAATAAAAACAACGAAAACCGAATCCTGGAATGTTCGATCCCCCTTTTCTTTTTGAACCTACATTGACATTTTGGGAATCCAAAATCGCAGGTTGGATGTCAGACCTCACGTCGTGGTAGGCAGAAGACACTGTTGAGGATACCCACCTAGCATCTGCTAGGCGTCAAAAATAAGGGAACGGCATCCCGGGATTAATCGGTTAAAGACATAGAGCCGGTTAGTGGCTCTTTTTTCATATATGGGAGGAATTACAGCATGAGTGTTTCTGAAAGGAAATTTGGGACACTTCCTACAGGGGAAGAAGTAAAAATCTATCATCTTGAGAATAAAAAAGGTGCCTATGCTGAAGTGCTTCAGTATGGTGCGATCCTGGTGAAGATATGTGTTCCGGATAAGAACGGAGATCTGAAGGATGTGGTCCTTGGATATGACGATATCCGGGGATATGAGATTAATGGATGCTTTTTCGGTGCGATCATTGGAAGAAGTGGAAACCGTATCGAGAATTCCAGATTTTTTATTGATGATAAAGAAGTGGTTCTTGCAGAGAATGAGAATCATAACAATCTTCACAGCGGTCCGGATGGTTTTGAGAAAAAGCTGTGGGAAGTAAAAGAAATTTCCCAGGAGAAGAACAGCGTGGATTTCTTCCGCATCAGTCCGGATGGAGAGAACGGATTTCCGGGAGAATTTTCCATTGTTGTGAAATATGAATTCACAGAGGAAAACGAACTGAAGATTTTTTACAGAGGACGCTCTGATGCAGCTACCGTTGCCAATATGACCAACCATTCTTATTTTAATCTGAACGGAGAAGGCAGCGGAGATGTGCTTGATCAGGAACTATGTATTCATGCGAAGTATTTTACTCCGGTAAAAGACAGCCAGTCCATTCCTACCGGTGAATATGCACCGGTGGCGGGAACGCCGATGGATTTCAATGTTTCCAAACCGATCGGCAGAGACATTGAGGCGGATTTTGAACAGCTGAAGTTCACAGGCGGTTATGACCATAACTATGTAACCGATAATTATGCAAAGGGCAATGTCCGTTCGATCGCTACTGCATACTGTAAGGAATCCGGTATCGGTATGGAGGTTTCCTCCGACTGCCCATGTGTGCAGTTCTATGCAGGCAATTTTGTTAAGGATGAGAAGGGAAAGAACGGTCATGTTTATCATGAACGTTATGGATTCTGCCTGGAGACACAGGTGGAGCCAAATGCAGTCAATGTAGAGGATTTCCATTCTCCGATCCTGCTTCCCGGTGAAGAGTACAGCTCTGAAACGGTTTACCGTTTCTTTGTGAAATAACAGACAAACAGAAATAAAAGAGGTGCGAGAAGGCAATGCAGATACGTGTGGCAGAAGAGAAGGATGCAGCAACACTTTTGGAAATTTATTCCTACTACGTAGAAAAAACTGCGATCACATTTGAATACGAAACACCTTCCATAGAAGAGTTTACGCATCGGATCCATGATATAAAGGCGAAATATCCGTATATTGTGGCAGAAGAGAACGGAGAGATCCTGGGATATGCCTATGGTTCTGCGTTTCATCCGAGGGCTGCTTATGGCTGGTGTGCGGAAATGTCCATTTATGTGAGGCATGACCGGCGGGGCAGCGGTGCAGGAGGCAGACTCTATCGAGCCCTGGAGAGTCTTCTTGCAGAGATGGGAATTCTGAACCTGAACGCCTGCATTGCAGTTGCACCAAAAGAAGATGAATACCTGACCAGTGCCAGTGTGGATTTTCATAAGCATTTCGGCTATAAGCGTGTGGGAGAGTTCCACAGATGCGGCTATAAGTTTAACCGTTGGTATAATATGGTATGGATGGAAAAGATGATAGGTGAACATAAGAGCCTGCAGCCGGAAGTAAAGCTTTTTCCGGAAATCCAGGATAAGATCGGATTTGAACGTTTTTCCTGGTGAAAAAAGAAACCTGAGGGAGGTCAGCATGGACGAGGAAAAGAAAAATATAATCCAGCTCATGCTGGGATTTGTGCGCAGGGCAAACGGAGATCATGTTAGTGCATATGCGGCCCAGGCAGCGTATTTTCTGATCATGTCTTTTATCCCGTTTATACTGTTTCTTACAACGCTGATCCGTTATACACCGTTAAGCTATAATGTTGTCAGGGATGCCATCATCGGGTTTGTGCCCGGAAATCTGCAGACCTTTGTGCTGAGCATTGTGGTAGAAGTATACAAAAGAAGTACAGCCATCGTGCCGTTGTCTGCGCTGATGGCGCTCTGGGCGTCCGGAAAGGGAATGCAGGCGATTACCAATGGCTTAAATACCATTTATCATGTAAAGGAAACCCGAAACTGGCTGATGACCCGAATCTATTCGGTTTTTTATATGCTGTTGTTTGTGCTGGCGATCATTGTCACTCTTCTGGTCCTGGTTCTTGGTAATCGGATCCAAGTAGCTGCGCAGAGAACCATTCCGATTCTCGGGAGGCTGCTGGCCAAGGTTATAGGGGCCAGGACATTGCTTGTATTTGCCGTGCTGTTTGCAGTGTTTCTGGTCCTTTATAAAGTGCTTCCAAACCGAAAGGCAACCTTTAAAAGCCAGCTTCCGGGTGCATTTATGATCGCAGTGGCATGGATGATATTTTCCTATGGATTTTCCCTGTATTTTGAATTTTTTCCGAGTTTTGGAAATATGTACGGAAGTCTGACTGCGCTGATCATGGTAATGCTGTGGCTGTATGTGTGTATGAACCTGCTTCTTTACGGGGCGGAGATCAATGCCTACTTCGAAAATGAATTCCGAAAGGCCCAGAGATCTGTAAAAACACTTCTTTCCAAGAAAGAAAATGAAAAAAACAGTTCCAAAGAATCCTGACTTTGCGCTTGACAGAAGGCAGACCTTGTGGCATAGTATTAAAAGACAGAAAAGCTGTGAAGGTGTTTATAGA
>OLPN01001672.1_pt1 | contig 19175 bp, 22 predicted proteins | sample 1672601 | NCBI WGS metagenome assembly OLPN01 (sample SAMEA3136704, study PRJEB25190) | human gut metagenome | reverse complement strand
ATGAAGCAGGAGAAATGCGGGACCTAAGTTTCATTCCCGCTGAACTTCATGATACCAGTATAGCACGGAACAATATGACATACCATGACATCCTATGCCATATTTGCGATAAGCGGCTCCGCAGCACGCAGCGCCTGACCGTGCAGGCGCATAACCTGCCTCCACGAATAATTCAAGTCAACCGCGATTTTCTCCCACTTCTCAAAGTTTAAGTACCGCTTTGTGAGAAGTGTCCGCAGGGTCGTATCCGGCACCCCGGCAATCACCGCCGCAATCTCCTGCTTGATGGCAACCAGCTTGTCGATCTGGGCGTCCACCTGGGCGGCAAAGTCGGCGTAGCGGCTCAGGCCGCCGTCTGAGGCACCGCCGCCGCCCGGTGCACCGCTCACCGATGCCACGCCTGACACACAGCGGTCATATGCCCGGCGCTTGGCACTCTCCAAAGCCGTAATCTCGCGGTCGAGTGCCCACCCGCGGTTCAGCCATTCCTTCGTTGTCATAAATGCTCCTTTCCGTTCGATTGGTATTTCTCTACGCGAGCCTTAACAGCTTCCAACAAAGCATCTTGTCGGGTCGCTTTGCCGTCCAACACTTTCATAACATCTTCATCGATAGTGCCTTCAGCGACCAAATGCGTAATGGTAACCCGCTCGCCTTTTACGCCCTGCCGATAAATGCGGGCGTTCGCCTGCTGATACAGCTCCAGCGACCAGGTCAAACCGAACCACACGATATGGTTTCCGCCCGCTTGCAGGTTAAGGCCATGGCCGGCTCCGGCAGGGTGCGCCAACAGGATCGGAATTTCTCCGCGATTCCACGCATCAATCTCTGCTGAACCCTCCAGCTTGCGTGCCTGCGGGAACCTCTGCATAATTCGTTCCAGATCGTGTTGATACGCATAGAACACCAGCACCGGCCGACCGTTGACAGATTCTATCACATCTTCCAAGGTGTCCAATTTGGACTCGTGAATGATATGAGTTTTCCCATCTTCGTCATACACCGCGCCGTTTGCAATTTGCAGCAGTTTGCCCGAAACCACAGCGGCGGTACCGGCATCGACTATCTCGTTCGGCCCGAGCTCCAGCACGGCCTCTTTTTCCATTTCGGTATAGGCCGCCTGTGCTTCATCGTTCAGTTTGACAGCGCGGACAACATCAACCCGCTCGGGCAGTTTCAGATAATCACAGGCTTTCATACTGATGCAAATATCAGAAATGCGGCGGTATATCTCGTCCTCGGCTCCATCTTTCGGTACCCAGTCATAGACAACATAGCCGTTTCGGCGGCCGGGATTAAAATAACGGTTGCGGTATTCCGTCAGCGTGCGGCCCAAGCGCTTGCCCTGATCCAGCAGATAAATCTGCGCCCACAGGTCAATCAGACCATTTGGACTGGGTGTTCCGGTCAGTCCGACAATATGCTTGATAAGCGGCCGCACCTTACGCATCGCCTTGAACCGCTTGGAACTCGGGCTCTTGAAGCTGGAAAGCTCGTCCAGAACCACACCGTCAAACGGCCAGTCTGCGCCGTAATACTTTACCAGCCACGGAATGTTCTCTCGGTTGATGCAATAGATGTCGGCATCGGTTTCCAGGGCGCGGATCCGCTGTGCCTGACTTCCCAGAACACGGACCACACGAAGCTCCTGCAAATGATCCCACTTTGCGCTCTCCTTGGTCCAAGTGTCCTCCGCTACACGCAGCGGCGCAACTACCAGAACCTTGCTGATCTCAAACCGATCGTACAGCCAGCCTGCAACAGCGGTCAGCGTGATAACGGTCTTGCTGGGCCTAAGCCCATATCCAACAAAAGACCTGCCGCGGGCTTATCCATCAGGAAGTCCCCGCAGAACTTTTGGTACTCATGGGGTATGAACTTCATTCGGCATCACCTCCTCCATCATCCTGTCAACGGCGGCCTTGCTGTCGGGAACGTAAACCGTAAAACCAAGGTTCCGCAGCATACCATGTACACGCAGCTGACGCTTGCGCGGTTTCTGTCCAGTGTCCTTTAACTCCGCGAAGCAGACGCGGCCGCCGGAGAAAAGGATAAGCCGATCCGGAACACCGGTAAATCCGGGACACACCAATTTCAACGCAAGGCCGCCTGCTGCCGTTACCCGCTTACGCAGATAACTTTCGATGTCTTTTTCCATATTGCCTCCCGTATATCCCATGTATCACTGTATCACTTATTGCCCTTATACACCTACGCGGGCGTGCTATGCGGGCACTCATGCTCTCTATATATTACTTTTATACTTCCAGATACTTTATATGATACAAGTGATACCAATACCGAAAAGTGTAGACGCTGTCTGACTTTTTCGTGTATCGCATAACCTGTTACAGCGTTGATACAGGTGGTACATGTGATTTTATAATTTTGTTACCGACTGATACAAGATCCTATTCTTCATCAGTCGTTGTGATACATCACAGTGACACAATCACACGGCGAAAACGTTTTTGAAGTCCGTAGATACCACAGCGTTGCCGTCCTTTTTCCTCAATCCAGCCAGGAGTACGCCGCAGAATAGCCGCTATCGCCTGACTATCCTGCCGGGACAGCCGCTCGGTGTCGCTCTTGAAGCATTCGTTCCAGACCTCTGCTACACAAACCGTGTCCCGGTGCACGGTGCCCTCGGCAGTGCCAAAATCATCCGAAAGCCAGGCGCGGCGATCCAGCTTGTCCTTATCGTCCCAGTCCTCCGGCAGTAAGCGGTCAAGATACAGCTGCACCTCACCGGCACGCGGATCGTCCTCGGTAAACTCACGCTGCTGCTCACAGGCCGCGGCTTCCAACTCGCCGGTCAAGGTCAGCAATTCGCCCTCTTCATAGCGAATGACAGCTTCCGCCCACAGCTGATGAACAATATCAGTCGTCAGGTCGTTCCAAACGGTATGCGCCGGCGGCTCATCGCCCAGACGCACCGGCCAGAAACGGCGGTTACCGGTATCGTCACGGAGAAACGCTGCACTGTTGGTCGTGCCGAAAAAGACACACTGGCGCTTGTGATCCTCTACACGGCGGCCGTATGGTGCGCGGTAGCTGTCCACCTGCTTGGAGATAAAGTTCTTTGTGACTTCAATCTCTGTCTTCTTCATGGCTGCCAGTTCTCCCAGCTCCACAAGCCAGAAGCCCTGAATACCCTCGTAGGCTTCCTTGGTGCCGATACCTGCCAAGCTGTCCGTATACCACCCGCACGACATTTTATTGATGAGCGTGGACTTGCCTCGTCCCTGCGGACCGGCCAGTGTGAGCACATAGTCGAATTTACAGCCTGGGTTCACGATACGCGCTACCGCAGCTGTGAATGCCTTACGAGTAACTGCGCGAATGTACGGCGTATCTTCGGCGCCCAGATAATCAATCAGCAGCGTGTCCAGTCGCTCTACACCGTCCCACTCCAGCCCCTTGAGAAAGCTGCGAACGGGGTGGATCGTGTTGGCGCGGGCAACGCCGCTCACTGCGTCCATGATGCGCTCCTTACCGGTAATGCGATATGCCAGCTCCATGTACCGGCGGAGTTCGCTGTCGTCGGCATCCGTCCATGCATCGCCGTTCACGGTGTCCTGCACCTCTTTCCACGGCAGATTCTGAATGGCGACGATACGGTCTTTGAAACAGTTATAGGCAAGTGTGCCTTTCAGCAGCGGATCGTTGGAGAGGATAATGTAGGCGTTCTGAATGGTCTGCATCGGAACACCGCGCTTGTCCACTTCCAACTGCGCAACCCATGTATCATCAGCTTGACCCTCATCTGGAATATCGAAGTCGCCGCGTGCCTGGTCAAGCCGTTCGCGGGCACTGGTCAGCTTGACGGCCTCGTCCGTGCGTGCCAGCTCGACCATAGCCGCATAGGACGGCAGCTTATTCACCGGCGTACCCTCGGCGGCCTCGCTGTCCTGTTCTCCGTACAGATGCAAACGAACCAGGTCGAAAGCATTGCACAGCCGGCCGCTGACCGGATCGGTCGCGTGATTGGAATAGGCAAACAGACCGCCGTCATAGATAACCAGTCCGGCCGAGGTCGAGCCGCCAACGTAGGTGTAGCGCCCTTCCATTTCACAGGCGGTATAGCGATCCGGCAGAAAGCGTTCGATCGCCTGCTCTACATTATAGGTACGGCAGAACGCACCCACGACACCCGGCTTTGCAGTCGGGTCACCCTGATGCTTTGCCGCCGTGTGCCGAACATTGGCTGCACGACTGCTCTCCGGCCAGTAAGACGTATCTCGCCAGTCCGGATACCGCGCCAGCAGCGTGTCCGGATTCAGCCACGGGCCATCTGTACAGTCGAAGTAATACTGCTGATCGACCGGAGTGCTCGGCCAGTACATAAGGCGGGTCGGCTGATAAGTCGTATCGTCAAACAGGTCCATACCCAGGTCGTTCGCCAGCATGCGGGCAACCGCCTGATATTCGTCACCGGACAACTGACGGGTCAGCGGCACGATCAGGCGCAGACGCGGCGTATCCGTACAGTGCTTGTGGGTCGAGTAAACAGCGGCGGCACAGCCATAGAACATAGACAGGCTTTCCAACAGATCCATCGTGGCAAAGTCAGCGTCCAGCGTGAGCATGGAACGGTGTTCCAGGTTCTCCGCCTTACGCCGTCCCTGCTTGAGCCAGCCGCCTACAAAACCGCCAACGTCCTTGATAGCGTCCTGCTTGCTTTTCGGCAGTTTCAGATACTCGGCCAGCGTTTCGCGGGTCTGCGTAGTGGTCTGAATCGTATCCAGAAATGCGCTCCACTGCATGGTCTTGTTTTTCCAGTGCGCGGCGGTACGGGACGAACCGACCGCCAGCGTAACAGGACCATCATATTGCACTTTCACATAATCCCTCCTTAGTCCTTCATGTAAAACGGCGCTTCAAAACCAGCTGCTTTGAGCGGCAGGCCGAACGCCCAGCGCGGACTGTGGCCCATAATCTCCAGAACATCTTCCAAGGAGCCCTGCCCCTTAGGTGCGTCGATGATAACCTCATCGTGGACATGAAACACAATCTCGTAGCCAACTTTCCACAGTGCCCGCATGGTATCACGCAGGCAGTCACGCGCCGTTGCCTGCACAATGTTCTCTACCAGTTTTCCGCCGTAAGTCTTCTGGCGCGACCATGTTTTCTTCTCCTGATCGACGCCCATGTAGGTGATTCCCTCTTTATTGAACTTCGGTTCCGGCTCTAAGCGCGGCTGAAAATATGCCAGTCTACGGCCGGACGGCAGCTGAATGAACAGGTACCCTCGTTCACAGAAGAACTTGAGGCCGTGTCTGAGCGCCACCCGCTCGCCCTGTACCGCACGGATCGCGGCGTTCTCGACATCATACCAGAACCGAACAATATGCGGATTGGCACGTCGCCAGCGATTGACGATGCCCGGAAGTTCTTCCTCTGGGATACCACTTTCCAGAGCGCCCATGCGTTTCAGCGCGCCGACACCGCCCTGATAGCCGCAGGCCAGTGTAGCGACTTTGCCTTTCGGACGAAGATCCGCGTGCGGGCCGCCCTTCTTAATGTCGTTCTTGACCTTGTGAAACATCATCGCGGCGGTTGCCTCATAGATCAAGCCGTCGCCCTTGAATTCTTCCAGTACCCACGGCTCACCCGCCAGCCACGCAATTACACGCGCCTCAATGGCGCTGTAATCGGCAACGATAAAGCGGCAGCCCTCGGACGGGATAAAGGTCGTGCGGATCAGTTGCGACAGGACGAACGGCGGCGAACCAAACGCCATTTCCAACAGTTCAAACTCACCGTCCCGTACCAGCTCACGCGCCAGTTCGAGGTCCTTGAGCTTGTTCTGCGGCAGGTTTTGTACCTGTACCAAGCGGCCCGCCCAACGGCCGGTGCGGTTGGCTCCATAAAACTGGAGCAGATTGTGCACTCGGCCGTCATGGCACAGACCGCGCTCCATGGCCTCATACTTGGTGACAGAAGTCTTAGACAGCTCCGACCGGATTGTCAGCATACGGCGTGCCTCTGGGCTTTTCACCTGCTGCATCAGCTCCGGCATGGCTTCCTTGTTGAGGCTCAGCACCTCGATGCCCTCGTGCTCCAGCAGCCAGCGTTTGACCTGCGGTGCACTCTTAGGGTTATCCAGGCCGGTAAGGTCTTTGGCCTCGTCCATCAAGCGGGTATTGTACTGATTGCTGAGTTCCTGCGCCTGGTGCATCAGCACCTGATCCACGCGGACACCCAGATCATTGATATGCTGGTCCTGCTGCCAGGCCAGTCGCTCAGCCTCCGGAATGAAAAAGCCGGAAAGCCGCTGCCGGATGTCAACCTCGACATCAACATCGCGGATATTGTATTTCTTAAACAGTTCCCACTTATCGGGGGCATCGCCCGGCAGATTGCGGGTACGGCCACCGTTGGCCTTGGTCGGTCGGCACGGCTTGCAGAAATACTGAATCAGCTCCTTGCCCTCAGTCATCTTCTGCTTGTCCAGTCCCAATGCGGCACCAGCTCCGGCCAGTGTACCCGGCAGACCGAGATTGGAGGCCAGCACCATGGTGCAGCTCCACTGCTCCGGCGGCATCGGCGACCGGAACCATCGAGCCAGACAGGTGCGCTCAAATGCTGCATTGTAGGCAGTCTTGAGCACATTCGGATCCAACAGCAACGAGGTAAATTCCGTAGCATCAGGCAGCTTATCGCCGCCAGCCAGATCCAGCACTCGTGTCGGCTCATCGTCCACCTTATAAGCAATGAGCAGAATCTCAAAGTCGTCCGCCTCACTGTACGGGCGGACACCGGAAGCGACCAGATCAACGCCGGAATAGGTTTCTATATCAACAGCCATAATCTTTGCCATAATCAGCCCTCATAATCCTTTGCTTCATGCTCATACAGATACTCGATCTTCATACCGGTTACACGCTCGGCTTTAAGCCGCAGCTTTTCATAGGCATAGTCGGTATCGACTTCTTTCTCCATGCGCGTGATCTCGTCGTTGTTTTCCTGGAGTGCAATAAAGAACTTCTTCATGCGCTCCGGTCCGAAACCGTAGGCATCGGCCACCGAGCAGGCCGCCAGCCAGAGTGCTTTCTGGGTTGCCATATCCGCACGCAGCTGCACGGTGGCATCGTCCGCCGCCTCCTGTACTGCCTCGCGGATCATGCGCTTGCGTGCCAGCATATCCGCATAGTTCATGCCGCGCGGCTTGCCGAGGCGTTTGTTCTTAGTCTTGGCCATGGGTGTCCTCCCTCTCTTTGGCACGCCGTTCCGCGCCGTGCAGAATGGCCTGAATGGTGTATGCGTCCAACAGCGTCATAACCGGAATGGTCTTCCTGCATAGTTTCAGCAGGTTTTTCGCCGTTTTCTTGTCTACCGGGCCACTGAAATCGTTCATTCTTCGTCCTCCTCCCGCAGATGACACATCAGGAAGTCAGCCTCCGGCACATCGCAGAACTCGTCCTTGTTACGGCCGACCACGAGGATCGTGCCGACAAAATCCACGCCGACGAACCGGCAGTTGTACGGCAGGCCGCACAGACGGCCCTCCTCGTTGCAGATGATAACAACATCGGCAATGCTTACGGTTTCGATGTATCCGCCGACTTCCTGCTGCAAGGCTTCCAGCGTGTTCTCTACTTCGATAATCTCCGGCGCACAGCCGGGCTTTTTACGGATTGCTTTCATAATGTTCCTCCTACTTCAAAAAAAACGTTCGATCGGCTCAAACGGAATTCTCCTCTCAAGCCAGAGCTTAAAACAGCTCAAACGAATTATAATGATAAGAACCCCGCCGCCTTTGCAGCAGCGGGGTTCGGTTAATTGCTTACTCGAGATCGCCGAAATCCTCGTCGCCCTCGTAATCGTCGTCGAAGTCGTCCTCAGCGCGGCTGCGGCCGCCCAGCGGCGTACCGTCTGCAACCTTCTGAATGTTATTCAGACCAGCGGCCACACCGTTGTTGCCCGAGGTCGAGAACGGATAGAAGTTGATGGAGAAGCGGCAGAAGCAACCGCTGTAAACCTCCGAGGTGTCCATGATCTCATGCTTCGCCAGGTCGATGATACCCGGACGGGTCTTGCTGTTGGCGTTCAGGAAGTAGCAGCCTGCGAACGCCTCATCGTCCGGGCGCTCCTCGTCACCGTCACGCAGCGGCAGCTTGAGATTGACCGGCTTCTTACCCTTCCACTTAGACTTGACGCCCTCCATGATGGCGGCCTGGATAGCGGCGTTGACCTTCTTGATGGTCACCTTGTCGTTCTTGGGGATAATGATGCACGCGCCAAACTTCGGATCAGAGTTGCCGTCAATGCTGACAGCATCCCATACATGAGAGTAAGACAGGCGGCACTTGCCGGTAATAACCTTGGTCGGCTGGTTAGTAGACATAATAAATTCCTCCGTAGTTTTAATATGAAATATGAATGGTTTTGTAATGTAACTTTGGTTGTACCTTACAGTTTCTGTGCTTCCGTGAGAATTGCCTGCATTTTGCACAGGCGTTCATAATACCGCTTAGCGGCCTTTACCGCTTTGGTAAGGCGGCGGTTTTCGCCGATTGCCTCACGGCCATGGTTTTTCGGATCTTTCCAGCCGTTCACATATACCTGTGAAGCGGTTTTCCACTCCTGCTGGGCGCTTTGGGCTCTCTGCGTAAACCACTCATTCAGCTCCCGCAGGGTATCCTCATTACGCCAGTCTGCGACTGCCAACCTGACCATCTTATGCCAGTTCGGCAGCAGCATTTCGTGTATATGCTCCGAATCAAGGTTCGCATGGAACGATCCGTTCACGATATGAAAGATCTTGTTCATGGCTGCACCTCGTCCGCAAAGTCCTCAGCGGCTTTGGCGGCGGTGTTCAGCTCCGGACGCTTATCCGTTTCCGGTACCAGCGTCGGAGAGCCTGCCGGCTTCTCGATCAGACCGCCGACCAGTTCCGCCAGCTTCTTGGCGCCCACCAGCTTTTCCATGGCAGTAATGCCGAGCAGTTCCTTGGGCTTGTAGATGTCGGCTGTTGCAAAACCCGCCTTTTTCAGCCTGCGGGCGATAGCGGCCTCGTTAACGTAGCGCCGGTTAGCACGTCCCTCGACCACCTTGAAGCCGGGAAACTTCTCACCCTGGTTGACTGCTGCCTTTTCGGCGTAGTCCTTAACCTGCTTCGCCCACGAGAGCAGGCCTGGCAGGCGTTCCAGTACCTCGGAGATCTCCGCGTTATCCATCGTCGCGGCGTCCTGAAACTCCTTCGCAGCAATCTCCAGTTGGTACTCGGCGCGAGCTTTGCAGATTGCTCCAGCCTTACACCAGCGGCAGGTTTCCTCGCCGGGCGCGAACTCGCCCTCACCGGCATAGGCCATTGCCGCACGCGGTTTCAGCACGTTCTCCGCCCAGTCCAGCAGGCTGTCCCGCTCGATAATCGAGGTGGAAATGCTGTCTAAGCGCGGTTGATAGATAGTCATGCGGATAGACTGAATATCATAGAACAGGTCAAATGCCAGCAAGCAGCCTAGCGCATAGATCTGCATCTGCGGATTGCCCTCGGCGCTGACAGCGTGCCCGGCCCCGTATTTCAGATCAATTACGTCCATCATGCCGTCTGCAATGATAACGCAGTCGGCAGTACCGAAGCCCTCCGGCACATATTCGGTCACATCAATGCGCTGCTCGATGAAAATCAGCGGGTCCTTGCAGCGTGTATGTGCCTCGGTCATACGTTCACCTACAAAGGCGGCATAGTCTTCCATGTGCTCCTGCATAGTGCGAGAATACTGCGGATCTGCCTGCACTTCGGCCAGTTCAGTCAGACCGGCGCCCTCGTACTCTGCTCGCAGGAGCAGCTCGCCCAGCCGGTGAGCCAGCGTGCCCTCGGTGGCATAGGCGCTGCCGGTATCCGGCAGGCCTTCCTCCAAACGAGCACTTTTCGTGCAATGGCTCCAACGGAACGCGCTGGACGGCCCCAGTAATGCGTGCTTACTCGGCATTGATCTCACCCAGCTTCTGCATGAACTCGGGATACTTCTCCGGCGGCAACGTGCTTACGCCCTGAGCGCCAAGGCTCTCGAGCAGATCGCGTACTGCCTGCTTGCCGTGTTTCTTTGCGACAGCTACGGTTTCGGCACGCACTTCCTCGCGCGTGTAAGTACGAGCGGGTTCTGCGGTATCGGCGGAACTATCGGCCTGCTGCTCCGGAGTGCTATCCTCTGCAACAGGCTCAGCGTCCGTTTCCGATACAACCGCATCCTTGTTTTCTTCCGTAGGCGGCTCAGATACGGCCTTGTCCGGCGTGTCCGAATCGGACACCGGTTCCGGCTTCTGCTGACCGACCGGACACATCATGCCCGAGCGGACCAGATCAGCCAGCTTGGTCAGATCAGCCAGTGCTTCAACAGCCGTATTACCGGCAATCTTAATCTCGATCATCGTTCTCTTCCTCCTCATCATTAGCCAAAGCGGTATAAAGGCCGCCCTGAAAAAAAGATTCACGGGCAATCGCGTAAATACGCTCACCCCAAGGCATATCCTGCGGCAAAACGCCCAGCGCTTTCACAACAGAATTGAATCCCTCGTCCTCGAACGCTTCTCCCAGACCCTCACGGAGCGACTTGAGCGCCTCCGTCAGCTGCTTGTCCAGCTTGGGATTGATGAGCTTCACCGCCTTTACAGAAGGTGCAGTCGGCTCCGCAATGCTCTCGCACTGCTTCATAAAGCCGTCCTTGAGGCCTGCGTCATACGCCTGATTCTGGAGCTTTACAACGAGGCTCCACAGGACACGGCTGGTCTTGTCCAGCGGACTGCCGTTTTCTTTCTCAACGGCCTTAATAAACGACGTAACGTCAATCGGATATTTCGGCATTGTTTTTCTCCTTGCTATATGCTATTATGTAGTTGAAATTATTTTTTTCATGGGCCGCTATTCGGAATTGCCGTTCCGAGGCGGCCTTTTTCATTCCCGCGCCGCCCTGTACGCACAGACGGTGAATACCGCCAGCAGGAACAGCGCGAGTACCGTGTAGGCTCCCATCGACAGCTTGTCGAGTTCGGCGTAACCTGTGGCAGACAGTAAGCCCAGAAAACTCAGGCCTGCAGTAATTACGTGAATACGGTTCATACCCTGACCCCCTCTCTGAATCCTGCGGATTGCGTCACCCAGAGATAAAAGGTCAATGTCGGAATGTAAAATGCGCGGTTGTGCGCGTTTTTCTTGAGCCAGCCCAGTCCGAACGGACACGAGCCATGCTCCAGGCACGCTCTCAGACTTTCACCGGCCATACCGAGAAACGCCGCGCATTCCTCAATGGGAATCTTGGTCGGGTACTTCTCACAGAGCTGCTCGAGCTCTGCCAGCTTAGTCACGATGATGGTGGGTACCGCCATTCCTGACACCTCCCTCTTTGTTCTTGCGCTTGCCTTTCTTGCGGCGCTCCCGCTCGGCGCGAATGCCGTCAACGCGACCAGCGTTGTAGCAGGCAGTTGCAGCGCAATACCGCGCCCATGTCGGGTCACGGCCTACGCCGGTACCGAGGCGAGCCGCAAAGCAGTGATCGAAAATCTCTCTTGCGTGGAAAAGCATAAGAGCGCCGGTCGTGCTGTAAGCCAGATCGGTGGCTTCCTGAGGAGTAAGCGTTTTCATTGCTCCTGCCTCCTCTTAGATACCCTGGCACAGCAGACGGAACGTTTCACGACCCTTGGGCGTGATGAGCGTCTGCGTGCCTGCCCACTTGGTCTTGTCGTTAGCGCACTCCTTAACCTCGAACAGGCCGTCGTTCTTCTTGGCATACGGCATGATTTTGCCGCGCTGATCACGGTAGATGTACTTCTTGTCGAGCAAGAACCTGATGAACTCGTTCTGCTTAATACCCAACTGCTTCGCAGTTTCACGGAAGTTGGTCAGCGTGTTACGCTCGACCAGTTCGTCGAAATAATCAGCTTTCGGCTGCATAATGGTGTTCTGGACAGTGACCTTCGCAAGCTTCGCTTCCTTTTCGTCGATGGTCTTCTTCGCCATGAGCAGCGCCTTGGCCATCAGCTCCTCAGCAGTCATGTTCTCCTGACCGGCAATGTAACCGCCGTTCTTGCGGATACTCGGGATAACATCGTGCGTAATCCAACGCTTGAACGCCTTAGCCGTTGGCAGCTTGCTGGAGAGAACCAGACTGTACAGGCCAGATTCATTGATGATGACCATATTCTGCTTGCCGCCGGGGGTCATCATTTCGGTGACACCCTTATCTTCACCATCTACGTGGTTCGCAACGGCGTTAGCTAACGATTTGCCTTCGCCGTATCCCAGAGCCTGCGCTACGTCCTTGCCGACGAACCACGGTTCGTTGTCGATGTTAAGCGTGCGAACCTCGCCAAAGTCGGGGTTGTTGAATGTGATCAGATTGTTTTCCATGTTGTTTCTCCTTCCGCTGCGTGATAAATAATCACGTTACTTTGCAAAAAAAATTGCCTTTAGGGTTGCGTCATCAAAACGCAATAACTTCGACAGCGCCAAAATTTCACTTGCCTTGAATTCGGTTGCATTTTCGACCTTCTTTTGCAGACCATATGTCGATAGTCCAAGTTGTTCTGCAAGGTACTTATACTTCAATCCAGATTTCTGAATTGCCGCTTTCAGCAGTGCTGTATTCGTCAAACTACTCACCCCCCTTACGTTTATGTGATTTTTAATCACTACGGTTAGTATAACCTTGTGTTGATTATTTGTCAACAACTTTTTTGATTTTTCTCAAAAATAGTTGACTTATAATCACGCAGATGGTACACTGAAAACAACAAATTATTTTGTGCGATATAATGTAAGGGTGTTTATTATGACTTTAGGAGAAAGAATTAAACAGCGGAGAACAGAATTAGGCCTTTCTCAGGCGGAACTCGCTTCCCGCTTAGATTATGGCGACCGCTCAACGATTGCTAAAATCGAATCTGGCAAGAATGATCTGAATCAATCAAAAATCATTCTGTTTGCAGAAGCCCTAAACACCACACCTTCTTTTCTAATGGGCTGGACGGATGATCCGACAAACTACGATGATCCGGATCTGATTGCCTCTATTCCCTTGTCATATATGGAGGCTTGTGATGGCGATGCGGAAAAAGCCTTCAAGATGATGGAAGCTGCACATGAAGATGCCAAACAAGGAAATTCTAATATTTCCATACAGGATATTGCTCAAAATGAGCACGAAAAGCAAATGCTTCTCTTGGCACGCCACATGGAACCGATTCCCGAAGAAGACCGTGAAGCATTAAAAAAGCAATTTCAAAATTCTATCGACCTTTACCTAAAGGCAAAGGGGCTTAAATAACAGGAGGCTACATGAAACCAGATTTTGACCGAGCTCAAAACGAAGCCACTAAATTACTACTCGCGCAGGAGATTGACAGCTTGTATATTGATGCGCGCAATTTTGTTCTCCCAGAGAACATCATCATCGACTCCATGCAGAATTTTTGCGCTCTAAGTGACTGTCCTTTCGAGAAATTAGGACATTCTTCTATCAATGGCGCTATGCTCATCCGACAAGACCCACACCAAATCATTCTTTATGACGATTCTATTGACAACGAACCCAGAAAACACTGGGGCATCATCCACGAACTCGGTCATGCCGTCTTGAAACATCCCTGTGATAGCTCTCCACATGAAATCGAAGCGCACTTTTTCGCTGCACAGTTAGTCGCTCCTGAAATTGTACTTATTGAGATTCTGCGCAGGCAGGGAAAGATTACTGTTTCTGATTTATACCACAACTTTAATGTGTCCTATGAAGCTGCTGAAAAGCGAATCCATACTCTGATCAACCGTTCTTGTTATAACGAAGATGAGATTGACAAACAACTTCTCGAAAAATTCATGCCGATAATCGACCGCGAAATTCCCTATCGCCGTGTATGCTCTTAAGCAACCCTCTGCTGTATCACTGTATCACTTGCGCCCTATACGCGCCTGTGTATGCGCGTTACGCGGGCGCTATGCCATCTATTGTATTACTTTTATACTTCTAAGGAATTTATATGATACAAGTGATACAGCCACCGAAAAGCGTATGCCACGCCTGACTTTTTCGCGTATCACGTAATACGTTACCGCCTTGATACGAATGATACAGGTGTGTTATTGCCTGCACTACCGTTTTGATACAGGCGGTACACGATTACCCACAACCGTTACAAAAAAAATCCCGCCCCGGTGCTACCAACACCAGAGCGGGACATGAGGTACTGATAAACTTCCACATCCATCAGTACCTCTATTTTACCATACTTTTTTACGGTAAGAAAGGGGTTATTTTTATGCCAAGAAAAAAGCCAACACGCAAGGACAATCGCTACGAGTACAAGATCACGATTGGCCGCGACATTCACGGCAAGCCGCTGCGCAAGTCGTTTTACAGCACGGTCAGCCTTGCTGATGCGAAAAAGAAAGCCGAGGAATTCCGTGTGGCCTCCGAGGTATCCGCACGGACCGGCGAAGCATTCGTGCCCTCCACCGGCCGCTTTGCCGACTGGGCGCGGAAGTGGCTGAAAACATACAAGCAGCCGTTTGTTGACGTAGACACATACAAGCTGACCTATGTCAGCCTTGTCGAGGGCCACCTGATCCCCTACTTCGGGAACGCACTGCTCTCTGAAATTCGGCCAGCCGATGTGCAGGCCTACTTCGCCACCAAGACGGCGTGCTCGGAGAGCCGGCTCAAGAAAATGCGGTCGATCCTCAACGCCATCTTTGAATCCGCCATTGAGAATGACCTCTGCTATAAGAACCCTGCCAAGCGCAGCACCTACCGCAGTACTGCCCAGAAGCATATCAAGCACGTTCTCAGCGATGAGCAGATGGAAACAGTCAAAGCCTATACCGTCGATCGTATGCCTGAGGTCGTGCTCCTGCTGGAAACCGGCCTGCGCCGTGGTGAACTGGTTGGCCTTATGTGGTCGGATATTGATTTGAACGAAAAGACACTCCGCGTGCAGCGCTCTATGATTGTGCGGAACGGGACGGTCATTGCCAATCCGCCCAAGTGGAAAAGCTACCGTACCCTGCCGCTGAGTGAGGAGGCTGTCCAGCTGATCCGCTCGCTGCCGAAGGAATCTCTGTATCTGTTTCCGAACGAGGACGGCAAGCCCTATTGCCCGAACACATGGTCGCAGAAGCTCAAACGCCTTATGCGAAAGCTGCACAATGAGCATAACGAAGTGCCGGTTGTGACAGCACACGAACTGCGGCACACCTATGGTACTTATCTCCGGCGGCATGGTGCAGACATCTACACCATCCAAAAATTACTTGGTCATAAGGACATCAACGTCACCGCCGAAATCTACGTTCACAACGAAATCGACACGCTGCGCAACGTGCTGACTTCGATCAATCCGACAGACGAAAAACAAGCCAAAACCGCCGAATCTTCCTGACGACAAATTGACGACACCAAGGTGTAACGGATTGAAAGAAATCACAGATTTCCCGCCCTCAACGCTCCGAACTATTTTCTGCATTTCATCTCAAATATTACGAAAAACATAGATAAATCATCACTTTTGCATATCCGAACTACGCACTACGGTTGACAGATTTGAAAACAAATATATAAGCTTCAGGTGCTAGTGTTCGCAAGGACGTGGGGGTTCAAGTCCCCCCATCCGCACCAAGTTAAAGAGCTGAAATCTTTTGATTTCAGCTCTTTTTCTGTACTTTTCAGAGTGTTTCGTTTTACGATGTAATTCGTGAAAAACTGCTGTCTAATACCAGTGTCTAATACTTTGCACGACCTGTGTTTTCGCACTAAATTCTTTGCGCTAACATTAGCATTGTATTAGACGAGTTTAAACATTTCCCCTTTTCATTTCTGCAATCACCGAATAGGCATAACAATTTTGTTATGCCTATTGTCAAAAACAATATTGTACAAAAATTTCGCTATATGCTAATATAATTATGTTGCAACAAGTCAAAAAGCGCGCCATTAGATCAGAAAACAAACATCTGCATAAATGGCTGTTTTTGTTATTCAGAAAATCAGCTTGCGGTGTTCCAGTATCTGATTACATACGACCCTTATGGTGTAAAGAAAGAGAGGAAATCCCTATGACTTGGTCTCCTATTTTGGCATTTGCGATAATTGCATTGGCCTTTGGCATTGGCGACGTCATTGCGGCTAAAACACGAGGTGTTATCAGTTCTGTTCTGGTCGCTATCCTGTTGTTTTTGATATTCGGCAGTACATTAAAAGTACTTCCGGCGGATTTGATGGAACAATCCGGTCTGATGAGTCTGATCCCGACATTCGGTATGGCTCTGATTCTGGTAAATGTAGGTTCCATGCTAGATTTGAATGATCTGAAACGCGAATGGAAAACAGTAATCATTTCGCTGGCTGGTGTTGCAGGACTGGTCACAATCTACCTTACCGCAGGTACACTGATTTTCGGCAAAGAGTATGCGCTGAGTGCAATGGGTCCTGCTTCCGGCGGCATGGCTGCAACGATGATTCTGACCGCTGCGGCAAATGAAGCTGGCCGCGCCGATCTGGCTGGATTCGTAGCTTCCGTAATGGCATTGCAGGTTTTGATCGGGCTTCCGATTGCGTCGTTCTGCCTCAGAAAAGAAGCAAACCGGTTTTTAGTCAACGATGCAAAGCAGGTCGGAAAAATGCTGTCTGATGAAAAGAAACTGAGCATTCGAATTCTTCCGCCAACTCCTAAAACGCTGGATACGCCTAACATCCATCTTGCGCGTGCAGCTTTTGTTGGCTTTATCGCCTATACAGTCACTACACTGACCGGTATTTCGTCCGGCATCACTTATCTGGTCGGCGGTATTCTCTTTGCTGCTCTGGGAATTATCGAACCAGGTGCGGTTCGGAAAGCCGGAGGTGAAGGTCTGCTGATGCTAGCCACCTATTGCAGTGTTACCAGCAGCTTTGTCAGCATGACATTAAAGCAGTTCGGCGGTATGCTGCCGGTTGTTATCGGTTTACTGGTTCTTGGCGCAGTCGGTGTTGTCATCTTCTCTATCATTATCGGCAAGCTGCTGAAATGGAGTCCCTGGCTGTCTATCGCGGTAGGCATCGGCTGTATGCTGGGTTATCCTGTGAACTATGCAGCAGCGACCGAAGTTTCTTCTGGTGTAGCAAGCGCAAACGGCATCGATGAAGAGGAAGAAAAGAAACTGCTGAATCATTTGCTGCCCAAGATGATCGTTTCCTGCGTGGTATCGGTAAGCATCGCTTCTGTTGTGCTGGCAGGATTGGTCACTCCCATTCTGCTGGGTTAAAGGTGAGGTGTTATCCATATGAATCAGATTTTAACGGATGCACAATCCCTGCACGACGAGATCATTACCAATCGTCGAACGATCCATCAATTTGCGGAAATAGGATTTGACCTGCCGCAGACTTACGCTTATATTTTCAACAAACTAACAGAGTATGGTTATCAGCCAAAAAAGGTAGGCAAAATGGGTATCACCTGTCTGGCGGGCAAACCCGGCCGCACCATTCTGCTGCGAGCAGATATGGATGCACTCCCAATGGCCGAAGAGAGCGGCGAGAGTTTTGCTGCTGTAAACGGTCATTGTCATTCCTGTGGACACGATTGCCACAGTGCTATGCTTTTAGGTGCAGCCAAACTCCTCAAGCAAAGAGAAAACGAACTGCATGGTACGGTAAAGTTTATGTTCCAGCCTGCTGAAGAAATCATGGGCGGTGCAAAAGATATGCTGGATAACGGCATTTTAGAGAATCCTAAAGTAGATATGGCACTGGGCCTGCATATTATTACCGGCAATACATTCAGCAAAACCGGACGAATCTGCTGCATTCATCATTGCGTAGCCGTTTCTGGTGATGCGGTAAAGATCACAGTACACGGCAAAGATGCACACGGTTCACTGCCAGAAAACGGTGTTGATGCAATTCATATTGCCGCGCACATCATCCTCGCACTGGAAGAATTGACCGCTCGTGAGCTACCTATGGAACAGGACAGCATTGTTCTGGTAGGCCGCATTGCAGGCGGAACAACCTGCAACAGCGTAGCAGGCGAAGCAGTGCTGGAGGTATCTATCCGCACCAACAGTCCGAAGGAACGTGAATTTCTGCTGAAACGAGTGGAAGAAATTGCTGTTGGTGTAGCGGCAACATTCCGCGGATGTGCAACAGTCGAGCACTTATATGGTGTTCCGCCGCTCGTCAACCCGGAGCCGGAACTGCAGGAATTCCAATCATATCTCCGTGAAATGCTTCCTCGTGAGTCCGTAGCGGATTGTCCCAAGATGGGTGGCAGCGAAGATTTCACTATGCTCGCCGAAAAAGTACCTGCTGTATTTCTCCAGCTTGGTGTAGGCAGCATTGAGGAGGGATACACACTGGGGCCTCACCAGCCTGCTATGCGTGTAAACGAGTCTGCGCTGCCGATCGGAACCGCAGTATACGCGCAATGTGCAATGCGCTGGCTGGAAAACCATAATTCTTAAAAGCTCAACGACTCTAATCGCTATCTTTTATAAACATTTCCCTTTATTTATAATCTTTCTTTACTCACTCTTTTCCGCATGGAATTTATGTGATATAGTATTGATATAAACAAAAGAGAAAAAGGTGAGCATATGACGATTGATCGACTGTGTTGCTTTGTAACTGCGGTAAAGCACATGAATTTTACTCGAGCAGCAGCAGAATTGCATATGGCACAGACTGCCATGAGTCGTCAAATCGCTATGCTCGAAAGCGAGTTGGACTGTCGTTTATTCGACAGAAGCAATCGAACAATACAGCTCACACCTGCCGGTAAGTGTTTTTTTGACGGAATTTCACCGTTATTAAAAAATTACGATAAAATCGTAAAAGAAACACAAATGGTGGGAAAGCGTCTTGCAGGAGAACTGCGGATTGGGATTGGGCAGTATGAGCAGAGTTTTGTTTCCGAACTGGTAAAGGAATTTCATCAAAGCTACCCAATGGTCGAGGTAATGGTGACTAAATACGGCTATCAGGAATTGCTGGAGCACCTATCTACCGGCGAAATCGACATAGCTTTCGCGCTTCCGGTCAGCATGGAATACTTAGCCGATCAGGCGGTAGACATACAAACCTTGTTTTCTTCCGAGGTCTGTATTGCAATGAACACCGATCATCCGTTGGCTGGTGCAGCTACCTTTCCCAAAGAACGCTGTGGACAGGAACGGCTTTTAACAATCAGTGAAGAATCCG
>OLPN01001637.1_pt1 | contig 19502 bp, 10 predicted proteins | sample 1672601 | NCBI WGS metagenome assembly OLPN01 (sample SAMEA3136704, study PRJEB25190) | human gut metagenome | reverse complement strand
AGGAATGAGAAGCAGTGCGAAAGCGCTGTTTTTTTCTTGCAAAAACTAAAAGTGCTACATTGCACTTCTATAAAAATACAAATACTCAACAGGCGTTACTATTACGTAAACTGTGAATAGTTTACGCTATTACTATGAAATAATCCAGAATTAATTGATAAAAGAGAAAATTTATCAGTTGATTCTGGGTTATTTTTTGGGGATAAAACACGTAACTTCTTGAAATTGTGTTATAAATCTTGAAATTGTGTTATAAATCATGAAAATTTAATATTCATTAAATTGGAAAGTTATGTTAATATAGTGTATGAAACAAAGACAAGAGAATGCCGATAGACAGCAGAGGAGAGACAGAAGTATATTATCGGTTTATAGAAAAGGGATGGAGTTCGAAAAATGAGAGGAAAGGCAAAACAGAGAGTTAGTCTGATACTTGTAGTGACAATGGTACTCGGAACAGCATTAACAGGAAATACTGTATTTGCAACAGGAGAGAGCAGTGACGAACAAGATCGGATAAAAATTAACATTTCTAAAGATTCTGAACAAACTGTGGAACAGAATGTTACACAGACAATTCATGTGACTGCGCAGGGGCAGTGCTCGCAATCAGTCTGTCTGAATGTATATCTAAAAAACGAGGACGGATCTGCGGCAACAGATATAGATGCAGTCAATCTTCTGACAAGCGATCAGCTTACAGATAAAAACACACAGAAAACAATCGATGAGACATTGAAAGATTCAGTGACTCTTAATAATGGAACAAAGGCAAGTCCAACAGCAGAGTGGAAGAACGACAAGGACGATAATGGAACAGTTACTTCTAAATATCTGCAGATCACAATGCCGGCAGATGCAATAGCAATCAACTTTGATATGCAGCTTCAGTATCGTACAGATGAAGCAAGCTATACAAAGAAAGTGCTGGTTGAGGCAAAGGCATTCGAAGAGGAGCAGGATATCACAGAAGCAGCTAAGAGAGCAGACGAGAGCAAAGAGAATGAAGCGACAGTTGCCTGGGAAGGTCAAGCAGTAAGTCAACCAGAAAGCGAAGCTGCGGATGAGGATGCGGACGGAGAAAATGAATCACAAGTAATGGCTGCAAGTGCAGAGACCGGAGTGACAATTTACTTTGCAGCACCGAAGGATTGGACGGATAAGGAATATACAATAGAAGCAAAGGGATGCGAATCAAATCCCGAGAATAGATGGATCTGCCAAGAGATGGTAAATACTGGAGAGACATACAATAATCTTCAGGTATATAAAGTAGTTATGTCGTATCCCCAATATGGTGGATATGATAAATTTCAATTTCTAGCTAAGTCAAGAGGTCAACAACAAGATTATAAAGAAGTTTTTCAAAATTGGAGAACAGTAGCTGAAATTGATGGAAGAATTTTTTATTCTGATGGGAAATCAGAAGTTTACAATCCCTTCAATCCTAACGACCACACCTACTTCGCTGGAAAAAACATTCTTTTCTACAACAAAGGAACAGAAGATCTTTCCGGTGGTGTAACAGCAGTATTCTATGAAAAGGATAGTTCAGGAACTCTGAAAGAAGTAAAACGAATCAAGATGACAGCCGGTACTGAAAACACAAAATTTTCAGTAACAATTCCAGATGAGGCGTGCTCCTACATTCGTTTTGTAAGTACATCAAATGGAAAAACATTAGGTGATTCTTACTCGAATTTCTATGGACAGGGAAATGAAGAAGCAGATGTCACTGAACACTTTGTATACAGTGACTCAATGTATTGTTATAACTACAATAGTACTGCAGATAATTCTTCTTGGGGAATAGCAGGTGCAGTAACAGTTTATTACGACGCTACATTATCCAAACTGTCCTATAAAGATACAGATGGTGCGAAAAATGGTCAAGGAATTCCATATCCAGGTACGACGAATGTTTATTATTATGCTACAAACGGAACGGGTGTAAAAACTGGGGAAATGGAATTAGATAATAAAGAAGGCTATCCAGATGTATATAAGGCGAATCTTCCGGATGGATACAATAAAGTAAGATTTGCAGCTTATGATCTCAAGAACGCAAATGTATCACAAAATGGTGATGTGACAGATTTAGTAACGATTCCAGGTGGTTTGATGAATCCGTGTTATTACGGTGATTCAAGTGATGATGTTATTTACAAAGATGGAAATCGTGGTGGATATTGGGATGAGGTTTATACCGTAAGAGATCCTGAAAAAGAAGCAGAACAACATAATAGTAAAGATGTTGTAGATATTAAAGAAAGTGAACTTACAAGAAATGCGAGTACTTTATATGTAAATTCAACATTTTATGATTATTATACAGATTATGAATTGAACGGGAAAAACCGAGATAATTATGATGATTACCAAGCATCTTCACAAAGAACTTATGTTACCTTTCGTCAGTTTGACCAAGCACTCAGTGATTACTATAAAAAGAAAGAAGTAAGTATACCGATTTATACAGGTCATTTTCAGCCAGATTGTTGGGATAATCCTTTTTCTAAAATCGCCGATAAATTAGAACTTTATGGATATGAAGATAAAAAAAATGGTTTTATGTCTACGAACAACTCAGCATTGAATGCAAATGGAGTTAGAAAAGACGAGTACGTTTATTCCGCAGCGCAAGGATTGGTAGCAAATGCATTAAATGAAAACAATCTAATGACTTCAGATAACAAAGTATTAGAACCGCATTTTAATGAGGAATTTCTTACAGGAGATAATAGTAAGCATACAGCGCTTGCAAAGATATATAAGAATGTTTCGTTTCCTTTTACAAAACAAAAACTGAACGATGAAGGAGAAAAAGCTGATAACGGCGTTGAATACTGGTACTTTGATAGTGCAGATACAACACTGGCAATGCGTACTGATACAGAATCAGGGAATTATTATCTGGAGAATGTAGGGGGGAAACAAGACTGGGCAAAAAATGTAGATAGTGCCAGTAGTGATAAAAGAACGCATGGTTTTTTCCCATTTAATGAAACATCAACTCCATGCAAGGCAAGTAAATATAACTATGGATTTGGTACGAAGTTAGAATTTAAATTCCGCCTGACAGACAATGGAACTGTAGTAGGAACAGATGGAAAAGAACATCCAATTAAATTCAACTTCTCCGGTGATGATGATGTTTGGGTGTATGTGGATGGAAATCTTGCACTGGATGTTGGTGGAGCACATGGAAAAGTAACAGGTCAGATTGACTTTAAAAACAAAATAGCAACAGTTAGCAAGACAAAGGTAAGTCAAGGATCTCCAACAGAAGGTAATGACACTCGGAGTAAATTTAAAATTAAAGGTTCAAATTCTGATGAACATACATTAACCATGTTTTATATGGAACGTGGTATGTGGGAATCAAATATGAAAGTATCCTTCAACTTCCCGGATGAAAATGAATTCGCTGTGGAAAAGAAAGTTGATACGACAGATGTGAATACAGATTTATTCCCGACATCATTATTTGAAGATGCTAACGTATTCCCATTCACGATTCAAAATCAGGCAACACATTATGGAACAAAAGAAGCACAATCTTCCGATGAAAAACAGCCTAAAACTTATAATGATAGTTTTTCAGCAGAAAAGTTATCAAAAACGTTTCCACAAAATACATTTGAAACTATAGATAAGAAGGCTGGTCAGACAAATGTGGTTCACTGGAAGGCAAAAAGTGACGATGCGGAAGGAGAGCATATTAACAAAAGATTTGGAATCATACGACCAGCAAATGGAGAAACATTTGATGCATCTGATACAAATGCATTCTTGCAATTCAAGATGTACTATGACTATCAGGACATTCCGGGACTTACAAGCACCTATCTGGAACTGGAAGATGATAATGAAAAAAAAATAGGAGGTTATCTTTCAGGAAAGACTTACGGAAACAGTAGTCTTGTACATAATCAATGGAATACGATTCAGGTTGATCTGAGTAAACTACAGGGAGATAATACATTTGATTATTCCAAGATAAAAAATATCAAATTTAATTATAATTTCGAGAGAGATATTTACTTGGATGATTTTATATTCATTCCTTCCGTTGTAGCAGCAGCCAAAACTGGATTTGTAACACAACAACAGGATATTCCGGATTATGGTTCTGCGACAAGTGGAACGTTGAAATATCCGAAAGGAGCACAGTATACATTATCTAAAAATGATGGCTCATCAAAACTGTACAGAATTGGCAGTGACGGAATGTTCGCCTTGGCAGATGGAGAGACAGCAACATTTAGTGATCAGTTTAGACGAGGAAGCTACATTGCTGTATCGGAAGATGTGAATTCATCGGTATTTGATACGACATGGACACTTTATGAAAATGGACAGGCTGTGTCAACAATGGGAAACGGAGATACGGTGGTAAATGAAAATCCTATTCCATCAGTCCAAAATGTTAAAGGCAATACCATTCGGGATGGTCGTAAAGAAGAACATAAGTCTGGTCAAAATAATAGTGTAGAAATAGCTAACAGCGGATATCCTTCTACTGGATATGCGAAGAATCAAGATGGTCAGACAAATAATGAAAATACAATTGTATTCAGATCATATGTAGCTCCTGATAATCAGACAACTATGACAAAGCTGAAAGCAACATTTGTCAATAAAGTAAAAACCGGAAAAATAGAGATTCGGAAAGAAACTGCAGAAGGATCGAATACATTGGAGGGGGACTATACATTCCGTGTAGAGTTCAGTAATGTTGCAGAGCTCTCGTTGGAATCTAATAAGATTGTAAAGGAATATACAATCAAAGCTGGAGAGTCGGTGACTATTGACGGAATTCCGGCAGGAACAGATTATAGAATCAGCGAGATTAATAGTTCAGATGGTTCCACATTGGAAAGTGTAATTGTAAATAATAATAATTCATTCGATGCAGGATATGATCCAGTCACGAAAGTTGTTGCCGGTAAGGTAATTGCTTCCAGTGATATGAAAGGGGATGGAATAAAAAATCCAGATACATCATCGGATGCTACAATTATTACTTTCAAGAATACGTTAAAACCTACAATCAATCTTAATCTTACAAAAGTGTGGGAAAATACAGAGAGTATCACACTTCCAGATTCAATTAAGATCCGGCTTCAGAGAAGCAAGGATAAAGGAACAACATGGGAAACAGTTAAATACGATGGAACAAACGAAACAATAACACTTTCTCAAGGATATGACGGAAAGTGGAGTTATTCATTCAAAGATCTGGATCAATACGTAGATTATAAAGCAGATCCAAAGGTTTCATATATCTATCGAGTTGTAGAGGTATCAGGAGACGATGGAAGTGAGACAGTGATTGAAAGTGGCGGATATCTGAATGATAAGTACAAAGTAGCTTACAGTGAGAATGTTGATTGTTCAGAGATTACCAAAGGGACTTCGGAAAGTAAAACAAAATCCTTTACAATAACAAATACTTATAGTCCTAAGACAAATATTAAGATCACAAAACAGGATGCATCAACTAAGGAACCACTGAATGGTGCTAAGTTTAAACTGGAAAAGATGAAGGAAAATACATCGACAGAAAATCTTATAGTTGATGATAGTTTCAAAACCAAACCAGTAACAACAGGTGACAGTGGTTCTCCTTCAGGAATTGCAGAATTCAAGGATCTGGAAGATGGAACTTATCGTCTGACGGAGACAAAGGCAGCAGAGAATCATAGTTTGTTGAAAGATCCGGTTATTATAGTGATCAACAGGAATGGAGAAAGTCTGATTGACGGTAAAGTATGTAAGGTGGAGAATAATACCATTTCTATTACGATTTCCAATCAGGCAAGATTCAATCTTCCAGCCACAGGAGGATATGGAAGGTACATTGTGATACTTGGGGGGATTTCCCTTGCAGGGGTAGGACTCTTCATGTATAGATTACAAAAACGCAGAAAGAAGGGTAACATCTCCTAGACGCAACAATAAAAAGAAATAATAACACGATAAAGTGAAAGAGAGGAAGGAAAGTATGGGAAAATTTAGAAAAATGCTGGCAGGCGTGTTAAGTGCAGTAATGGTACTGTCAACTATGACAGTGACGGCATTTGCAGAAGATAATACAAGCGCACCTAAGAAAACAGCAGCAACAATTGACACTAGTTTAAAAGGAAGTATTACTATTCATAAATATGAATATAATGGGACAACGAAAATCTCTGGTACAGGAGAAACAACAGATAAATTGCCAACAGATGATAAAGAGATGAAAGCTCTTGAAGGGGCAGGGTTTACGATTTATAAGGTAGCGGATGTAAATGATTTAACAAATTATTATAGTACGAATTCGACAAATCTTCCAAAAGTAAGTGAATATGTTGATGAAAATGGAAAAATCAATTCAAAGTATTCAAGTAAGCAAGTTGGAGAAGAAGTTAGAACAAATGCTGAAGGTATTGCAAAGTTCGAAACTCTTGATCTAGGTTTCTACGTTGTTATTGAGACAACGACACCGGATAAGGTTACAACACCAGCTGAGCCATTCATCGTATCTGTACCAATGACAACAAAAGACGGAGATAATTGGTTATACGATGTTCATGTATATCCTAAAAATAAGACAACTTATGGTGGAGTAACATTAGAGAAAACGGGAAAAGATGGAATAAATCTTGAAGGTGTTACATTTGTTCTTCAAAAACAGAATGGAGAAAGTTGGACACCTGTGAATAATAATGATAAAACAGGTGAGACTTATAATCTTACTACAAATGAGCGTGGATTGATTACCGTAGAAGGTCTTTCACAGGGAACATACAGATTTATCGAGACTAACCGTGGAGCTAATCATGGTTATATCATGGACGGTGCTACTACATATGTGTTTACAGTAACAAAAGACGGAATGATTAAAGTAGGTGATGCAGATCCAGTAGCAAATGCTACAATTAATGTTAATAATGAAAAGCCTGATATGACAAAAGAGGTGCAGGACAGAGCAACAAAAGCCTGGAAACATGATACGGACTATAATGTAGGAGACATGGTTCCATATAAGATCACTATTGATGTTCCATCAAATATTACAAAGTTACAAGAATTTACATTAACAGATACACCGAAAAATCTTGAAGATAACCTTAACTCAGTAGAAGTGAAATATGGAGACGTAACACTGGAAAAGGATACTAATTACACAATTGGTCCAGATACAGCTAACGGAGAAGGATTCAAGATTACATTTAAGACATCAACAATGGAAGCTTATGCAGGAGAGAAGATTGTAGTTACATATAATGCAAAGCTTCTTGACAGTGCAGATACAACAACAGTTGAAAACCCGAATACAGCAAAACTCGAGTATTCTAACCAGATTCTTCCGAATACAGATGATGGAAGTAACCCAAATAAGCCGGGAGAACCAGGAAAAGATGTAATTAAAGATACAGCAACAGTTTATACATTCAAACTGAGTATTAATAAAAGAGCAAATAGTGAAACTGGAGATCCATTAGCAGGTGTTAAATTTGATCTTTATAAAAAAGTTCCAGAAGGTACAACAGGTGCAGCTTCAGCAGATGAGGTGAAGAATGCAGGACTTGATGCAAGTAAGACATGGATGAAAATTGCAACACTTACAACAAAAAAAGATGGTACAGATGAAAAATCCGGTCTTGCAAATGGAACATATTATCTTGTAGAGACGAAAACTGTAGGGGGCTACAATCTGTTAAAAGCACCAGTAGAAGTTAAATTAGATATTGTTTACACAACAACTACAAAGAAAGAGTATGTAACTGAAGAAAATGGAGTTAAGACTCTTGTAAAAAATGAAATCGAGAAAACAACATTTACTGAGAATGGAGCTAATTCAACAGGTACTCATACAGAAACTATCATCAACAAGAAAGGTTTCACTCTCCCAATAACAGGTGGTATGGGAACAGTTCTCTTCTCCATCGCAGGTTTTGCACTGATGGCAGGAGCAGCATTTGTACTTCTGAAAGGTAGAAGAAAAGACGCGTAAGAAATCAGAACAATTGCTATAAACTTTTAATTTCATAATGCTATATAAATAGGAGAGGGCAGAAGAATCTGTTCTCTCCTAAAGTAGATTTTACGCTGCTGTGAACAGTAACATGTCGGGCAGTGATTTATTTTTGGGGAAGAGTCAGATGAAAAGGATTCGGGTTATATTTTGTGTTATTATATTCATAACGGGATTGGGAATCGCATCGTATCCATTTATCAGTAACATGGTTGCGCAGCGGCATGCCAGTCAGGTTGTGAAAGATTATGAGACAAATGTAGAAGAAATGGATGAAGAGAAGATTGATGCAATGAAAGAAGCAGCAAAGAAATATAATGAGCAGCTTAGCAATGTTGTATCAGTGGATGATGAAAATGAAAATAATGAGCAGGGAGAGAGTTATGCAGATCTTCTGAATATCGGTGAATCGTTAGGGTATATTACGATTCCGAAGATTGATGTGAATCTTCCAATCTATAACGGAACGAGTCAGGATGTCCTTTCCAAGGGTGTCGGTCATATGGAGCAGTCTTCGTATCCGCTTGGCGGAGTGAGTACGCACTGTGTGTTGACAGGACACAGGGGACTTCCGAGTGCGGTATTATTTACAGACTTGGACAAGTTAGAGATCGGGGATGAATTTTATCTTCATGTATTAGACGAGATTCTTGCATATAAGGTGGATCAGATCAAGGTAGTAGAGCCAAATGAATCCGGTGACCTGGAGATCATCGATGGAAAAGATTATTGTACGCTTGTGACATGTACACCATATGCGATCAACTCTCATCGGCTTTTAGTTCGTGGAGAACGGACGGAATATAAAGGAGAACAGGATAAGCAGACAAAGAATCAGATGCAGACAGGCGCTTTGACGAAGCGGATTGTTGATGTATGGCCGTGGCTTCTGGGTGCATTTCTTGTCGCAGTGCTGATTGAAAGCGGTATCTTTTTCTCGATTTTAAAACATAAGAAACAGGACATGGAGGAGTAAGCAATGGAGTATTATGGGAAGCTGCAGAAAGCGATTGATGCCGTAGAGCATGTGATTATTGGAAAAGATGAATGTGTGGAGAAAATCATGGAAGCAATTCTTGCAGGAGGCCATGTTCTGGTGGAAGATATTCCGGGAGTCGGAAAGACGAGCCTTGCGCTTGCATTTGCGAAGGTACTTGATCTGGAACAGAACCGTGTCCAGTTTACTCCGGATGTTCTTCCGGCAGATATTACAGGATTCTCTCTTTATAGGAAGGAACTCGGAAGTTTTGAGTATCAGGAAGGTGCAGTTATGTGCAATCTGTTTCTGGCAGATGAGATTAACCGTACTTCCCCAAAGACACAGTCGGCGCTTCTGGAGGCGATGGAAGAGCGAAATGTAACAGTAGATGGAATTACACATGTGCTCCCGGAACCATTTCATGTGATTGCGACAGAGAACCCGATTGGATCTGCCGGAACACAGATGCTTCCGGAGTCTCAGCTTGACCGTTTTATGATCAGTCTGCAGATCGGATATCCGGAGAAGCAGGATGAATTAAAGATTCTTATGAGCAGAGACAGGACGAATCCGATGGATGCGCTTCAGCCGGTAATCTTCCGGGATGAGTTGAAAGAGATGCAGAGGCTGACCGAAGAGGTTCGAATCCATCAGGTGATCTATGAATATATCATTAACCTTGTGGATGCAACAAGAAAGAATGAAATGATCGAGCTTGGAGTCAGTCCTCGAGGTGCACTGGCACTTGCGAAGATGGCTAAGGCATCTGCATTTCTCTCAGGAAGAAGCTATGTGATTCCGAACGATGTTTCAGATGTATTTCTTAATGTTGCGGAGCATAGAATCCGTCTGAGTTCGAAAGGGCGTCTGAATCACCTGACCGCAGAGAAAGTGCTTGGTGAAGTGTTCGATACTGTGAAAAAACCGGTGCCGCAGAGACGATAAAATCTATAGAATGAAGTAGGACAGGCATATGAGAAATAAAAAAATATATGGCGGAATCTTATTTGTGACGCTTGTGATTGCGCTTTTCTGGGAATCCGCTTTGATTCGGACACTTTTCGCATATGAAGTGTTGATGCTTCCACTTCTCTTTCTTCAGGCAGAGTATTTTGCGAGAAATCTGGAATCCCGTCTACACGTTCCGGTCCGATATGTACAGAAAGGGCAGGAATTTGCGGTGGAAGTTGAACTGGAAAATCATTCTTTCATGCCGATGGAATCAATTCCTGTGGAAATCAGCTGTGAGAATGAATTTACAAAAAGCAGATTCAGCGCAAAGGATACGGCGATGGCCGAGGCAAGGAAAAAAGTGCGGTTACAGTTTTTCCTTGAAGCGAAATATTGTGGCAGAGTGAAAGTGTCTGTTGAGAAGGTGAAGGCACAGGATTATCTGCGGTTGTTTTCGAGAGGGAGCGAGAAGAAATATCAATCCGAAGAAGTGATGGTACTTCCGGTGATTCATAAAATACCGGTGCAGCAATCATTTCAACTGGAAGAAAATCTGGAAGGACAGCTATTTTCGAAAAGCAGAACGGGTGAAGATACATCAGAAGTATTTGACATCAGAGAATATCGTTCGGGAGATACTTCTCACAGGATCCACTGGAAATTATCTGCAAAGACAGATGATTTTATGGTGAAGGAATATAGTCTGCCAATGGAACGCACAGTATTGCTTTTTCTTGATCTGCATATTGGAAAAGAAGAAAAGTTTACACAGCAGAAGCTGGATCATTTTCTTGAAATCCTGGCTTCACTGTCATGGTCTATGCGGGAGCAGAACTGGCATCACAAGGTGATCTGGTGGGATGAACAGAATCAGATGTTAAAGGAAGCGGATGTTTCTTCGGAGGAAGAAACCTTTCGTATGTTAGAACAGATCTGTTCCTCCAGAGTATATTCGAAAGCATATGAGATTCAGGAATTATATTTCCGGCAGTTTGGCGAGCGGACAGAAGAGCTCGGAATGCAGCTTGATATTTCAGGGAAACTTTATCATGGCGGAAGATGTATAAAAGCATTCCGACAAGAGAAACTGGAAGAGGATTTAATGGAATGGGAACTGGAACTGTAAAGAAGAAAAAAACAAATCATACAGAAGAGACAGGAATCCGTGTGGTACGCAGACGGATTCTACAGGAAGATCCGCAGGGAGACAGACTTTCTTCTGCCTCGTTCTGGTGGATGACGGGACTGTGCTTTCTAAGTACAGTGGCTCTTTGTATGCTGTTTACAAAAGCATTTTCTATTACATTTGCAAAATGGCTCGTTTATCCGGCGATGCTTGTGTACTGTGTTCTCTTTACATTATATTATGAACAAAGACAGTTGAAAAAATATTGCGTGTTTCTCTTTTTAGGAGTTGTTTTTGTGCTTTGTCTGGTCATGTTTCTGATACAGAAGGAGTTGATGGCAAGCATTTCTTATGTGTGGATGCAGATGGCAGAGCAGTTGAACCGGTCTTATCAGGGAGATTTGAGTGTGCCATCAGGAGCCGGAAATTCTGCGACACTGTTTTTCCTTTTTTTGTTCCTTGGTGTTGTGTGGATTCTTGCACAGGGAATGATCAAGAGACACGAGAAAGGATATTTTCTGTTGATCACATTTCCTGTGTTACTGGTTGTTCTGCTAAGTGGGGGAAATGTATCGAAAGCAGCTCTTTTTCTATTACTCCTTAGTTTCTTGTGCATCACGGCAGCATCCGGAATCCGTGTGAGAAAGAAGTTCTGGGGCGGAGAAGAGAGCGAGGCATTTTGTCAGAATCTCCGGGCGGTTCGAAGAATTCAGAGCAGAGCCTCTGTCGTGTGTATCGCAGCAGGAACGATTCTGCTTCTGACTTCCTTTTACCTGCTTGGACCGGTTCTTTCAAAGCCAATCGTGACGTTATCAGATGTATCAGCGCCTGTGAAAATTCATGGAATGCAGTTCCTTTATGATTTCCTTCCGAAAATATCAGGTGGTAAGTTGAATCTTTCGCTTGAAGGGGTCGGAGGTGGTGTCTCGGACGGAGAATTGGGAGATGTCGAAGGATCTTCCTATGATGGAATCGAATCCATCCGTGTGACGACATCTGCACAGCCGAAAGAGGTTCTGTATTTAAAAGGATTTGTCGGATCAGAATATACCGGAGACAGCTGGAAACCGGGAGATGAAGATGCGCTGCAGGATGCGGCTCTCAACTGGAAAACAGAAGGAAATTCCCTTCTCTATCTGCAGAATCTTCCGTTTTTGCGAATGATGTATACGCAGACACAGCAGCCGGAGCAGATGACGGTAGAGAGATTGAATGCAAATACAAAGTATACCTATGTTCCATATCAGGCTTATCTGAACGACTATTATGAGATGATCGGCGGAGATGGTTCAGTTGCAGGGCAGACAGCGCAGGATGACAGTTATGCATGGTTTCCGGTTACAGATTTCCAGAAGGAAATGACAGAGTGGGCAAAGCAGGATGATCAGCAAAGTGTACTTGACGAAGTGGAGACTTCTTATGAGGTATATGTAGAAAATAATTATGAAGATGTTCCTTCGGATCTGAAACAGCTGAAGAAAATGTGCAAGGAGAAAAAAGCAGAGTGGAAAAAGAAAATGAGCGGAGATATCACACAAGAGCAGAAGGATGATCTTGTCAGTGAGCGGATCACGGATGTGAAGCAGTTCATAAGACAGACGCTCTGGAAACAATGCTCCTTTTCAGAATCTGTAAAAAAGCTGCCGAAGGGAGAAGATTATGTAGAATATTTTCTGTTTGACAGGAAGAAAGGAGATTCTACAGCATTCGCTTCCGCAGCGGCGTTGATGTTCCGTGAGTGTGGAGTTCCGGCAAGATATGTAGTCGGTTATGCGGCACCGGCAAACTTATTTACGGAAAACAGTGAGGGGAATTACTCGGCAGTTCTCCAGGATGACAATGCACATGCATGGGTGGAAATCTATGTGCCGGGTGCCGGATGGATGCCGGTGGAGACAACACCTGGATTTGACGGAACGATTGAGAATGTTGAAAGTACCGATGTTCAGACGGATTCAGTGAAGGATCAGAAGGACAAAAAGGAAGAGAAGAAAAACTGGAAAGAGGAAGCGGGAGATCTTTTTAAAGATACAAAGAAAGCTTTCAGTGGCAAAACAGTAGAAATTGTGAGCGGAATTCTTCTATTCTTACTATTAGTCGAGGCGAGGAGACGTTGGATTTCCGGAAGAAGACGGGGCAACGGAAGAAAATTATCGAAGGAACAGAAGGTAAAAGAAATCTTTTGCAGCTTCTATGAAGTGCTTTTGTTTGGTGGATTTCCACAAGATGTGGATACAACGGAAGAAGAATTTGAAAGAGAAGTTGCACTGCGTTATCAGGAATTTACGGAGAAGGAGTTGGAAAAGTTCAGGACTCTTGTTCTTCAGGTGCATTATGGATATGAGGAAATCTCAGAGCAGGATGTACAGTTTGCACGAGACGAGTATGAGAAGCTTGTAAAGGCAACAGTAAGACAGATGAAGTTCAGAAAGAAGAGCGTATTTTATATATGGAAAGGATTCTGATGAGAGAAAGGAGCGTGGGAAAATGAGGAGGCTGGCAGCAGTTCTCTGTGTGTTGATCTATCTTGGCGGTGTAATTGTATTTGCGTGGCCGGATCTTAACAGTTTAAAAACAGGATATGAGAATAAGAAAGTGATGGAACAGTTCCAGGATCAGACAGAAGCAGAACAAAGTGTATCGAATCAGAAAGACTCTACCTTTGCCGATTCCAACCAGATCCCAAAGAACGCCCAGCTCTATCAGGAGATGCAGGCATATAATCAGCAGATCTTTTCTGACGGTCAGTCAGGACTGACTGATCCGTGGTCTTACGAGCAGGAGACATTGGATCTGTCGCAGTATGGAATCGATGACGGGATGATCGGGATTCTTGATATTCCGAAGATGGATGTGACATTGCCGTTATATCTCGGCGCAACGCAGGAGAAGATGGCGAAAGGTGCGGTCATGCTTGGACAGACTTCATTTCCGGTGCAGGGCACGGACAGTAATTGTGTGATCGCAGCGCACAGAGGATGGAAGGGGATTCCGATGTTCCGCGAGATTGAGCGGTTGGAGATCGGAGATGAACTGACGATACAAAACTGTCAGGAAACATTGACGTATCGTGTGTCGGAGATTGAAATCATCCTGCCGGATGAGAGTGACAAGATCATGATTCAGCCGGGGCGGAATATGGTGACTTTGATGACATGTCATCCTTATACGCAGAATTCCAGAAGATATGTGGTGTATTGTGATGAGGTTGGAACACAGCCGGAGGCAGCAGTTGATGCAGCAGAAGAGGCGGACAGCAGCCAGCAAGAGATTATCACCACTTCCGAGCAGAACAGAACGGAAGCATTAGAGGAAGATCAGCGTCTGATCGAGAGAGATACGTTATGGAGGAAAGCCGGTTATGCTGGAATCGGGCTGATCGGAGTATTGATTATTTTTGGATTTATCCCTAGGAAAAAGCATTGATATGCGTTATACTAAGAAAGATGTGAATGAAAACATGGTACAAAGGAGATGAAGCAATGATTCGTTTTACATGGTATGAACTGCTTTGGCTGTTTTTCATCTATTCTTTCTTAGGATGGGTGCTGGAGACAGCGGCCGCAACAGTAAAACAGAAGAAGTTTGCGAACAGAGGTCTGGTGAATGGACCGTTCTGTGTGATCTACGGTATCGCCGCTCTGTTCATGACATTTGGATTACAGGAGCTAAGAGGAGTCTGGCTTTTTTTATTTGCGACGATTTATGCGACAGTGATTAAATGGGTTGCAGGGCATTTGATCGAGAAGGCATTTAAAGCCAGATGGTGGGATTACTCCAGGATCAAATGGAATCTGGATGGATATATCTGTATCCCGGCTTCTTTTATCTGGGGTGCTCTTGGATATCTCGGAATTCGCTGGGGAAATAGATTTGCGATCATAGTATTTAAAATGTTGCCTCTGTTCCTGATGAAGATCCTTGTATTGGTTCTTCTTGGAGTGTTAGTTGTGGATATCCTCGGATCTTATCTGCTGCTTCGTGGAAAAGGAAAGAACCTCGCGCGGTGGGAAGCTACGAATGAAGGTCTGGATAAAGTCAGCAATAAGCTTGAAAGTGCGATTTCCAGATGGGTCGGGAAACGTATCCAAAAAGCGTATCCAAAAGCGATGGAACTGATCCGCAAGGAAGAGGAATCGGAGAAGGGGAAAGTATTTGCTGCAGGCTGTGGGTTCTATAAGATTGTGCTATTGTTCTTTGTCGGAGCATTTCTTGGAGATATTACAGAGACGATTTTCTGCAGGATTACGGCAGGTGTGTGGATGAGTCGCTCCAGTGTGGTCTGGGGACCATTCAGTATTGTCTGGGGACTGGCAATCGCACTTGTGACAGCAATGCTTTACAAATATAAAGATAAGAGCGACAGTTTCTTATTTATCATCGGTACACTGCTCGGCGGAGCGTATGAATATCTTTGTAGTGTGTTTACGGAAATTGTATTCGGGAAAGTATTTTGGGACTATAGCGAGATTCCATTTAACCTGGGAGGTCGAATCAACTTATTATACTGCTTCTTCTGGGGAATTGCAGCAGTTGTCTGGTTTAAGAAGATTTACCCATACATTTCCGCATGGATTGAGAAAATCCCGATGCTGACAGGGAAGATGCTCACCTGGTTTTTGATCATTTTCATGGTCTGCAATGTGGCTGTGTCATGTATGGCACTTGTTCGTTATGACGAACGTGGAAAGGGCGTTGTAGCGGAAAACAGCATTCAGAAATGGGCAGATGAGCATTACGATGATGCGAAGATGGAGAAGATTTATCCGAACGCAAAAGCGACAGAATAGAAAATAAGATGTAAACGAGAGGGAAATGGTATGATGGAGAATAAAAAGATGCGGGCAGAGCATCCGAAGAAAGAGCTTGCAGTGGATATTTTGTATGATATTATAGGAAGTATTTTGTTTGGTGCCGGAATCTATACATTTGCAGAGGGAGGAAATTTTGCGCCTGGAGGAATTTCAGGTATTGCATTGATTATGAACAAGTTATGGAATCTTCCGGTCGGTACAATGACGCTAATCCTGAATATTCCACTGGTCATCATCAGTTACAAAACAGTAGGAAAGCGGTTTTTTATGAAGACTGCGAGGACAATGATTATTTCAACCATTTTTGTCGATCTTGTATTTCCGATGTTCCCATACTATACAGGACAGCGTCTGCTTGCAGCGATTTACTCGGGAGCATTGCTTGGACTTGGGATGGTTCTTTTCTATATGAGAGGTTCTTCTTCGGGCGGAGCAGATTTCCTGACGATGACGATCAAAAAGAAGAGACCACATATGTCTCTTGGTCGACTGACGTTGTTGATCGACTTGATCATTATTTTAATTGGATGGCCGGTATTCGGTGATGTTGACTCAGTTCTTTATGGATTGATCGCAGTATTTGTCTGCTCTGTGGTAATTGACAAGATTCTTTACGGAATCGGTGCAGGAACACTTGCAATCATTGTTACATCGAAGGGAGAGGAAACAGCGGAAGAGATTGGAAGAATCACCGACCGTGGTGTAACATCTTTGGAAGGAATGGGTACTTATACAAAGAGTAAGAGAAATGTTCTGCTCTGTGCATGTTCCAAGTCAGAAGCGTATCTTGTGAAAAATGCAGTTTACCAGGTAGATGACTCTGCGTTTGTAATGTTTACTGAGACGAGTGAGGTGCTTGGAGAGGGATTCAAGGAAAGTCTTGATGAGTTGTAAATAAAAGAGAAGAATATGAAATAGAAAAAGCTGCTGTCTGAACTGTTGCTTGCGGGACCCGTGAACAACAGACGGACAGCAGTTTTTCTATATGCTCTTTATGAAGAGATTCGTTTTCAAAGATATAAAAATGTTAATCTTCTTTCGCCCAGTCGAAGGAATATTTGACAGCCTTGTGCCAGCCTTTCAGTTTCTTTTCGCGGACTTCCGGATCAATCGAAGGTTCAAAGACCTGATCGATCGCCCAGTTCTCTTTGATTTCTTCAAGACTGTTCCAGTAGCCGACTGCAAGGCCAGCCAGATAAGCAGCTCCCATAGCAGTCGTCTCAACGCAGACCGGACGGTGGACAGGTGCGTTGATCAGATCAGCCTGTGTCTGCATCAGGAAGTTATTTGCGCTTGCGCCGCCGTCTACTTTCAGGGAGGCAAGATTAATGTCGGAATCTGCCTTCATGGCAGTCAGGACGTCATATGCCTGATAAGCGAGAGACTCGAGGGTTGCACGGATGATATGGTATTTATTTACTCCGCGTGTCAGGCCGACGATCGTTCCGCGGGCATACTGATCCCAATATGGAGCACCGAGTCCGGTGAAAGCAGGTACAACATAACAGCCATTTGTATTTTTCACTTTCTTTGCCATATATTCGCAGTCGTCTGCGGAGTCAATCAGGCGCAGTTCATCACGCAGCCACTGGATCGCTGCACCGGCAACAAAGATAGAACCTTCCAGAGCATATGTAACCTTTCCGTCAAGTCCCCAGGCAATCGTGGTGACCAGTCCATTGTTGGAAAAGACAGGTTTCTCTCCGGTGTTCATCAGAAGGAAGCATCCGGTTCCGTAAGTATTCTTCGCATCTCCCGGTTTAAAGCAGGTCTGACCGAAAAGTGCAGACTGCTGATCTCCGGCAGCACCGGCAATCGGGATCGCTCCGCCGAGGACGGAAGGATCTGTCTCTCCGTAAATGCAGCTGGAAGGCTTCGGTGTCGGAAGCATACAGCGTGGGATCTGAAGTTCTTCGAGAATTTCGTCATCCCAGTCTAATGTATTGATATTGAAAAGCATGGTTCGTGATGCGTTGGAGTAGTCTGTAACATGTACTGCGCCTTTCGTCAGTTTCCAGATCAGCCAGGTCTCTACTGTACCAAAGAGCAGTTCTCCGCGCTCGGCACGTTCTCTTGCTTTCGGAACGTTGTCGAGAATCCAGCGGATCTTTGTTCCGGAGAAATAAGCATCAAGTACAAGGCCGGTTTTCTGACGGAACTTTTCTGTCAGTCCTTTTTCCTTCAAAGAATCGCAGAATTCAGCAGTACGACGACACTGCCAGACAATCGCGTGGCAGATAGGATCGCCGGTATTTTTATCCCATACGATCGTTGTCTCGCGCTGGTTCGTGATACCGATTGCAGCGATATCAGAAGGTTCTGCGCCGATGATGTTCATAGCCTCCACAGCAACTCCGAGCATGCTTGCCCAGATTTCATCCCCATCGTGCTCAACCCAGCCCGGTTTCGGAAAATGTTGTGTGAATTCTCTCTGTGTGACGCTGCAGATTTCCCCTTTTTTATTAAATAAAATGCAGCGGTTACTTGTGGTTCCGGCATCTAATGCCATAACGTATTTTGACATAATATGTGCCTCCTCATTCTAGTATTACTCAGAACAGAAATGGTTACTTTGGCTTGAATGCATCTCGCCCCATCGCCAAAGGCGATTTAAAATGGCGAGATGCGTTGCTGGTCGCACATCGTGTGAACAGTAACCAGAAATGTGATAATCGAGGTTCGCTCTGTTCTATATTCTAATAAGATAAGAATATCATAATCGGAATGGAGGTTCAATGGACGAAAGGTGCTGTAATAACTAAATTTTCGCATTTTACTGTATTTTACTGTATGCATGCTTGCAAATCTTTTTGTGATACCGTAAAATAAATTTTGAATTGCTTTTCAGCAGTTCGCCTTATGCAACTAATAACGATACAGAGACATTAGAAAGTTTTATTTTCTTATGCATTTTCATAATAAGAAAGGCGGTATATTCCATGGGAATGATACGTGCTGAAAAGCTTGTATTTGAATATGATAAACGAGACGAAGAAGGTAATGTGATCGGATCCCATCGCGCCATTGACGGAGTTGACATTGATGTCCCGCAGGGTTCTTTTGTGGCGATTCTTGGACACAACGGTTCAGGAAAGTCTACCCTAGCGAAGCATATGAATGCGATTCTTGTCCCGACAGGCGGAACGATGTGGGTGGACGGAAGAGATACGAAAGATCCGAATGAGCTTTGGAACATCAGACAGAGCGCCGGTATGGTATTTCAGAATCCGGATAACCAGATTATCGGAACTGTTGTGGAAGAGGAAGTAGGATTCGGTCCGGAGAACTTAGGAGTTCCTACGGATGAAATCTGGAAACGGGTAGAGAACAGTCTGCGTGCAGTCGGTATGCTGGAGCGCAGAAAGGATTCTCCGAATAAACTGTCCGGCGGTCAGAAGCAGAGGGTGGCAATCGCGGGGGTGATCGCGATGGAGCCAAAATGTATCGTGCTTGATGAGCCGACAGCGATGCTTGACCCGAATGGACGAAAAGAAGTTATTGAAGCGGTAGAGCAGCTTCGAAAAGAGAAGAATGTTACGGTGATCCTGATCACACATTATATGGAAGAAGTGATCGATGCGGATCAGGTGTTTGTTATGGACAGCGGTC
>OLPN01001611.1_pt1 | contig 19735 bp, 20 predicted proteins | sample 1672601 | NCBI WGS metagenome assembly OLPN01 (sample SAMEA3136704, study PRJEB25190) | human gut metagenome | reverse complement strand
ATCTCATTTATGATATCAAGGGGGCTCATAAGCTGGCGTTTTTTCATGGTCAGAGGATGCTCGGATTTCCAGGCGTCGATGGTGGAGAGCCACTTGCCGGTGTTGCATTTTTCCACATATTCGGCCATTTTCGTGATGGCTTCCTTCGCGTCGGCAACGATAGGCACATCCACATGGATATTCCGGGAAATGGAGGCCGTATCGATATCGATATGGATGATCTCCGCGTGGGGGGCGAAGGCATGGAGCTTTCCGGTGATCCGGTCGTTAAAGCGGGTACCGATGGAAAAGAGCAGGTCGCACTCGTTCATGGCCATGTTGGCGGCGTAGGCTCCGTGCATGCCGATGTTTCCGATGAAAAGGGGATGCTCCGTGGAGATGGCGCCCCGGCCCATGATGGTTGTGACCACGGGAACCTGAGTCTTTTCCACGACTTCCTTAAAGATTTCGTTGGCGTGGGAGATGTTGACGCCGCCGCCGGCGAGGAAGAGCGGTTTTTTGGCTTTATGGAGCATTTTCAGGGCTTTCTTGAGCTGTCCCATATGGACGCCGGTGCTGGGCTTGTAACCGCGGATGTTGACTGTCTTCGGGTATTCCGCGCTGCCGAGTTCTGCCATGACATCCTTCGGAAGGTCGATGAGGACCGGGCCCGGACGGCCGGTACGGGCGATGTAAAAGGCCTCCTTGATGATGCGGCCCAGGTCTTCCCGGTTCCGTACGGTGACACCGTATTTGGTGATGCTGCGGGTGATGCCCACGATATCGACCTCCTGGAAAGCGTCATTTCCGATGAGGTGCCGGGCTACCTGGCCTGTGAAGCATACGAGAGGCACGCTGTCATAGTTGGCGGTGGCAAGGCCTGTCACCAGGTTGGTGGCACCGGGGCCGCTCGTCACCAGACAGACACCGACTTTTCCCGTGGTCCGGGCGTAGGCATCAGCCTCGTGAACCAGAGCCTGCTCGTGGCGGGGAAGAATGATATCAATCCCGCTCTGTTTGTAAAGTTCGTCGCTGATATCAATGGTACAGGCGCCGGGATAACCGAAGAGGGTATCCACCCCTTCCTCCTTCAAGGCCTTTACCAGAAGTTTGTTTCCTGAAATCTGTCTCAAACAAGTTCCCCCCTTCATTCGCTGTATAGCGTTAAAACGATGATACGGGGGAAAAGTGGAAAAGTCAACCGGATTTTTGTGTTAGTGGGTTGGTTTTTGATGGATTATCTGTTAGAATGATGATGCCAGGGGACCAAACTCAAGAGCCGTTCCTGCTTGCAGGAGAAGGCTCTTGAACTTGGGACCCGCCCAAACATGAGAAAGTAGCAATTTACGAAGTAAATCAGCGGATTCCGAATGGTTGGAGAATTGCGAGAGCGAAGCGGAGCAATTCGTATTGCATCATCATGAAAGGAACAGCAGAAAATGAGTTTGAAAGAGGATCTTCTTGCCTACCAGCCCTTCAGCGAGCAGGAAGAAAAAGATAGAGAGGTCATGTTGGCTCTTCTGGACAATCAGCCGGACATTTTTGAGAGGAAGAACCGGGTGGCACATTTCACCGCCTCCGCCTGGCTGGTGAATCAGGCCCATGAGAAGGTGCTGATGATCTACCACAACATCTACCATTCCTGGGCCTGGACCGGCGGCCATGCGGACGGAGATCAAGACCTTCTCCATGTGGCTTTGAAGGAAGCACGGGAGGAGACAGGCATCACGAATTTAAAGCCGGTTTCCGAGGGGATTTTTTCCCTGGAAATGCTCACGGTGGACGGCCATGTGAAGAGAGGAGAGTACGTTTCCTCACATCTTCATGCCAACGTCACCTATTTACTGGAGGCCGACGAGGCAGATACGCTCCACATCAAGCCCGACGAGAACAGCGGCGTGCGCTGGTTTGCGCTGGATGAGGCGCTGAAAGCCTGCAGCGAGCCCTGGATGGCGGAGCATATTTATAAAAAACTGAATGAAAAGCTATCTCTGGAGAACCCGGATACGGGCCGGAACAGATAAGCGGAAAGATAAGAGGGAAAAAGCATATGAAAATTCAGTTGGAGGACTTGACCAAAAGCTTTCCCGGCAGGGGAAGAAACAGCAGCCGGGTGACAGCGGTGAAGGATTTTAATTTCGAGATCCCCGACGGGGAACTCATCGGCCTTCTGGGCCCCTCGGGCTGTGGAAAAAGTACGACGCTGAACATGATCTGCGGCCTGGAAAAGCCGACCAGCGGCAAGATCTTTTTCGGGGATAAGGACGTGACGGCGCTGCCGCCGGAAAAACGCGGAGTGGGCATGGTGTTTCAGAACTATGCGCTCTATCCGCATCTCACGGTTCGGCAGAACATCATCTTCCCGCTGCAGAACCTGAAAGGGAAGGACAAGCTTTCCAGGGCGGAGATGGAAAAAAGGGCCATGGACGCGGCGGCTCTCGTGCAGATTCAGGAACTCATGGAGCGAAAACCCGGCGAGCTCTCCGGCGGTCAGCAGCAGCGTGTGGCCATCGCCCGGGCGCTGGTGAAACTTCCACATGTACTTCTTCTGGACGAGCCCCTTTCCAATCTGGATGCGAGACTACGGCTTCAGACCCGGGAGGAGATTCGGAAGATCCAGCGGGCCACGAAGATTACGACGGTCTTTGTCACCCATGACCAGGAGGAGGCCATGAGCATTTCCGACCGCATTGTGGTGATGAAAGCCGGCGTCGTTCAGCAGACCGGAAAGCCCCAGGAGGTCTACGACGATCCGGTAAATCTTTTTGTGGCGAAATTCCTCGGAACTCCGCCGATCAACGTATTTCAGGGAAAAATCAAAAACGGAAAGGTCTGTATCGGAGACGCTGCCGTTCTTGACGCACCCGGTCAGAAGGATCGGGACGTTTTCGTGGGAATCCGCCCCGAGGGCTTTCTTTTAAAAGAGGACGGCCCGCTGATTTGCCAGCTTGGCGGCGTGGAAGTCATGGGAAGAGACATTTCCATCGTTTCGAACCACGAGGCTTCCTTAAATCCCAACATCCGCTCGATCATCAGCGCGGAGACAAAGGTAGATACCTCATCCGAAATCGTCCGCTTTGCGGTGAAGCCATCAAAACTCTTTGTGTTTGACGGCAGCAGCGAAGAGCGGATCCGGATCTGACGGGAGGCGAAACCATGGAAAAGAAAGATTTCAAAGGCTGGCTCTATCTCTTGCCGGCGCTGCTTTTTCTGGGAGCTTTTCTGGTCTATCCCCTCATAGACGTGTTTGTCTATTCCTTCGAGGAGGGCTATAACTCCGCTTCCCAGACTTACTATGGCACGGGAATCTACAACTATTCCTATGTGCTCCATGATCCATATTTTCTCCAGGCTCTGAAAAATACCCTGCTTCTGGTGGCCATCACCGTGCCGGTATCGACGCTTCTGGCCCTCCTGATTTCGGTAGCCCTAAGCTCGGTCAAGCCGCTTAGGAAGCTCTACCAGACGGTATATTTTCTGCCTTATGTGACAAACACGCTGGCCATCGGTCTGGTGTTTATGATCCTTTTCAAAAAAACAGCCTACACCGACGGACTCATCAATCTAGTGCTGAACTGGTTTGGCGGCGAATCGGTGGATTTCATCGACGGCCCCTACTGGGCCAAGATGCTGGTGCTCTGTGTGTACACGGTCTGGGTGGTTATGCCCTTCAAGATTCTGATTCTCACGAGCGCTCTGGCTTCTGTGAACCAGACCTATTACAATGCGGCCCGGGTGGACGGGACCTCGAAGTTCCGGATTTTCTATAAAATCACGCTGCCGATGATCTCGCCGACTGTGTTTTACCTTGTGATCACCGGCTTCATCGGAGCCTTCAAGGCCTACAGCGATGCTGTGGCGCTCTTTGGAACGAACCTCAATGCGGCGGGCATGAATACGATCGTCGGTTATGTTTACGACATGCTTTACGGAGACAGCGGCGGCTATCCGTCCTATGCCTCCGCGGCGGCAATCATCCTGTTTGTCATCGTCCTGACCATCACCTGCATCAACCTGCTGGTCAGCCGGAAACACGTTCACTATACCAAATGAGGACAGAAAAATGGATTATGAAAAAATAGAGCAGTCGGAAAAAAGACGCCGGATCCTCGGAAAAGGAGTAACCTATCTTTTTTTGACGATCTGGGCGCTCATCGTCCTGTTTCCTTTTTACTGGATGCTTCTGACTTCTGTAAAAAGCTACGGCACTTATAACGCGGAGCATATCCCGGCGTTTTTCACCGCGTCGCCGACTCTTGAAAACTATAAGGATGCCTTCACGGCCGTTCCTCTGGCAAAATATCTTCTGAACACACTGATTTTCACGGTGATCACGACGGCTATCATGATGGTGGTCATCACATTGGCGGCTTACGCCTTTGCAAGACTGAGTTTCCCGGGAAAAAATCTGGTCTTCTCGCTTTTTCTCTCTCTGATGATGATTCCGGCGGAGCTGGTGGTCATCACAAACTTTGTGACGATCACGAACCTGAACCTCCGGAATACCTTCACGGGACTGATTCTCCCCTCGGTGACTTCAGTTTTCTACATTTATCTTTTGAAGGAAAATTTCGAGCAGGTGCCCGACGAGCTTTACCGGGCGGCGAAGGTGGACGGAACCTCGGACCTGAAATTTCTCTGTAAGGTCATGATTCCGATCTGCAAGCCCACCATGGTGACGATTGTGATTTTAAAGGTTATCGAGTGCTGGAACTCCTATGTGTGGCCCCGCCTCATCACCGACGATCCCAACCTGTATCTCGTTTCCAACGGAATCCAGGAGATTAGGGAAAACGGCTTCGGCCGGGAAAATATTCCTGCCATGATGGCGGCGGTGGTGGTCATTTCCCTGCCCCTCATCGTTCTGTTTCTGGTTTTCCGGAGTCGGATCATGGAAGGGGTATCAAGAGGAGGGACAAAAGGATGAAAAGCAGATGGAAAAAATATCTGGCGGCAGGCCTTCTCACAGCAGGTGTGCTTTCCCTCACGGGCTGCCACGGGGCGAAGGAAGAGAAGAGCTTCGAGCTTCCGGATACCTTTGATACTTCAAAAAATTATGAGCTTACCTTCTGGGCGAAAAACGATACGAACAAGACCCAGACCGATATCTATAAGAAGGCAATTTCCGATTTTGAGGCCCTTTACCCAAACATCACGGTGAATTTGAAGCTGTATACGGATTACGGAAAAATTTATAACGACGTCATCACCAACATCGCCACGGACACGACGCCGAATGTCTGCATCACCTACCCGGACCACATCGCAACTTACCTCACGGGCAAGGATACGGTGGTGCCGCTGGATGAGCTTCTGACGGATGAGACTTACGGCCTTGGCGGAAGCGGTCTGGCTTTCGACTCTCCGACGGAGGAGGAGATCATTCCGCAGTTCCTTTCCGAGTGCAGCATCGAGGGGCATTATTATGCCCTGCCCTTCATGCGTTCCACCGAGGCCTGCTATGTGAATAAGACCTATGTGGAAAAACTGGGCTACACCCTGCCGGAGACATTGACCTGGGACTTCATCTGGGAGGTTTCCGAGGCGGCCACGAAGAAAAACAGCGACGGAACCTATGCGGTGAATGGTCAGGACGTCATGATTCCTTTCATCTATAAGTCTACCGACAATATGATGATCGAATATCTGGCCGAGAAAGATGCAGCCTATTCCACGGCGGAGGGGGAGATCGGTCTTTTCAACAACACGACGAAGGATTTCCTTTTGAATATCGCAGAGCACACGAAGACGGGAGCTTTTTCCACCTTCAAGATCTCCGGTTATCCGGCCAACTTCCTCAATGCGGGCCAGTGCATTTTCGCCATTGATTCCACGGCGGGTTCTACCTGGATGGGAACCAACGCGCCGCTGGTGGATATCAGCGACGATGCAGTGCAGGAGTTTGACACGGAGGTCATGATGATTCCGCAGGTGGACCCGGAGCATCCGAAAATGATTTCCCAGGGACCGTCGGTCTGCGTGTTCAATAAGCAGGATCCCCAGGAAGTTCTGGCCTCCTGGCTCTTTACGCAGTATCTTCTGACCAACGAGGTGCAGATCGCCTACTCGGAGACCGAAGGCTATGTGCCCGTCACCTCGAAAGCACAGGATTCCGCGGAGTATCAGGATTATCTTTCCAGGGCGGGAGAGGACAACAATACTTTCTACGATGTGAAGATTGCGGCCTCGAAGCTGCTTCTCACCCATGCAGAAGATACCTTTGTGACGGCTGTCTTCAACGGTTCTGCCTCCCTTCGTGACGCGGCAGGCCAGCTTATCGAGGATGTGACGAAGTCGGTGCGAAGGAAAAAAGAGATCGACGACACCTATATCGAGAATCTTTACAGCGATGTGACCTCTCTCTATCATCTGGACCAGATCAGCACAGGAGGAGCCGACGGGAAAAAGGATCTTGGCCCCCTGCCGAAAACTTCCGTGGCCCTTCTTGGCGCCCTTGGAGTGATCTGGGCGCTGATCCTTCTGTATCTTCTGAAAGAATTGGTGAAAAAAAGAAAATATCAGCGGGAAAACCATTGATTTCAAAGCAAAAATCTGTATAATATAACTGTTCAGAGCCAAGTAGATTTTTGAACTAAAGTGTGAGTCATGCTTGCATGAACGAGCACTTTTGAGAAAAAATCTATTTGGCGAGAAGCCATAGCGAGATGAAGCGAAGCGGAATCGAGCTGGCTCTGAACAGTATGTTAAAATAATTAACAGAGACACCCGAGAAGGGCGCCTCCGCGTCCGGAGAACGGACGGAAAGGAGAAACTTATGAAAAAAAGACTGGTGTTAATGATGGCACTTTCCATGGCTCTGGCTGTTCCGGGCTGTGCAATGGCTGAGGAGAGCACAGAGGCAGCAACAGAGACAGTCAGCGAAGCAGCTGAGACTGAGACCGAGGAAGCTACCGAGGTTGAGACCGATGTAAAGGGCGAAGGCGTTATGACCCACGAAGAGTACCTGGCAGCAGATGTTGACGCTGAGGTTGTCATCGAGACCTATGTACAGGCAAAACAGTCCTGGTGGGAGGACAAAGCAACCATCTATACCCAGGATAAGGACGGCGCTTACTTCATTTACAATATGCCCTGCTCCGAGGAAGAGTACGAGAAACTCGTTCCGGGAACCAAGATCAAAGTAACCGGATACAAAGCAGAGTGGTCCGGTGAGATCGAGGTTGCTGATGTAGAGTCCTTCGAGATTGAGGATGGCGAGTACATCGCAAAACCGCTGGATGTAACAGATCTTCTGGGAAAAGACGAGCTCATCGACCATCAGAACGAGCTGGTTTCCTTCAAAGGAATGACCGTTGAGGCAGCTGGCCAGGATGCAGACGGAAACGACGTTCCGTTCCTGTACAACTACGACGGTTCCGGAAGCGAGGGAGACGATCTGTACTTCAACGTTTCCTACAATGGCGAGACCTACACCTTTACCGTTGAGTCCTATCTCTGCGATAAAGATACTGACGTATACAAAGCAGTAGAGGCTCTTCAGATCGGCGATAAGATCGACATGGAAGGTTTCCTGTACTGGTATGAGGGCGTAAACCCGCACATCACTTCTGTGACTGCAGCAGAGTAAAGCCCGGGCCAGGGGGACGGTGTTTTCGGACTTTTAACTGTCCCTATTGGTTCAAATAAGAGAAAAACCACCGGGAAGACGTTGAGGGGGATGTCTTCTTCGGTGTTTTTTTTGCTTAAAAAAGTAGTTCCTCCAGTGTAAGGAACTTAAGGGACACGGCCATTTCTTCTTCAGAGCAGAGCGCAATCCGATACCCCTCCAGGGTAAATTCTTGAAAAAAAACAGGAAGCGTCTGCTCACCCGGGAGCACCTCAAAAGAATTTAAGGGAACGCGGATACCCTGCCCGGTAAATTTCAAATAGCTCTCTTTCCTGGCCCAGATCCTCGTAAACATTTCCGGTCCCTGCTCCCGGATCAGCGCCTGTTCCCCTTCGGTAAAGCAGCGTTCTGCGATATGAAAGCGGTCCGGCGTTTCCTTCTGGATATCGACACCTGAGGGAGAAAGTCCGTAAGCGCAGACGGCGTACATCCCACTGTGGGAAAGGTTAAAAAAGTGCTTTTCATCGGCGATAACCGGTTTTCCTCCTTTTTCCAGGGAAAGGGCGGAAAAAGACACTTTCATTTTCAAAAAGGCCCGGCGGGCCAGAAGTCCGGCGGCGAGCGTAAGACAGCGATCCTCTGCTTTTTTCTGGCGGAGGATTTTTTCTTTTCTGTGGGCCCAGAGTCCCTCGTCCGGGAGGCGATCAAAGGATTTCTGAAAAAAATTCTCATCAAGAAGAGGAGCAATGGAAAAAACTTCTAAATGCATAAGAATACTCCCTTTCTGTAAAAAATCGATCTGATTTATTCATCATATCATAGAAAACATACGGAAAGATACTGCTTTTTTTAGAAAAATATGGTACACTGAAGCAAAAGTGAAGGCAAGAGGAATGTTATGAAAAATTGTGGAATAGACGCTATATTTATATTATCGTGGGGATTCTGATGTATTATACCTCATCGGTACAGAAAGTGGCAACAGAACAGTGTTTCAGCATTCTCGATGATTCCAGAGATCAGCTCTCCCGGATGTCCGGACGATTCCCATCATTGCCCTGACGGCCAATGCCTTCATGGAAGACGAAAAGAAATGCCTGGAAGCCGGCATGAACGCTCACCTGCCGAAACCGATGGATGTGGAGAAGCTGTGCGGGATGATTGAGCGGCTGAGGAAATGACTATGATAAAAAAACTGTTAAAAATTATTCCCACGTTATCTCTTACAGGGACGATCGTGTTAAGCATTCTATATAAAACCACTTCTCTGGAAATTTTGCTTACGTTCGCAATTACCCTGGGAACCATTACCTATCATTTTGCAATGCGGTTGTTTGTAGCCTTTCTCTATCGTTCGGCGATGCATAACAGGGCGGATTACAGCAGGCGCTGGTATCAGGTGAGCAGAGCGGAGATGCGTTTCTATGAAAAGCTGGGAGTGAAGCGCTGGAAAAACAAAATGCCAACCTATGATCCCGGCACTTTTGATCCCAGGCAGCACAGCTGGGATGAGATCGCCCAGGCAACCTGCCAGGCCGAACTGGGGCATGAAACGATCGCAGTGCTGAGCTTCCTGCCGATCCTGGCAGGAAACTGGTTCGGAGCCTATCCGGTGTTTGTCATTACTTCCATTCTGTCAGCGCTGTTTGATCTGATGTTTGTAGCGATGCAGAGATATAACAGACAGAGGATTGTCAGGCTGATAAAACGGAAATCATATTGAAGATCAGGTTATGAAAGTTGTCTTTTCTTATACGAAATTTCCCTTTGTGATTTTGATTGACGAGTGGGACTGCCTGTTTCGGGAATACAAACAAGATAAGGAAGCTCAGAAGGAATGTTGAGGCTTCGAGAACGTTGTTGGAGTCTCTCTGGAATAAGGATGAAAAAGCGGTGGCAGAAGGAACTGATAAAGCGACGAAAAAACATACCTGTGTGATTGAAGAGGTATATAAAAATAGTTAAAAAGGAGGAATGCATGATGTTACAGCAGGTAATGACAAAACCAGGAGAAATTATATTTCAGGAAGTGCCGGTTCCGGAAGTAAAGGATGATCAGGTGTTGGTGAAAATCAGGAACATTGGAGTCTGCGGATCGGATATTCATGTGTATCACGGAAAACATCCTTTTACGAAATATCCGGTTACGCAGGGACATGAAGTATCCGGAGAGATCGTAAAAACAGGAAAAGCTGTCACGGAGTTTCATGAGGGCCAGAAAGTGACGATTGAACCCCAGGTTTATTGCAGCCATTGCTATCCGTGCCGTCATGGAAAATACAACCTCTGCGAAGAGCTGAAGGTGATGGGGTTCCAGACAACGGGAACCGCTTCGGAATATTTTTCTGTGGATGCATCGAAGGTAACGTTACTTCCGGAAGAGATGTCTTATGAAGAGGGCGCGATGATTGAACCGCTGGCTGTGGCCGTACATGCGGTAAGGCAGATGGGTGATGTGAAAGGAATGAACATTGCCGTGATCGGTGCGGGACCGATTGGCAATCTGGTTGCCCAGACCGCAAAGGGGATGGGAGCAGCCAGGGTCATGATTACCGATGTCAGTGACTTCCGCCTGGACAAAGCGAAAGAATGTGGAATCGATGTCTGTGTAAATACAAAGAAAAAAGATTTCGGCGAAGCCATGATCGAAGCCTTCGGTCCTGATAAAGCTGACGTGATTTATGATTGCGCCGGAAATAACGTTACTATGGGCCAGGCCATCAAATACGCAAGAAAAGGAAGCGTCATCGTTCTGGTGGCTGTGTTTGCAGATATGGCAACAATCGATCTTGCTATCGCAAACGACCATGAACTGGATATCAAGAGCACGATGATGTACCGCCATGAAGATTATGTGGGCGCCATTACACTTGTAAACGAAGGAAAGGTTCATTTAAGACCACTGATTTCCAAAGTATTTGCATTCAAAGATTATCTGAAAGCTTACCAGTACATCGATGCGAACCGTGAGACGACGATGAAAGTGATTATCAATGTACAGGAAAAATAAAGGTGGAAGCCATGAAAAAAAGGAGACATCCCGGCGGTGTCTTCTTTTTTGTTATGGAGACGAGGAAAAAGATTAGCCTGGCATTTTTTGTGCAAGCTGACAGTGACAAATTTTCTCAGCTATCCCACTTGACAAAATACCCGTATGGGGTATATAATGCACTCGAAAAATACCGGTGAGGGGTATACAGAGAGGAGATGAACAGATGGCAGAGGAGAAACATTGCTGTTGTTGTGAGATGACCGGAGGTAAGACGAAGGTCCGCACGGATAAAGAGTACAAAGACCTGATGAACCGTCTGAAACGGATCGAGGGACAGGTGCGGGGAATCCAGAGCATGCTGGAAAAGAACGCCTACTGTACGGACATCCTGACCCAGGTGGCCGCGGTAAACGCCGCACTGAACAGCTTCAACAAGGTGCTTCTGGCAGATCATATCCGTACCTGTGTGGCCGACAACATCCGGGAAGGAAATGATGAAGTTGTCGATGAACTGGTGACAACGCTGCAGAAACTGATGAAGTAATCATTAGAAAATGCCAACAGGGACAGAAAAAGAGTCAAAAACACCGTCCCCATTGGAAAAATCAACAGGGACAGCACCGTCCCCCTGGAAAGGAGAGAAATCTATGGAACAATACAACGTGACCGGCATGAGCTGCGCTGCCTGCAGTGCCCGGGTGGAAAAAGCTGTTTCTAAAGTGCCCGGCGTGACCTCCTGCTCAGTAAGCCTTTTGACCAACTCCATGGGAGTGGAAGGAACTGCTTCGTCTTCAGCGATTATTGTCGCAGTGACAGAGGCCGGCTATGGCGCATCCTTAAAAGGCGCCGAGAAAGCACAGGGAGGCAGCGCTTCCGACTATGACGACATGCTGAAGGACACAGAGACCCCGAAGATGAAAAAACGACTCATCGTCTCCGTCTGCCTTCTGATCCCGCTGATGTATTTCTCCATGGGCCATATGATGTGGGGCTGGCCGCTGCCCGCCTTCTTTGATGGAAACCACATCGCCATGGGCCTCGTACAGTTGCTCCTTACGGTAGCTATCATGGTGGTAAATCAGAAATTCTTCATCAGCGGTTTCAAGAGCCTGGCACATCGGGCCCCGAACATGGACACGCTTGTGGCGCTGGGCTCCACTGCATCCTTTGTATACAGTGTATACGCGCTCTTTGCAATGACGGGAGCGCAGGTAAGAGGCGATATGGATGCTGTCATGAGCTACATGCACGAGTTTTACTTTGAATCCGCGGCCATGATCCTGACCCTGATCACCGTCGGAAAAATGCTGGAGGCCCGCTCGAAGGGAAAGACCACAGATGCACTCAAGAGCCTTATGAAACTGGCTCCGAAGACCGCAGTCTTAAGAAAAGACGGCGTGGAGAAAGAAGTTCCCATCGAGCAGGTGCGGATCGGCGATCTCTTCGTGGTGCGCCCCGGTGAAAATATACCCGTGGATGGTATTGTACGGGAAGGAAACAGCGCGGTCAACGAGGCAGCACTGACCGGTGAGAGCATCCCGGCCGATAAGGCGCCCGGGGACCCCGTCTCCGCAGCGACCCTGAACCAGTCCGGTTATCTGGTCTGTGAGGCCACCCGGATAGGCGAGGACACGACACTTTCCCAGATCATCAAAATGGTGAGCGATGCAGCGGCAACCAAAGCGCCCATTGCCAAGGTGGCAGACCGGGTATCCGGTATCTTCGTGCCTGCGGTTATCACGATCGCCCTCATCACAATTGCGGTCTGGCTGCTGGCAGGAAAAGACATCGGTTTTGCCCTGGCCAGAGGTATTTCTGTTCTGGTAATCAGCTGCCCCTGCGCTCTGGGCCTTGCGACTCCCGTGGCCATCATGGTAGGAAACGGTATGGGCGCCAAGCATGGAACGATGTTTAAGACCGCCGTTTCCCTGGAGGAGACCGGTAAGATCCAGATCGTGGCTCTTGACAAGACAGGAACCATCACCAGCGGCGAGCCGGAGGTGACAGATATTCTCCCGGCCGATGGCTATACGGAAGAGGAGCTTCTGAAAAAAGCCTATGCCCTGGAGAAGAAGAGTGAGCATCCGCTGGCAAGAGCGATCCTGACACTGGCGGAGGAGAGAAAGCTTTCCGCATCAGAAATCGAAGACTTCCAGGCAGTTCCCGGAAATGGCCTCACCGGAAGCCTGAACGGAAAGAAGCTGGCCGGAGGAAACCTTTCCTTCATCAGCAAAGAGAGCACGGTTTCCGGACAGCTTTCCGAGAAAGCAGCAGCCCTTTCAGAGGAAGGTAAGACTCCGCTTTTCTTTGCAGAGAACGGCCACCTCATGGGTATCATCGCTGTGGCAGATGTGATTAAGGAAGACAGCCCCAGAGCCATTCAGGAGCTGAAAAATATGGGCATCCATGTGGTGATGCTGACCGGAGACAACGAGCGCACCGCCCGGGCCATCGGAAAACAGGCCGGTGTGGATGAAGTGGTGGCAGGCGTTCTGCCGGATGGCAAGGAAGCCGTCATCAGTGAACTGAAGAAAAAAGGCCGGGTAGCCATGGTGGGCGACGGCATCAACGACGCTCCGGCACTTACGAGAGCCGACATCGGTATCGCCATCGGAGCCGGAACAGATATCGCCATCGATGCGGCGGATATCGTCCTGATGAAAAGTCGTCTCTCCGATGTGCCGGCTGCAATCCGTCTGAGCCGGGCAACGCTCCGGAACATTCACGAGAACCTGTTCTGGGCTTTCATTTACAATATTATCGGTATTCCGCTGGCAGCCGGCGTCTGGATTCCGATCTTTGGCTGGACCTTAAATCCCATGTTCGGAGCTGCAGCCATGAGCCTTTCCAGCTTCTGCGTAGTGACCAATGCCCTTCGCCTGAATCTCTTTAAGATGGGCGACGCGAGCCATGACAGGAAGAGAAAAGACGCTCTGGGAAGCCAGAAACTCATAGAAAAGAGCGGTTCTGCCGCTCCTCAGAATAAAGGAGGTGAAAATATGACACTGAAAGTAGAAGGAATGATGTGCGGTCACTGCGAGGCCAGAGTGAAAAAAGCCCTGGAGGAGATCGACGGTGTAGTTTCCGCAGAGGTGAGCCACGAGAAAGGAACCGCTGTGGTAACTCTCTCCAAAGAGGTACCGGCAGAAATCCTGAAAAAAGCAGTAGAGGACGCAGGCTATAAGGTACTTGCCTGAAGATAAGTATTTAAGGAGGAATAAGAGCATGCAGGAAATTACAGTTGGTGTAGATGGAATGATGTGCGGTATGTGCGAGAGCCATGTAAACGACGCAGTGCGCGCTGCTTTCCCGACGGTGAAGAAGGTTTCTTCTTCCCACGGAGCAGGAAAAACGGTCATCGTGATCGAGGAGGATATTCCGGATGAGAAGATCCGCGAGGTCATCGACAAGACCGGCTATACCGTCACCGGTATCACGAGAAAACCCTATGAGAAAAAAGGCTTCTTCTCCCGCTTAAAAAAAGACTGATCCATCAGACAAAACTCATAAGAAGGCTGTACAGTGCCAAAATCAGGAGCTGTGCAGTCTTCTTTTTTTGGATGGACAAGGGGATTTTCCTATATTATAATGATGTCAGATATTACCTATTTTAAAGGGATGAGATTGGAGGATACCGATGAGAAACGTTAGAAGATGGAAAAAACTTTGCGCGCCAGTTCTGGCAGCTGCCTGCTTTGCGGGAACCGTGGGTCAGAATTTTACCGGAAGCTGCTCCTTTGTGCAGGCGGCGGAGACGGAGAGTGAAACGGAGGCCGAGACCGTTTACAGCCAGGAAGATCTGGAGCTTTTGAACAGCCTGGATCAGGCAGAGGCCGAAGGTGTGGATGGCCTGGATGCAGATTCCATTGACTGGGGAAAGGCAGAGATTCAGGTTATGGAAGATGAGGAGGTCTCCAACATTCTTCTCATCGGTCAGGACCGCCGGAAGGGAGAAGACCGCCAGCGTTCCGATTCCATCATTATTTGCAGTGTCAACAAGGATAAAGGAGAAATCATCCTGACCTCCGTTATGCGTGATCTCTATGTGCCGATTCCGGGCTATAAAGATAACCGGATCAACGCGGCCTATCAGTTCGGAGGCATGGAACTTCTGGATGAGGTCATCGAGGAAAACTTAGGTGTCCACATCGACGGAAATGTGGAGGTGGACTTCGACGGTTTCATGGAGTCTCTTTCCGTACTTGGAAATCTGGATATTGAGCTCAATGCCACCGAGGCAAAGTATCTGAATGCACATTCCGATCTTTCGGAAACTGACGAAAACGGCTGGACCCTGAAAGAAGGTGTCAATTCCATGACTCCGGCCCAGCTTCTGGCCTACTCCCGGACCCGTTTTATCGGAAATTCCGACTGGGAGCGGACAGAGCGTCAGCGCAAGGTACTGATGGCAGCCTATGAAAAAGCAAAAAATATGAGTCCCTTCAATCTCATCCGGCTGGCCTATGAAATTTTCCCGAATTTTACGACAGACCTTTCCATCGGCCAGATCGTGGGCTACATTTATACGGTGCTCACCGGCGGCATCGATGGCATCGAGAGCTACCGCATTCCCGTGGACGGCACCTATAACTGCGTGACTCTGTCTGCCGGAATGGAGGTCCTGATTCCGGATCTTTCGGCCAACAGCAGCTACCTCCAGCAGTTCATCTACGGCGTGGATGCAGCCGGAAACGTTGCTGAAACAGAGACTGAGACAGAAAGCGAGACCGAATAAGGAGCAGTTATGGAAGAGAAGAAGACAAACTATGATAAGACCCGGGAGGATGCGGAGCAGCGTTTCCTCGCCTATGATCAGGAAAAAATGATCCGGAAATTCAGCCTGAAAGCGGATGAAAACTATCTCTATCTCCGCTTTGTGGGAAGAGACTATCGAATCAGCCGAAAGAACGGAAGGATCGAGTGGAACCGGGAAGAGATCGGGAAAGATTATTTTGAGCCGGCCCAGGCAGGGTTTGAGGAAACTCTGGCTATCATGGATGTGCTCTGCAGCTCGAAGGACGACTGCCAGCTGGCCGGAACTTATAATACGATCGACCGGATGAAGTCTGTACGCTATGCGGCGACGCCGGGCTCCGGCCTCTATACTACCTATGAGAAACTCTTTGACGAGAATACGGAAAAGCTCCAGAAAGTGCTGGAAAACCTGGGCGGCACGAAAGACCATCCGGGGGATGCGGCCGCAAAGCTTCCGGTTTTTGATTTCCTGCCGGTGATCTTTCAGTTCTGGCATTCCGATGAGGAATTTCCGGCCACGCTGAAATTTATGTGGGATGAAAATACGTTGGATTATCTCCGTTTTGAGACGGCTTTCTATGTCATGGGCCACATTTTATCCCGGATTAAGGAGGAACTTGTCCGGCTGGATACCCGCCGCTGCACAATTGAGACCGAGGGTTTTGGAACCATGGTTTTTGAGCTTTATCCGGAATATGCGCCGATCACTGTGGAATCTTTTAAAAAGCTTTCCGACGAGGGCTTCTACGACGGCCTCTGCTGGTGTCGGATCGTGAAGGACTATGTGATCCAGGGCGGCTCCCGGACCAACGATATCATGGCCGAGTGCGACTGGCATATCAAAGGGGAATTTCTGGAAAACGGTGTGGATAATCCCCTGAAACACGTCCGGGGAGCCATTTCCATGGCGAGAGACGACGCCTACGATACGGCGGACACCCAATTCTTTGTGGTACATAAGGATGCGGCGAAGCTCGACGGCCGTTACGCCGCCTTCGGCGAGATGCTCTCGGGCTTTTCCGTTCTGGATAAAATTGCCGACGAGCCCACCTACGGTCCGGAAACCTGGAATAAGCCAGTGAAAATGCCGGTGATCCGAAAGATCACAGTGGAATAACCCCTACATGAATTTTTTTTGATACAAGACAGAAAACATCCCCCGGTCAGGGTTGCGGCTTCTTTTCCAAAAACGTATAATCATCAGAAACGGGCAATTATACAGAGAAAGGAAGGCAGCGCAAGCGCGGATAAAACAGGCGCTGCCTAAAATAGCGGATAAATGGAAAAAGAGCGTATTATCCACTACTGGTCCGAGAGAAGCCATGAATTTGTCGATCTTCGGACGGAGGAACAGAACTCCGAGATGGGACGAAAATGGCTTTCAGAGATTGAGAAAAATCTTCCGAAAGGCAGAAAACTGAAGATTCTGGATGCGGAAAAGCCGGAGTTCCCGGATGCGACCTTTGATGTGGTGGTTTCCAGAAACCTGACCTAGACGCTGCCTCATGCGGAAGAAGCCTACCGGGAATGGACCAGAGTCCTGAAAAAGGGCGGGGTCCTCCTGAATTTCGATGCGGACTACGGTCACGATGATTTCACGAGAGATGAGGAAAAGCTTCCTCCGGAGCATGCCCACTGCCGTCTGAAAGAGGGGCTGGTGCAGGAATGTGAGGCCATCAAGGATGAGCTGGAGATCAGCAGAAAGCTGCGCCCCCAGTGGGACCTGGAAGTGCTGGGAAAAATGGGATATGCCTCCGTTACGGTGGATGAGACTTTATCAGACCGGATCTACCGGAATTTTGACAAGTTCTATAATCCTACGCCTATGTTTGCATTAAAAGCAGTAAAAGAGTGAAAGAAGACAGCTGTACATCCCCCGGGGCGGGTTTGTACAGCTGTTTTAAACAGGAGAAAAAATGGGAAAATATGTAATAAAAAGGCTGCTCCAGCTGATTCCCGTGGTGCTGGGCATTACGTTCCTGTCCTTTGCCATGATGCGTCTGGCGGGCGGGGATGCAGTGACCTACATGTATGAAAATGCCGGTACCGCCGTCTCACAGGAGGTCATCAATAAGGCCAGAGCAGAATATGGTCTGGATCAGCCTTTTCTGGTACAGTATGGAAAATGGCTGAAAGGAATGCTTACAGGAAATCTGGGAGAAAGCTATGTCTCGCATCAGGATGTGGCTGCGTCTTTTGCAGCGAAGCTTCCTGCGGCCCTCCTTCTGGCGGACGAGCCCACGAGTGCTCTGGATGTGACGGTCCAGAAACAGGTAGTGGAAAAGCTTCTGGAGCTTCGAAAGGAAGAAGGGACGGCCATGGCGGTCGTCACCCACAATATCGGTGTGGTGCGGGCTATGGCGGATCAGGTGCTGGTGCTTAAGGAGGGCTGCATGGTGGAGTATGGCAGGCTGGAAGAGGTGCTGGAGCATCCGAAGGAAGCCTATACCCGGCAGCTTTTGTCTTCCGCCCTTACCCTGCGGCGGGCAAAAGGGGAAGGAGAGGGGCGCTGATGGAGAAGATTCTTAAGGCAGAAGGACTGACGAGAGCCTTTGAAAACAAGGGAGAACGTTTTCTGGCAGTCCGGGATGTAAGCTTTTCCCTTTACCGGGGAGAGGCACTTGGAATTGTGGGCGAATCGGGCTCCGGAAAAAGTACACTGGTGCGGATGCTCACTGGGCTTCTTGCGCCGACCAAAGGGAAAATAGAGTTTTTGAGCAGAGATCTTACCCATGCGGGGAGCAAAGAATGGAGGAAGTGCTATCGGGAAATGCAGCTGGTGTTTCAGCTTCCGAAGGAGTCCTTCGATTCCGGAAAAACGCTGGGAAGCGGAATTGGGGAGAGCTTAAGAAATTCAGGGATGAAGAGAAAGGAAGTCCGGGAAAAAGTGGCGGAGCTTCTCTCTACCTGTGGCCTGACACCGGATTTTGCAGAGCGCTATCCCGGGGAGGTGAGCGGCGGCGAATGTCAGCGGGCGGCCATCGCGAGGGCACTGGCAGTGGAACCGTCGCTTCTGATCTGTGACGAAGCCACGAGCGCGCTGGATGTGACCGTGCAGAAACAGATCCTGGAGCTTCTGCTCCGCCTGAAAAATGAAAAAAAGCTGTCTTTTCTTTTCATCTCCCATGACCTGGCCCTGGTTCAGGCCTTCTGTGACCGGGTGCTGGTCATGTATCAGGGAGAAATCGTCGAAGAGGGAAAGACAGAGGACGTCATCAGCCGGCCGAAGGAAGCCTACACCAGGCAGCTGATCGATTCTGTACTATAAATAGAGGAGAAAAATATGAGTGAATTACTGGAAGATATCAGAAAATACTGGACAAAACGGGCGAAAGGCTATTCCGAGTACAATCAGGGAGAGCTTTCCGGAGAACAGAGGGAAAAATGGCGGCAGGCAATCCTTGCGGAACTTCCGGACAAACCCCTTACGGAGATCCATCTTCTGGATGTGGGAACCGGCCCAGGCTTTTTTGCTATCATTCTGGCGGAGGCAGGGATTCAGGTGACGGCTGTGGATTATACGGAAGAGATGCTGAAAGAGGCGAAAGCCAACGCCGGAGAGCTCTCAGAGAAGATTCATTTTCAGCAGATGGATGCCCAGAATCTGGAGTTCCCCGATGGAACCTTTGATGCGGTGATCACCAGAAACGTGACCTGGAACCTGGAGCATCCGGTGAGGGCTTATCAGGAGTGGTACCGGGTTCTCAAAAAGGACGGAGTGCTGCTGAATTTTGATGCCAACTGGTACCGCTATCTCTGCGATGAAGAGCTCCGGAAGGGCTATGAGGAAGACCGGAAGAAGACAAAAGAGCAGCAGGTGGAAGATTACTACGAGGGAACGGATATTGCGGAGATGGAGCGGATTGCCGCCGCTGTGCCCCTGACGGAAATCCTCCGTCCGGCCTGGGACCTTCATGTGATGGAAGAAATCGGCTTTCAGGACTGCCGCTCGGACGAAACCGTCAACGAGAGAATTTTAAGCCGGGCAGATCAGATCAACGGGGAATCCACGCCCATGTTCCTGGTGACGGGAAGAAAATAAAAAAGAGTGTTAAACTCTTGACAATCTTAAAATGGCATGCTATGGTATTGGCGTGTAATTTAATATTGCAGTATCAAGTGCAGCCAGCAGTCATTCCGCAGACTGTTGGCTGAAGAGGGAACCAGGTGAGAATCCTGGACGATCCGGTCACTGTGAACAGGGAGTGTCGCTCAGTTATCCCATTGCATTACCCAGGAAACTTATGTGAGAAGGGGAGCAGACATGATGATCTGTGAGCCAGGAAACCTGCTGTGAATGCTGAAGATGGAAGCTTCCGACGAAAGCGATTCATTGCTATTTCTTGTATTGTTTTATTGCACATATGTTTTTTGGCTATGCATATAATGATATGAGCAATTGTGATGCCTGTTTCCAAGCCGGAAGCAGGCTTCTTTTTTGT
>OLPN01001606.1_pt1 | contig 19791 bp, 19 predicted proteins | sample 1672601 | NCBI WGS metagenome assembly OLPN01 (sample SAMEA3136704, study PRJEB25190) | human gut metagenome | reverse complement strand
CAGTGGTAAAGCTCAGCCGAAGGCCCCACAGTCCCAGTCCCCGGAGGGATGGCAGCTTGTCCGCCCAATAGAGCTTCTTGCTGTTAAACAGCTGGCTCCGGCAGGTATCGCCGTCCCGCAGCACCGGGAATCGGCTGCCCGTGCGGTCCACCAGGTTGGTTTTCGTGCTGCCGCAGATGCAGGTGTCCGCTCTGCCGTGGATGATGCAGTTTTCGGTAATCATCAGGGGCAGTCTGCCATAGGCGATGATCTCCGTGGGCACCGGCTTGGAGATGTCCCGCAGCTGGGGCAGGGTCAGCTCAAAGGATGCGGTCAGAGCGGACAGGCCCATTGCCGCATACCAGTTGGCGCCGCCGGAATTGAATACGTTCAGTCCGAAATCGCCGCGCACCTGGAAGCCCGCCCGCTGCACCGGGTCGATCATGCCGATATTTCCAACCAGCACCTCATTCACGCCCAAAAGCCGCGCCTGAGAAAGCCGGGAGAGCACCGTGGACCATTCGCTGTCCCAAATCACCCTGGGCAGCACCGCGCAGACACGAAATGCCCCGCAAACCGCCTGAGCCATGGAATCCGAGGGATGCAGCAGATGCAGCGGCACATATAAAATCTCCGGACGCAGGGCAATCAAACCCCGAGTCACCTGGTCGAAGGACTGAATCTGCACCGTATAGACCGGCGACGCATTGTTCCCCCGATAAACCTGCGGCTGCACATAGCTGCCCTCCCGCCGCTGGGGGAGCTGCCCGCGAACTGCCGACAGCATGGACAGCACATCCCGCCGAAGGCCGTTGATGGCTGAGGCCGCCAACGTCAATCCCGGGGTCAGCTCCACCTGAACGTTCTCCACATAATAGGGCGTGCCGCCGGTCTTGCACAGCCGCTGGGTCAGCGCTTCCGCCGTCAGGGGCACATTCCGTGCCACCTCCGGCATGGGGCCCTGTACCGTCAGGGTATGGCCCTCCTGATCCGAAACCGTCAGCGTGGACGCCATGCCGGGGTACAACTGAATCCGGAACCACACCGGCACCCGCTGATTTTCGGCATTTTCATAGGTTGCCCGTGCCCGGGCCATCAGGCTGCGATCCGGCGCTTCCTCCTGCCGGGTGCCGAACATATGGGTGCCCTTCTGCCCGGCATAATAGCCGTCGGTAAAGCCCTGACGGGAGAAGACCTTTTCCAGCTCCCGAAGGGACTGCTGGGTGACGGGGCGGCCCAATACCGCATCCTTATAAATCCGGGTGGCAATGGCAACATACTCTGCCCGCTTCATGCGTCCCTCGATTTTCACGCAGACAACGCCCATTTCCTCCAACTGCCGGAGATAGCCCACCAGGCAGTTGTCCTTGAGGCTCAGGGGATAGCGATTCTCCTCCCGGTCATAGCCATAGTTCAGGCGGCAGGGCTGGGCGCACTGGCCCCGGTTTCCGCTGCGCCGTCCGATCATGGCGGAGAGATAGCACTGCCCGGAATAGCACATACACAGCGCCCCGTGGACAAATACCTCCACCTCAATAGGGCTGTGCTTGCAGATATAGGCGATCTGGTCATGGCTCAGCTCCCGGGCCAATACCACCCGGGTAATGCCCATTTCCGCCGCACGAAGTACGCCGTCCAGATTATGCACCGCCATCTGGGTGCTGGCATGAATGGGCACATCCGGCGCCAGCGTCCGCACCAGCTGACATACCCCCAGATCCTGCACCAAAATCGCGTCTACTCCAGCCCGGGACGCCTCAAGGATTTCCCTGGCAACATCCTTCAGTTCCCGATCCAGCACCAGGGTATTGAGGGTCAGGTAGACCTTCACTCCCCGGATGTGGCAATAGCTCACCCACTGGTGCAGCTGCTCCAGAGTGAAGTTTTTGGCGTTCACACGGGCATTAAAGCTCCCGCAGCCCAAATATACGGCATCCGCTCCGTTTTGTACCGCCGCCACCAGCGCATCGCTGGAGCCTGCAGGGGATAATACTTCTAACATAGATCGTTTCCTCACTGAATACGCCCCAAAACTGCTGTCAGGGCGCAGTATTTCTATTGTGAAGTTACATTATAGCACACTTTCGAAGTCCGGGAAACCCCTTATCCCCGGGAAATAGCGGAATTTCAGCTTTTCCGCCGTTTTCCCATTTATTTTGCTCCAGGGGTATGTTGGATTTGTTTCCGAATGGTTAATTTTCCGCGGAGATACGGCGAACTCCCTTTTCATTCAAAAAATCCATGCTATAATGACGTAAAGTTTGCGGAACACCCCCGCAGCTTCCCGGCCATTCGCCGGGAGATAGGATGTGTTACAATGAAAAATCAAAAACTCGCGCTGCTGCTCTCGGGCCTGATGTTGCTGAGTGCATGCGGTGCTCCGGAAGAAACGACAGGCTCCGTCGATTTTGCCGCTCCCGTTTCCAGCTCCGCCAGTATGGCAGTGGAAGCGTCCTCCGCTGACGAGACTCCGGCCACTGTTGGCACCATTACACTGGGCGGAGACAGCATCACCGTCAGCGGAAACGGCGCAACGGTAAACGGCACCACCGTTACCATCACCCAGCCCGGCAATTACGACATCAGCGGCGAGCTCTCCGACGGGCAGATTATCGTGGATGCGGGCAAGGAGGACAATGTTTATCTGACTCTCTCCGGCGCTTCCATCACCTGCTCCAGCAGTGCGCCGATTTACATAAAAAAAGCCTCCGCCGTAACCATTATTTCGTCCGACGGCACGGAGAACGATATCTCCGACGGTGACACCTATGCGCTGGAGGAGGGCGAAGATGAGCCGGACGCGGCGATTTTCTCCAAAGCCGACCTGAGCTTCTCCGGTGACGGTAAGCTGACCGTGGAGGGCAACTATGATATGGCCATCCACAGCAAGGATTCGGTGTGTTTCTTTGACAACGGCACCTACGACATTTTCTCTGCCGGGGACGGTGTTAAGGGCAAGGACAGCGTGCTGATTGCCGGTGCCATTGCCATGAACATCACTGCCGGTCGGGATGGCATTCAGTCCTCCAGCAGTGAGGACAGCCCCGGCACCATTCTTTTGGAATGCAGAAGCACCATTTCCATTACCGCCGGAAAGCACGGCATCAATGCAGAAACTGCACTGTCCGTTGCAACCGGCACCCTAACCATTGACGCGCAAGAAGACGGTCTGCATGCTGGCAGCTTCATTCATATTGGCGGACATGACAGTGATCCCGGCCCCGCGCTAACCATCACAGCCGGGTGTGACGGCATGCAATCCGCCACCGACCTCACAGTATGGTCCGGCGACATCTCCATCACCACCGGCGGCGGTGCAGCCAATGCCCCGGAGCACGTGGAAAACTTCGGCTTCCCAGGCTGGTTCGACACCCAGGAGGATTCCTCCGAGGAAACAACCTCCAGCGCCAAGGGCCTGAAGTCCGACGGCGACATGGCCATCGACGGCGGCACCATCACTCTGGATTGCATAGATGACGGCCTGCACTGCGGCGGCGCACTCACCATTTCCGACGGTGCTGATCTGACCATTGCCTCCGGCGATGACGGCATCCACTCCGATGACACTCTGGTGATTTCCGGCGGCACCATCCACATCACCCGGAGCCACGAGGGTCTGGAGGCCGTGTTCATCACCATCAGCGGCGGCGATATCTCTCTGGTGGCTTCCGACGACGGCCTTAACGCAGCTGGCGGAAGCTCTGCGGACACGGATTTCGAGTTTATGGGCCCTCCGGGTGGAGAAGGCACCGCCGAAACGCTGGAGGATGCCAGCTATTACATTCTGATTACCGGCGGCACCCTGACTGTGGACGCTGGCGGTGACGGTCTTGACTCCAACGGCGCGTTCTTTATGGAGGACGGCACGGTGATCGTCTCCGGCCCCGAGGCCTCCATGAACGGTGCGCTCGACTACACCACCACCGGTCAGATCACCGGCGGCACCCTGATTGCCTGCGGTGCATCGGGGATGGCCCAGAATTTTGACAGCTCCTCCACCCAGTGCAGCCTGCTCTATAACTTTGACGAGACCTTTGAGGGCGGCACCACCGTTACCCTCACCGATGCAAGCGGCAAAGTTCTGTTTGAAGCAGAGATGGCAAAGAGCTTCGGCAGCGTGGTCATTTCCACCCCGGATATGCAGGTGGGTGAAACCTACACCCTCACCTGCGGCGAAACCTCTGTGGAGGCCGAGCTCACCGACACCATCACCGCTCTTGGCTCCGGTGGATTCGGCGGCGGCCCGGGTGGTGGTCCCGGCGGTGGCCCTGGTGGTCCCCCTCCCGGATTCTAAACACGCAACATTTCGTACCTGCTGTTTTCTTTGGAAGCGGCAGGTACGTTCTTATCTTGACAGCCGCTTTCCCATTTCGTAAGATAATAAAAAGGTTTAGATAATAAAATGCCTTTGTGGGAGGTTTCGTCTATGGAAATCGAATACCTGCACGAATTCACCGTCATCGCCAATCTGGGCAGCTTTTCCCGGGCTGCCGAGGAGCTTTGTATCTCTCAATCCGCCCTGTCCAAGCATATTGCGGCCCTGGAACGGGAGCTGGATACGCCGCTGCTGACCCGCAATTCCCGGAATGTGTCCCTATCCCCCGCCGGTGCGCAGATTCTCCCAATGGCGGCGGAAATTTTCTCTCTGGGCAATAGAATCCGGGTAGCCGCTGCCAAGGAGAGCCGAAAGGATCGCCATATTCTCACCATTGCCTCCATTCCGGTGATGGCTCAGTACAATATCACCGGCGTTTTGGCGAAATTCCAGCAGCAGTTCCCGCAGATCACCCTAGATGTGGCAGAATGCGAGCAGCACGATCTATATGCCATGCTCCGGGATGGGCGCTGCGAGCTTGCCTTTACCCGCCGGGCAGGAAGCGGCGAGCCGGACATGGAATATCTCCCCTTCGCTCAGGATCATCTGGTAGCAGTGATGCATGAGACGCACCCGCTGGCCAATTCGGCGCAGCTCCGGCTCCAGGATCTCAAGGATCAGCCGCTACTATGCCTGGATCAGCGCACGGGACTCTATGATCTCTGCGCTCAGCTCTGCCTTCAGGCCGGTTTCCAGCCGGATTTTGTCTACACCGGCCACCGCCCGGAGAACATCGTGGGACTGGCGGCGCAGAACATGGGGGTAGCCCTTCTCATGCAGCGGCACACCGACTATGTCCACCTGCAAGACGTGGTCACCATCGACGTCTCCCCCCGGGTGGAGAGCACCATTTGTCTGGTTCGCCAAAAGGGCATCCATCCCAGCCGCATGGGTCAGAGCTTCTGGGATTTTGTCAAAGCCCTCGCCGCGCAGGAGCGTTAATCCCGATATTCCCGCCGGGAATGGATTGTCTTCAAAACAGAATTGCACGAACTCGCCGGGACTGATACAATAGCCTCAAAGATATATTCGGCGTTTCCTGCCGAATTTCATAGAAAACCATATGTTTGGAGTGATCCTATGCAAGTTCATGATCTTCGCAGTGCCCTGAAGCTGCTGGAGGATATGCCCGGTCAACTGGTGTCCACCGACGTGGAGGTTGACCCTGCCGCAGAGCTTTCCGGTGTTTACCGCTATGTGGGTGCAGGCGGTACCGTCATGCGCCCCACCAAGGTCGGTGGCCCTGCCATGATGTTTAATAACGTAAAGGGCCATCCCGATGCCCGGGTGCTCATTGGTCTGCTGGCAAACCGTCAGCGAGTGGCAAAGCTGCTGGGCACCACCAAGGAGGATGTGGGCAAGCTCCTGTGCCGGTGCGCCCAAAATCCCATTCAGCCTGTGGTAACGGAGGATGCCGCCCCCTGCCAGGAGGTGGTTCATCTGGCAACTGATCCGGATTTTGACCTGTTCCGGCTGATTCCCGCGCCCACCAACACGCCCAAGGACGCCGGCCCCTATATCACCATGGGCATGTGCTATGCCACCCATCCCGACACCGGCCTCAGCGATGTGACCATCCACCGGATGTGCATCCAGAGCAAGGACGAGCTGTCCATTTTCCTGATGCCCGGCGCCCGTCACATCGGCGCTATGGCAGAGCGGGCCACTGAGCTGGGCCGTCCTCTGCCCATCTCCATCTCCATCGGCGTAGATCCGGCCATCGAGATCGGCTCCTGCTTCGAGCCCCCAACAACACCGCTGGGCTTTAATGAGCTGTCCATCGCCGGCGCCATCCGGAACACCCCCGTGGTGCTGCACAAGTGCGTTTCCATTGAAGAAAACTGCATTGCCAACGCCGAATATGTCATCGAGGGTGAAATTCAGCCCGGCGTTCGAGTGGTGGAGGATCAGAATTCCCACACCGGTTATGCCATGCCCGAATTCCCCGGCTACAATGGCCGCGCTTCCAACGAATGCTGGCTCATTAAGGTCAAGGCCGTCACCACCCGGAAAAACCCGATCATGCAGACGGTCATCGGCCCCTCCGAGGAGCACGTAAATCTGGCTGGCATCCCCACCGAGGCCAGCATCTACAATCTGATTGAAAAGGCCCTGCCCGGCAAGGTCACCAACGTCTATGCCCATCCCTCCGGCGGCGGCAAATATATGGCCGTGCTCCAGTGCCGGAAGACCGTCCACACCGACGAGGGCAAGCAGCGTCAGGCGGCACTGCTGGCATTCTCCGCGTTCCCGGAGCTCAAGCACGTGATTCTGGTGGACGAGGATGTGGACATTTTCGACAGTCAGGATGTGCTCTGGGCCATGAACACCCGGTTCCAGGGGGACCGGGACATCGTCACCATCCCCGGTGTGCGCTGCCATCCTCTGGATCCCAGCTCCAACCCGGCCTATTCCCCCTCCATTCCCGATATCGGCGTCAGCTGCAAGACCATTTTCGACTGCACCGTGCCCTTCCAGCTGAAGGATCGGTTCCAGCGGGCCGAATTTTTGGAGGTAAACCCCAAGCATTGGCTGCCGGACTTTGACTTCTCCTGAGGCTGCTGCGATGAACCCAAAACGACTCATTATCGGTATCACCGGTGCATCCGGCGCGCCCTTGGCCTTGGAGCTGCTCCATCAGCTGATGGAAATCCCGCAGGTGGAAACTCACGTGATTCTGTCCCATTGCGGCGAATTGACGCTGACCCATGAAACCGGGCTCACCCGGGATGATCTTCGTGGCCTGTGCACCCGGCTCTATGACAACGAGGATTATGGCGCCGGCCCGGCAAGTGGAAGCTTCGAGGCCCTGGGCATGGTGATCATCCCGTGCAGCATGAAAACCCTGGCAGGCGTGGTCAGCGGCTACTGCGATACGCTGCTGCTCCGTGCTGCCGACGTAACCATGAAGGAGCGCCGCCCCCTGGTGCTGGTGCCCCGGGAGTGTCCCTTCAGCACCCTGCATCTCCGAAATCTTACCGCCGCCAGCGAGCTGGGGGCCCATATCATCCCCCCGGTGCCCGCCTATTATAACCACCCCAAAACCATCGAAGACGTAAATCGTCAGGTGGTAGAAAAGGTACTGTCCCGGTTCCGTCTGGGTCAGGTGCCGGAATGGACGGGGATGCCGGGATGAAATGGGAGCTTACCATTCTGAATCGTCCGGTAAACTGCACTGTTACCCCGCTGGACGATGGCATTCATGTCTTGCTCACCGGCGGCGACAAAGGGCATATCGGCGCGGTTTCCGTCTGTGATCCCGATCAAGCGCCGGAAACCATGACATTTCCCGGACACAAGGAGCAATATATCACCGAGCCTTGGTCCAAAGCCATTGCAAACGCTGCCCATCAGCGCTGCTGCGTGGTCTGCGGCATTCATTACGACGGCGCTACCCCGGATGAGATTCAGCATATTATGGAGGAAACCGATCAGCTGCTCCGGCATATTTTGACTCAGCTTTCCTGATCAATAAAAAGCAAAGCATACGAACGTGGCCGAAACCGCATTCGTATGCTTTTTTTGTCGTTTATTCTACCACCGTCTCCTGGACAATGCCGTTGAGGGCTTCCACCGTTTTCGCCGGCAGATCCTGTTCCCGGGCGATCACGCCGGTTTTCAGCAGTACGGTCAGCGCTGAGAGCACCAGCACGGTCACAATGCCCGCCCGCAGGGACAGTGCGCTCAGAGACTTTTCCTGATCGTTGGATTTCATGGGTTATCCTCCTGTATTCCGGCCACAAATTGCGGCCTTACCGTCAATCGACCAACATCATACACCACTACAGCCCAAAAAGCAATCTTCTTTTGAAAACCTTAAGAAGATTGTAATGTTCCTCATTCCTCCGATTTCTCCAGCGCAGGAAGGCACCCCGGATGCCGATTTGTCAGCACCGGGGTGCAGTGTTATGCCTCTTTTTGAACCGCTTCGACTGTTTCCGCTGCCTCAGACACCTTTTTGCCGCCAAAATCTTTGGTCAGTAGCCATTCGCAGATAAAGGAGATCACAATCCCCACCAGAAGTCCCGTCTGGGGATTGGTGATGGCCAGCACGCCGCCAATCAGACCCGCAACACCCCGCTGGGTATTGTTTTTGCACAGGCCAAGGGCCACATAGAAGCAACCGAACGCCTGAATCATCAGCGTCAGGCTCATGGATAGGGGCAAAATTGGGCGAATCAGCGCCACCAGGGGCAGGATCAGACAGCAGATCCATTTCGCCACGTTAAAGGTGATACAGCCGCCGAAGAAGGAGTACATATTCTCCTTGCCGGTTTTATACCGCTCGCAGATGGTCACCATCATGGCGGACCAGAGGGGCCCGGACAGGGTGACCGTAGGAAAAAACAAGCTCTGGAGGATGTTTCTCACGCCGCAGCAGATATTGGTGAGATTGGGGTTGACATTTACGTCCTCATCCGGGCGATACTGCTTGGCGTCCTCCAGGAACTCCGTTCCGGTGACGATATCGCCAAAGGAAATGATATAGGCCACCACCGCCATCACCGCCGCAGAGGAGATCACGTGCCAGGAGGGCAGGCCCAATGCAGTCAGGCAGAAGTTCCCCAGCACATATTTCAGTCCGGGAATGGGGTTGAAGAGGATGCCGTCGGACAGCACGTTCACCGGCGTGGAGATTTCTCCGGCCAGCATACCGACAATATAGGCCAGCAGCAGTGCCGGAACGAAGCCGCACTTGGCCAGGAATTTGATGAACTTATGCCCCGGCTTGTTCTTCTGCCGGTTAAAGCCCAAGGAGAACAGCAGAAACAGCGCCGCCAATACGCCCACGGAGAAGCTGACCGGTGAAGCATAAAAGCCCACGCCGCCGTTTTCCGCTGCTGCAAAGCCATATTTTCCAATGACTGCGGAGAAGCCTGCGCCAATGAGGATGCCCGCTTTTACTGACACGGGAACCTTATGCACCAAGCGTGAGGCCAGGCCCGTTACGCCCAGGATTAAGTACAGCAGGCCCAAAATAAGTTGGAGCATCACCAGTGCCTGGATGCGTTCCGTGGTATTCTGGAAGGACAGCAGCCATGTGGTAACCAGCGGAATCGCCGGGGTAATCCAGCCGCCGACGATGGGGTCGCCCACGATATTCTGAAAAACATACAGCAGCTCGTGGATACAGACAATGGACAGCGCCACAGAGAAGGGCAGACCAAAAATATCCTGCAAATACGCCACGGCCGACACACCGGTGACAAACACCACCATTGCCTGGATCATTTCCGGCAGCTCCCAGGGGGCGTGGACAAAGGGAATTCGGATTCGGAACATTCCCAGCTTGATGGAGGGCTGTTCCGCTCCCTCCGCCCGATGGGCTGATTTCATCATGATCGCCATGGCATCGTACTCCTTTATGTTGGTTTTGTGAAGATATTGTGAACATTATCATAGCATTGTTCTAAACAATTGTCAATTCCTTCAACACAATCTGACAAAAAGAGCACATCTGCACCGCCATATTTATTGCATGGCGCTGCTAAAGGTGTCCATCGTGGTGGATCTTGCGGCATAAAGTCTGGGAATGGTGTAATACCGGCTGTCCGTGATCCATTTTCCGCCATTGGCAATGATTGCAAAGTCGTAGTATTTCTTGGCCAGCTCAATGGTGGTGTCGTTGTGGCTGCCGTTGGGATAGGACAGCACATAGGGAATCTTGCCGGTGATCCGGGCAATATCCAGCTGAGACTGCCGAAGCTCCGACTCCTGCTCCTCCGATCCCATTATGATTTACCGTATGGCTCTCGATCTCCACCAGGCCGGAATCGCTCATTTCCTTGGCCTGCTCCGCCGTAATGTCATATTCCGAGCCGATGGACGCGGTAATGACGAACACCGTAGCCTTCATGCCAAATTCCTTCAGCAGAGGGAACAGCTCGGTATAGGTGCCCAGATAGCCGTCGTCAAAGGTCAAAATCACGGGCTTATCATAGTCCTCCAGATGAGTCAGATCGGAGAAGAAAATCGTATCATAGCCGTTATCCTGCAAGTATTGCAGCTGCTCCCGCATACTGCTGGGCGAAACAAACAGGGATTCGATGCCCCAGAGGTTGTCACCCACCTCATGATACATCCAGATCGGCACCGACCGCCCCTGGGCAATCAGATTGGTATCCGGCATTTTCGTCACATAGGCCGTGGAAACGCTGGGATCCCACAGCAGGTACAGTCCCGTCTGCTCCGCCACATACCGCAGGGGCAGCCAGTCTTCCTCCTGCTGTCCCACAAAGTGGATGCCGATTTCTCCCGGCTCCGGCAGCATGGCCCGTCCGTCCGTTTCCGCAAAGGTCAGGGGCACCAAGGTGCCGTCATAGGCCGTGACCGATGCGCGCTCCGCATCCCGGGTCAGGGTCAGCCAGGGATAGATAGCCTCCAGATCAGAGGCCTTGACATAGGTATTGCCACCCAGGTCAAGGCTGGTAAGAGATACGCCGTCAGCCAGAACCTGTGGGCCTGCTTTTTCCGTTTCCGCCAGGGAGGTCGGTAATGGAGTAGGGGTAGGCGTTGGACTCGGGGTCGGGCTGGGTCGCGGCGTGGTGATGCTCTCCTGTTCCGAGGCAAGCTCCGAATCAAGGCCACTTTCCCCCCGGCTTTCCATTTGCACACCCCAGGGTTCCGCGGATGCACCAGGGGCAGACGCCGCTGGCACGGATGCCACGTCCTCACTTCCGCAGCCCGCCAGCATCAGGCACATTGCCAGCAGAATTCCAATCTTCTTCATATTCTCCGCTCCTTCCGTTTCAAACGCAAAAGATGTTATGTTATACAAGACGTAATCATTGCCATGATGGTTGCAGAAACTGAACAATGTTTTTCAAACAACGCTGAGCACCGCCACAGCACCCACTAGAACGCCCACAAGCCCGGTGGTCACGCCCAGCTTTACGGTGGTGGAAAGATCGCTGTCCGGGCGGCTGGTAATCTGGCGCATATAATAGGGCCGCAGCAGAATCAGCGCAATAACCACATAAATGCCGAAGCTCACCAGGCTCACCGCAGAATAGCCGTCAATGATATCCGTCAGGCTGTCTCCCTGGAATACGCCGCTGGTCAGCAGGGCGCAGAAATCCATAAACCCATGCACCGCAGCCACAGCCCACAGGTTCCGGCAGCGAAAATACAGCGCAGCAAGGCACATGCCCAGCGCAATGGCTCCAACCATCTGAATCAGCACCCCGGACAGGCTGGCCGCACCGCCAATGGCATTGGTGATGTGCACCAGGCCAAACAGCAGGCTGGAGGCCATGACGGAAAGCCAAACGCCTGCAGGAGTTGCGCCGTATTTCTCATAAAACATCCCGGCGATCATGCCCCGGAAGGTCAGCTCCTCGGTAATGCCCACCGCCGCCATGCACAGCACAAACAGCAGGATATGCAGGGGATTTTGCAGCGGACTGCCGTCGCCGAGCATCAGTCCTTCCAGGCTGAACATCAAACTTTCCACGCCTGCAATGGCATAGAGCACCAGCAGCGGCGCAGCAGGAAGCAGACTTTGACCGAAGCCTCTGCCCCGGCAGGTAAATACCCGTTCCATCTTCCACAGGAATGTCATCAGCACCATTACCACCAGCATACTCAGCTCTGCCAGCAGCTGAATGCCGTAGTCCCCCAGGAACTCGGTCAGCGGTGGAACTGCGACAGCAATCCCCACTAAGACACTCCCCGCCGGTAATCCCGCAAACATAACCGCAAGAATCATCAAACTGGCCAGCAGTGGATGCTTTTCTCGAAATCGTTTCATAGTTCCTCCTTCTTCAACAGCAGATGGTAGTGGATGCTCTCCTTGTTGCTGCCTGGGCCCCGGGTGCGAATCTCTCTGGGCGGCATCGCCATGGAAAAGCCCAGGAACAGCTCCGGAAAGTCCTCCTGCCGTCCGTAAAAATGCGGTGTGCCGCCCTCATGGAGCAGGGTGTACTGATCCGTGTGACTTTCAGGCGGCGCGGATCGGAAGCCCGGATCATTCTGGGACAGCAGCGTCAAATATACCTCGCCCCCGGGCCGCAGCACCCGCCGCATTTGGGCAACGGCCCGGCGATAGCCCGCTGTGTCGGTATGATAAGAGGCGTTGTAGTCCATGATACAGTCAAAGCTGTCCGGCGCAAAGGGCATTTGGAACAGGTCGCCTTTCACCGGATTGACCGATAAACCGTCCTGTTTCGCCCAATTTTGCAGGTAATCAAGGGCCTGCTCCGACTGATCCAGCGCCGTTACCCGGAATCCCTGGGCCGCAAAGAACATGGCGTGCCGTCCAGGGCCGCAGCCATTGTCCAAAAAGTCATGAAACCCCTGCTGATGCCAGCGCAGGGCAAGATAAGGCGCCTCAATGGCGGGCTGGAGCCACTGGGCCGTTTTTTCCGCCGTCCAGTTCCACTGCATTTTCCGTTCCTCCCAGAATTCGATGATAGCTGCATTTTACCACATTTTGTTGGCACTTGTATAGTCCCTCATCGGGTTCCTTCTTGAGATTCTCGACGAACTGCGGTATAATATGATGGATAGATTCGTTTAGATTGGAGGCGCTTGATATGGCAATACGTCCCGAAGAAACCGAACTCTGTGAGCTTGTCTGTGTGCACCAGGATGCGGTAGACGAGGTGCAGTCTCATAGTCCCAGTCCCCAGCAGTTTTCCGATATGGCGGGGCTGTTTAAGCTGTTTGGCGATGCCACCCGGGTGAAAATTCTGTGGAGCCTCAGCCAGCACGAGCTGTGCGTCTGCGATCTTGCCCAGCTGATCGGCATGAATCAGAGCGCCGTGTCCCACCAGCTTCGGATTCTCAAGCAGGGCCGACTGGTGAAAAGCCGCCGGGAGGGAAAATCCATTTTCTACTCTCTGGCCGACAGCCATGTGGAAACCGTCCTTGCCCAGGGCATGGAACACATTTCGGAATAATGTCAAAAAATCTCCCGTCCGTCTGGACAGGAGATTTTTTCTTTCGTTATTCCGTAGTCAGCAGCTCCACCGTAACCTGCTTGTTGCGCTTGGAGCGCTTCTGCAAATACCGCACGGTGCAGGACAAGATGAAGTTGATGATAAAGTAGATCACAAACGCCACGCCGAACAGAATGAATACATCGGAGACGTTGATCTGACCGGTGCCGTTGTACATATTGGCCGCCGACAGGATCTTCTTCACCCGGCTCATAAGCTCAATGACAGCCACATTGGCCAGATAAGAGGAATCCTTAATGGTGGTGATGCACTGGCCCAGCAGGGTGGGAATGACGCTGCGATAGGCCTGGGGCAGCACGATGTACACCATGATCTGCACGGTGTTAAAGCCCTGAGAATGCCCGGCTTCAAACTGGCCCTGTGCCACGGCATTCAGGCCGCCGCGGACAATCTCCGCAATGACGGAGGACGTAAACAGCACCAGCGCCACGCAAGCCTTAAACAGCAGGCCAACCTCTACGGAGGTCAGGGTAAACATGGGCTTGCTCAAAAACTTCGGAGACGGGCAGAACACCACGCAGATGAAGATCCACAGCAGCAACGGGGTATTTCGAAAAATTTCAATATACGCAGTTGCCAGCCATTTCAGCACCCGGGTCTTCCCGGTGCAATAGTTCCGCACCAGCGCCAATACGCTGCCGAACAGAATGCCGATGATTACGGCAATCAGAGAAACCACCATCGTAAAGGCCAGGCCCTTGAGAATGAACTGGAGAATCGCCGGGTTTTTCAGCATGCTCAAACTTGCGCCAACGGTACTCATGCTGCCACCTCCTCGGTCTTGGTGTCATCTTTGGTGTTCTTGCGCTTATCCCGGTTCTTGAGGCTCTGCTCCCAACGGCTTGCCAGGGTGGACAGTGGGAAGCAGACAATAAAGAACAGGATGCCGCTGACCAGATAGGCCGGGCCATAGGCGCCGCCGGTATTCTCGCCGGTGACAAAGCTGTAGGTGATGGAAATGAGATCCGTACCGCCGATGATATACAAGCAGGACGTGTTTTTAATAAGGTTCACCACCTGATTTACCATAGGCGGCAGAATAATCTTAATGGACTGGGGCAGGATGATGTAGTACATCCGCTCCACATAGTTAAAGCCCTGAGACTGCGCCGCTTCAAACTGCCCCTTGGGAACCGCCTGAATGCCGCTGCGAACCACCTCGGCCATATACGCGCCATGGTAGATGCCCAGTGCAATGCAGCCCGTGGCAAGGATGCCGATGCTGTTACCGGAAAACGCCAAAGCATAATAAAGGAAGCAGAGCTGAAGCAGCACCGGGGTATTCTGAAAGAACTCTACATAAACCCGGCTGATGCCCCGCAACACCTTCTTATTGCTGGTTGCCATCAGGCCAAACAGGATGCCCAGCGCCAGTGCCAGAATCAAGCCAAATACGGCTGTTTCTGCGGTGGTGCCCAGGCCCTTCAAAAAGCCGGTACGATAGAGCCACACCTTATTCCAGGCTCTTTCGGAAAAGATTCCAGCCATGATATCGCCTCCAAATAGTATTTCCCAAATCAAAAGGCCTCGAACTCCCCAACGAAGCCGGGGCCCTCTGATTTGGGGCAGAGCGCCAGGACAGCCGCTCTGCCTCGTAAGATTTGTTATTGGAAATCAGCCCAGGTTGTACTGTGCAATCAGGCCGTCGATGGTGCCGTCGGAGAGCCAGGTGCTAACCTCATCCTCGCAGAGCTTGGAGAAGCCGGAGCCCTTGGTGGTAGCGATGCCGTACTCCTGGGGGGAGAACTCGGCGTCGATGTAGCTGCGGCCTGCAGTCTTGTAAACAGCCAGGATGGACTTATCTACGCAGAATGCATCCACTTCATCGGCCTCCAGTGCGGTGGAGATGGAGGGATAGTCGTCATACTGCTTGAAGCTGACGCCCTCGGTCCAGGTAGCGGGATCGAAGGACTCCTCGTTGAAGCCGTCGCCGGTGATGACGCTGTTCTCGATCATGGCCTTCACCAAAGACTTTGCGGAGGTGGAGCCGGAGGAAACGCCAACGGTCTTATCCTTCAGGTCTTCCAGGGTCTTGATGTTGGAAGCGTCCTTGACCAGCACGGAAACGTGGTCAGTGTAGTAGGGGGTAGTGAAATCCCAGGACTGCTTCCGCTCATCGGTGATGGTGAAGGTTGCCATAACGCAGTCGATATCGCCGGAATCCAGCAGCTCAGTACGGGTTGCAGCGGTAACGGTGGTGAACTCCACGTCAACGCCCAGAAAATCCGCCAGCTTCTTAGCCAGGTCAATCTCCATGCCCTCATACTCGCCGGTCAGGGGATCCATATAACCAAAGCCCAGAACGTCGCTCTTGACACCGACCTTCAGAACGCCGCGATCGATGATGGCCTGAACGTCGGAACCGTAGGAAGCAGGATCGGCAGCAGCCGTGGTTTCGGTCTCGGCAGCGGAACCGGCAGCAGCAGCAGGTGCGGCGGTCTCCGCAGCAGGTGCCTCAGTGGCCGCAGCAGTCTCAGCAGGGGCAGAGGATGCAGCGGAATCACCGCAGCCGGCCAGGAGGCCAAATGCCATGACAGTAGACAGCGCCATTGCTGTCAGTTTTTTCAGTTTGATCATTGTAATTTCCTCCATTCATAGTCAGACGATAAGGTATGTCCTGAAACACGTCAGAAGACGTGCTGCATGCAAAAAATCAGCGGAGAATCTTGGAGAGGAACTGCTTGGTTCTCTCGTGGGTGGGATTCTCAAAGAAGTGCTCCGGTGGGCCTTCCTCAATGATGGTGCCGTCGGCCATAAAGATCACGCGGTCGGCCACCTGACGGGCAAAGCCCATCTCGTGGGTGACCACCACCATGGTCATGCCCTCCTGGGCCAACTGCTTCATCACGTCCAGCACCTCGCCCACCATCTCCGGGTCCAGGGCGGAGGTGGGCTCGTCAAAGAGCATGAGCTTGGGCTTCATGGCCAGGGCCCGGACAATGGCGATCCGCTGCTTCTGGCCGCCGGAGAGCTGGTTGGGATAGCTGTCGGCCTTGTCCTCCAGCCCCACCCGGCGCAGCAGCTCCATGGCCTGCTGGTCGGCCTGGGCCTGCTTCATCAGGCCCGTCTGAACCGGGGCCAGGGTGATGTTCTTGCGGATGGTCATATTGGGAAAGAGGTTAAAGTGCTGGAACACCATGCCCATCTGCCGGCGGATGCGGTCGATATCCACCTTAGGATCGGTGATCTCCGTGCCGTCAAAGGTGATGCTCCCCTTGGTGGGGATCTCCAGCAGGTTCAGGCACCGCAGGAAGGTGGACTTTCCCGAGCCGGAGGGCCCAATGACCACCACCTTCTCCCCCGGGTGGATGTGCTCGGAGATGTCATCCAGGACCAGGTGGTCCCCAAAAGACTTGGAGAGATGTTTAACGTCGATCACTTTGCCGCAGCCTCCTTTCCAATTTGCCCAGAAGCCAGCTGAGGATAATGACCAGCACCAGGTAGAGGGCCGCGGTGCCGATCAGGGGGAACATCTGCTCATAGGTCCGGTTGTAAATGCCCTGGGCGGCATACAGCAGCTCCTTGCCGCCGATGACCGTGATGAGGGAGGTGTCCTTGAGCAGAATGATAAACTCGTTGCCCAGGGCGGGCAGAATGGCCTTGACGGCCTGGGGAATGACAATAAACCGCATGGTGGTCATGTAGTTCAGCCCCAGGGACCGGCCCGCCTCCATCTGCCCCTTGTCCACGGACATGAGGCCGCCCCGGACGATCTCCGAGACGTAGGCGCCGGAGTTGATGCCCAGGGTCAGGGTGCCGATCATGGTAAAGTTCCGGCTGCTGGCGAAGATAACAAAGCCCATGATGAGCAGCTGGACCATCATGGGGGTGCCCCGGATGACGGTGACATAGACCTTACAGATCAGATTCAGCACCGCCAAAATGGGGTTGCGGTGACCGGGGCGCTGCTGGTCGTGGGCGGTGCGGAGCATGGCCACCAGGACCCCCAGGACAATGCCCAGGATCAGGGCCAGGGCGGTCACCAGCAGGGTGGTCTTGACGCCGTTGAGATATTGCAGCCAGCGGTCCCCCTCAATAAAGGCCTGGTAAAACTTGACGAAGAAATCCTGGAAAAAACTCAGGTCTCCGCCAGCAACGCCGATGGCTTTCCATGTGGTGTAGAGTTCCTCCATATCGGGCGTTCACCTCTCTCTTTCTATGGGTTGCGGGAGGAAAGGAAAAGGGCGGCGCATGCCGCCCTTTTCTGAACCATCACAGGTTATTCCGCCTCTGCACTGCCTGCGTCAGCGGGAATGTACTTGTCAATAATGCTCTGGATCGTGCCGTCCTCCATGAGCTCTTTCAGGGCGCCGTTGACCGCGTCCAGCAGGGCGGTGTTGCCCTTGGCCACGCCGATGGCATACTTCTCGTTGGCGTACTCGGTCTCCAGCGTGGTCAGGCCGGGGTTGGCTTTCACCAGCTCCTGGGCGGGGGCGTTGTCGATGACCACGCAGTCGATCTGCCCGTTTTTCAGAGCCTTCACCGCAGCGATGGCATCGTCATAGGGAACCACGTTCTCCTCGCCAAAGCCGCCGTCCTCCACAGGACTGGAGCAAAGGATATAACCGGTGGTACCCCGCTGGGTGCCGATGCGCTTGCCCTGCATGTCCTCAATGGAGGTGATATCAGAGCCCTCGGGGACAATAACCACCTGCACACCGTTGGCATAGGTGTCGGTGAAATCCAAAACCAGCTGGCGCTCCTCGTTGACGGTGACGCCGGCCATAACGATGTCGCTCTTGCCGCTCTGGGCGGCGGCCAGGGCACCGTCAAAGTCCATGTCGTCAATCTGCAGCTTCAGGCCCAGCTTTTCCGCGATGGCCGCTGCGATGTCCGCGTCAATGCCCACCACATTGCCGCTGTCGTCGGTGGACTCATAGGGCGGGAAAGCCGCGTTGGTGGACATGGTGAGCACGCCCTCGGTGACGGTCTTCAGGTCGGTGGCGGTGGTGGAGGCGGGTTCGCTCTGGTTGTTCGCCTCGTCGGTGGTAGGCTCCGTGGTGTCCCCGCCGCAGCCGGTCAGGGCCATCACGCCCACCAGCATGGTGGCCGCCATCAGGACAGAGAGAAACTTCTTCATTGGAATAACCTCTTTTCATTTCACTTCTGCTCTCCCCCGCAGGTTTTTTTGCGCCCGCCGGGGGGAGAACGCTTTGCATTATACACAATATTCACAAAAGATGCAAGTCCTTTTTTCAAAAAAGAGCCGGCGGAATCGTATGAAATAAAAAGAACTGGGCAGCACGGAGAAACCGTGCTGCCCAGGTTCGACAAGAGAATATTCATTTCGTATGAATATTGCATACTTCCCCTGTTTTCCCCCACAGGGAAACGGGAACAACTTACTGGAAGTTGGCCTTTCTCTTCTCCAGGAATGCAGCCAGACCCTCGTCGCCATTGGGATGCAGACGGGCAGCGGCCTGGGCCTCAGTCTCCTCCTTCAGCAGGTCCTCCAGGTTGGTCTCGAAGGACTTGTTCAGGATGAGCTTGGAGCTGCTGTAACAGTTCAGGGGGCCCTTGGCGATCTTGTTGGCCAGCTTCATGGCCTCGTCCATCAGCTGCTCCTTGGGATAGACGTGGTTGCACAGGCCCAGCTCCTTCATCTCGGGGGCCTTCACAGCACGCTGGGTCATCATCAGCTCCTTGGCCATGTTCAGGCCGCAGGCCCGGGGCAGCAGCCAGTGACCAGCGCAGTCGGGAATCAGACCCACCGCACCGAAGGCCACCATGAACATAGCGTCGTCAGAGACCAGGGCGATGTCGCCGGCCAGCAGCAGGGAGGTGCCGGCACCGGCGATGGCACCGTGGGCCACAGTGATGGTGGGCTTGACAAAGTTGATCATCTTCTTCATGAAGATGCCAGCCACGTTGTAGAAGTCGAAGACAGCCTCGGGGTTGTCCAGGCCCTTCATCTCGGGGATGTCGCCGCCGGCGCAGAAAGCGCGGCCCTCAGCGTTGACCACCACGCAGCGGACAGTGTCGTCCTTCTCGGCTGCGTCGAAGGCGGTGGTCAGGTCCACGAAGATCTGCTTGCTCATGGCGTTGAGTGCCTTGGTGCGGTTGAGGCTGACGATGCCGACGTTCCCCTCAACGCGATACAGTACGGTTTCCAGTTCCATGGTAAATCGCTCCTTTTTCTATATCAGTTCAAAAATGTGTGGGTGCTCAGGGTTTCCCCATGCGTATACAATAAAATTATAGCACACGGGGCCGGCGTTGAAAAGGAAAATTTCACGGGCGGCCCGGGAATTTTCCCGCCCGGCAGGTCTTCGTATAATTTTGCCCTGGTTTTCCCATACTAAAGGGACAAAAGGGGGGCAACAGAGATGTATACCATGAAAATTCTGGAGCGGGAGCCGGCGCTCTCCCACTTTTTAAGCGCCCACCTGCCGCCCCAGTGGGGGCGGGCCCTGTCCTCCGCCCCGGCGGGGCGGGCCGATCTGGTGGTGGTCTCCCCCGACCTTATCCAGGTCCCAT
>OLPN01001589.1_pt1 | contig 19889 bp, 8 predicted proteins | sample 1672601 | NCBI WGS metagenome assembly OLPN01 (sample SAMEA3136704, study PRJEB25190) | human gut metagenome | reverse complement strand
ATTCCCAAATGGTGGTTGCACCCTTCTTAATCATGTAGCCCCATGAGGGATAAGTGTCATTGGTCACTATCTTATAGGCAAGTTCCAGTCCACCGTACTCGGTAAGTCCGCGCATCAGATGCTGGATGCCAAGCACACCGGCACTGACATGTCCCTTACAGTCTTTTTCCGTCTTCTCCACGACATTGGCAAATACTTTATCTTCATATCCGTCGGGAACCAGGCCCAGTCTAAGGGAAAGCAGGTTTGCCGTCACCGTATTGTTGTCATACTGTGCAGTCTCAGTATTGAAGAATTTCTTGTTATAAGCGTCCTTGACCTTAATGGCAAGTGCTGCATACTCTTCAGCATCTGCCGGAAGTCCGTTCATTTGCGCGAACTTCTCCATCAGTTGCAGAATGCTGTAAAACACCGTTGTACTCAGCACTTCGCCGTTCGTCTTCCGGGCAGGGTCCTCCGAATGAATCAGCTCCGGCGACTCGGGAGGCATGCACCAATCCCCGTATTCATCCTTCACCAGAATATAGTCCTTCATTTTGGTCTCCGTCATGTGGTTTACCCAGCGCTTCATGGACGGATAGCGCCCTTTGATGGAGCTATCATCGCCAAACTGGCGGTAAAGCATGTCGGCTACGTAAAAATAGGCAGCCGGCCAAGTCACGTCATCATGGAAGATGGTCCAGTAACGGGGAGATACCACAGAGATACTTCCATTTTCATTCATGGACTCTTCTATATCCACCAGCCACTTCTTATACATCAAGGCATTGCCGAAAATGAAACTTTCACCATAGGCACCAGTAGTGCGGTCGCCCAGCCATCCAAGACGTTCATCACGCTGGGGGCAGTCGGTAGGCATACCGCGATAGTTTCCACGGATTCCCCAATAGGCATTCTTGTGAAGTCTGTTAATCAACTCCTCAGAAGTCTCGAACGTACCGTTCGTTGCCATTTCATCATACACCACCTTACCGGTGAAATCATCCGCTGCCGGTTCATAGTCCAAACCGGATATTTCCATAAAACGGAAACCATGGTAAACAAACAACGGTTCCCAAACAAACTCACCGTCAGCGGCAGGAGTATAAATATCCGTGACAAGGGCACTGCGCAGGTTGTCAAGATACAGTTCCGTACCATTGTCCTTCAGCACTTCGGCAAAACGCATAGTAATGGGCTTGTCCTTCTTGCCACGCAGTTTCACCTGCTGTATTCCTACCATATTCTGCCCCATATCCACGATATATCTTCCATCACCTACCGATTTAACGGATATTGGCTTTATTTCCTCCATCACCTTCAGACTCGGAGAGAGCTGTGCCACAAGTTTTCCTTTGGGAGCCTCCATCCGTTCGGCCAACTGCCATCCGGAATCATCATAGCCGCTTTCCGTCCATTTACCCAATTCCAAGCGGGCATCGTAATGTTCACCGTCAAATTCGTTGTTCGCAGTTATAGGACCGTGGTTCGTCGCTTTCCAGGAATCATCGCTGACTACCGACACCGTCTCACCATTGTCGCACTCTATATTCAACTGCGCCATGAGACGGGGCAAACCAAAACCTACCATCCCATTGGCGCGCATGGAAAAATAGCGGCCGTTGCCCAGAGCCACGCCTATCGCATTGGTACCGGACTTCAACAAGGGGGTGACATCATAGGTCAGATAAGATACAGAAGCATCGTACCAGGTAGGCAAAGGACCGAATACATCATTTCCAATCCTCTCGCCATTCATATAGCATACGGAAGAGCCTACTCCCGAAACATAAAGGACTGCACGCTTCGGCTGTGACGGCAAATCAAACTCCTTCCGCAGATAACGTGCCGGAAGGATGGTCCGCTCACCGTCCAGTTTCAAGTTTGTACTGTCGTTCAGTCCAATCCAGCCGGCTTTCCAGTCCGAACTGTCCAGCAAAGCCATTGACCAATATTGGATACTACTTTGCGCCTTGTCACCGGTATTTGTCCATACAGTGACACGCCACCAATATTTCTGTCCCGACTCCAAAGACGCCCCTGCGTACTTCACTAGCACCGATTGGCCAGACTCCACACGACCGCTGTTCCATACCAGCCCGGAGCCGGCCTGCAAGCCCTTTTCCGAGTCCGCCACTTCAATCTGATAAGCAGTCTGCATCACATCCTGCTTGTCGGTTACCAGTTGCCATGAGAAACGGGGAGCCGATACAGCTACTCCTTCGGGATTCTTCCGCATTTCAACAGTGGTTTCCTCCACTTTCAAGGAACTGCCACCCGATACTTGACAGCCCATCATCAATAGGGCCAACAAGGAGACTAAAATAGATTTCTTCATACTTGTCAGAATTTCGGTTTCTCCGCTTCCGTGGATGCAACGGAGCCTTCTACCGTCGGCCATCCGTCTTCCCAGCTAATCTTATCCAACATCAATACACGGCCTTCAGGCTTCTTTGTGCTCACCGCATGATAGAAGAACCAGTCATTGCCGGCATTGTCCGTCACAATCTCCGAATTATGACCGGTACCCACAAAGGAATTGCTTTTCTGAATCAGCACTTCGTGCTTGTTATCCATCATGCTACCGCCATTCTTGTCGACATAGGGGCCGAAAAGATTATCTGAACGGCCTACAACAGTAGTGTAAGTACTCTTCAATCCCTCACAACAACTTCCTATGGAAGCGAAGAAGTAGTAATGCCCGTCCTTCTTGTGAATATAGGTACCTTCGTAAGCGGTTCCTGCCACTTGCTGCGGTGTGGCGCCGTCCTTCAGAGAGAGTCCGTCATCAGACAGTTCAATCGCATAGATTCCTCGAAAACTGCCCCAGAAAAGATATTTCTTCCCTCCATCCTCTATATAGAAAGGGGCGATGGAGTTCTGTACATTGATTTCATTGCTGCGGAACATCTTTCCGTGGTCCGTAAAAGGTCCCTCAGGCTTATCGGCAGTAGCACAACCGATGCCGCAAGTTAACTCGCCTCCCCAAACAGACATAGAATAATAGAGCACGTATTTATCACCTATCTTGTTGATGTCCGGCGCCCACAAACCGCCGTTCGGCTCAAAATCAGGCCGCGTACGGTCGGTAAAGGCAGTACCTACATACTCCCAATCCACCAGGTTCCTGGAACGGTGAATCGGCAGATTGCGTATGTCCTCGGTGGCATACAGATAGTAGTATCCGTCATCTCCCTCAATGACAGAAGGGTCTGGCAAACTATAATCTATCACCGGATTGCGATAAACATTCTTCGGCTGTTGTTCTTCCGGTTTATCCTCTTTCGTAGCCGATGACGAGGAACAGGCTATCAGACTGCATAACACTGATAATACAAGAAACTTCTTCATACAATGTATTCTTTTCATTCTTTCATTTTACTTTTCGGGTGATGTACTGCCCAATACCTGCGGACGGACAAGAGTGCCGCCGATGGAAACCGTTCCCTGGTCGGAAATGGCAAAATCCTTGATGTACGAAGTGCGCGGCTGTACCTTCACAGAATCCCAGTGTGCATGGAAAATATACTTCCAACTGCCGTCCTTGCAGCGGAAGGGCGCTCCGTGTCCGGTGCCCGTCAAGCCGTCGGCACGTTGCAGAATAGGGTTTCCCTCGTATTTCTTCCACGGTCCCATCGGGCTGTCCGAAGTGGCGTAGCCCACACCGTAGTTCTTGCTTTCAAAGTGATTGGCCGAATAAACCAGGTAATATACATCCTCTTTCTTCAAGACGGAAGGACCTTCGGCAACCCTGGCGGGCTTGTCCTGCGAAAGCTCCCAAGGCTCTCCCACCTTAATGCACTCCGTCAGCGTTTCCTGCTTAATGCCGGTCAAATCATCGTTCATCTCTGCCACCCAAATAACGTTGCCATCTGTAAAACGCACGAAATAAAGGTAAGGCGTACCGTCATCATCAATGAATAGAGAGGTATCGATACTCTTCTCATCCCATATCGGCTGCTTCACTTCCTGACGGAACGGGCCTTGGGGAACATCTGCCGTTGCCACGCAGATATGCTCCTCGGTGGAGTAGAACAGATAAAACTTCTTTTTCGATTCGATGTAGTAGACCTCCGGCGCCCAGAATCCCCACGTACCGTAGGAATCTGCGGCCGACAACGCCTGGCCTTCACGCGTCCAGTTTTTCAAGTCATCGGAAGAGAAGCAGGCAAAGCCTTCTCCTTCTACCGTACCTCCAGTGCCGTAAGCATAATACTTACCTTCGTAAAGCATTACGTAAGGGTCGGCAATCGGCAGATAGTCTGATTCTACAACCGTCTTCTCCTTGCATCCTGCAAAGCAAAGACAAAGCAACAGTAGCAATATATAATTCTTTTTCATATCCATCTCTTATTTTACTATTTTGGGCGTCATATAGTCCTTGCTGATTCTCATGCGGTCCACACCGTCCACTTTCTCGAAAGAAACGTCACTGATGTACATGGCACGTGGGTGGATACTACTCTTGTCTTTATGGGCATGGAAAACGATACGAAGCTTGCCTGCCTTGTCTGTGAAGGTGGCACTGTGCCCCACCCCAACCAGTTCTCCGGGTTTCTGCAGCAAAGGATTCTCCTCGTATTTGGTCCAAGTACCCATCAAATCGGTAGCTGTGGCGCAACCTATGCCGTAGAAAGGACTTTCATAGCTATTGGCAGAATAGGTCATATAGTAGAGCCCATTACGCTTGATGACAAACGGGCCTTCATTCACACGGGGCCATACCTCCTCCCATGCCTGAGAGACGTGGATGCAAGGGTGCATGGTCTCCTTCTTGATAGTCATGAGGTCTTTCTCCAATTCGGCCACCCAGATGTTGAGCCCGTCGTTGAAACGGTCGAAGAAGAGATAAGGCGTGCCGTCATCATCAATAAACAGAGAGTTGTCAATGCATTTCTCATCGGCAATCATCGGTTCCTTCTTACTTTGGGTAAATGGTCCTGCAGGTGAGTCTGCTGTTGCCACACAGATATGCTCGTCTGCCGAGTAATACATATAGAACTTCCCGTTCACTTCGTAGACCTCCGGTGCCCAGAACCAGCGGTCGGCCCAGACATCCTTCTTCTGGAGCGCCATGCCCTTATACTTCCAAGTTTTCAAATCATCGGAGGTATAGACTTCGATGCCTTCATCCGCATGGGTGCCATAGGCATAGTAAGTGCCATCGTGCAACATGATGAACGGGTCGCCCAAAAGCACCGGCGTTTCAACTCCTTCGACAACAATATCGTCCACATCCTTATAGTCTGAAGAGCAGGACTGGCAGGAAGCCAGCGTGGCCAACAGAAACAGATACATACATATAAAATTCTTTTTCATGATTCTTTCTTAAACAATTGTTATGATGATAAATATTTACTTTCAAGAAGATGTTCCGTTACACCCGTATATTGAACCCTATTCAGTCGTATACTGAATCCTATTCAATCGTATACTGAAATACATTCAGTCGTATACTGAATCACCCCAGTCCATCACACTGATTCACAAGGAAATACAAGCACCGGCTTCTATATACATCTTTCATTACATATATACGGAACGGCACATCCCACGATTGCGTCTAATCGCGCCTCTGCCCTACATGATAATACAACGTACCACTATAAACCGGAGAGCCGCCCTCCGAACAGAATCCGATGCGGGATGCAGGGTAGCGTATATCCAAAGCTCCCAGCTCCCTGCCGTCGACAAACAGATACAGCTTGTCTGCACGACGCACGGCACGGAAATTATAGGATTCCTTCCACAATTCATGTACACCTATCTTATAGATATGGCGTTCCAAATCCTCCGCCTCCTTGTTGATGAAGCGGATGCCTTCTGCCTTTACCGGAGTAAAGGTACAATAATTATATGCAGGATGTTCTGCTATCCCCCTATCTTTGTTTTCTATCGGATGCCATTCGCCGCCATTCAGGTATTCTATGTCGAACTTGCCGAACATGTCATCCACAAATTCGGATTTATTGCCTGCTTCGTGACGATTCAGGTAAAGTGTATCCAACCATGCAGGTGCGGCAAAACGATAACCTTTCTCAATGAAGTCGGTATACTTCACATCCGGATAGAGCGTTTGCAGGCATCCCAACGGGAATTCCTTCTTCCAGGCAGTTTTCCCTTTCTTCACGGCTGTCACCTCAAGCATACGGGTGATGCCATCGAACTGAGCCTTCACATAGTTATCCTTATCCACATAAACCGGATAGCTTCCTGCCTTGTCTTGTCCGGACAAGCCGGACAACTGGAAGCTGAATTCATAATCGTTCAAGAAATCGCCCTTCAACAACTCCTCATTCCCCGAAAGCTGGAAATGCACATCATCGAAGCCGATGGTATAGGTAGCCCCTTCGAACAAGGCAGACTTTGTCTCGTCAAATACTCCGGGAACACCCGCTTCTTCTACCGGAAGAGCCTCTGCAAAGACATGTCTCCCCGGTGCGGGAATCTCATCCAGCCAAATCTTCAGACAGCCACCGTTACGCTCAATGCGCAGATGATGGTACACACCCCAACGGAAATCTTCAGGCAGGGCATAGGATTCCTTATTTTCTTTACCGCCGACAAGTGTACGCAGGTACCAACTCCGGTTCTCGGCATCCAAACCTACATAGGCACAGTTATCTGCATCCTTCCACCAGGCAATGACGCCGGCTCCACCCTCGGTCTTGACTCCCGTCTCGAACAAGTAAGCCACGGACGGCTGTACTTGTTGCAACACACCGAACGAAGCTGTCTCGCCTTTGCCCGCAAAGGTAGGCATCGAAGGTTCGGGATGATAACCTGCCGTGCGAGGGCCGGTGATACCATCCACAAACAACGTCTTGTCGAAGAACTGGACACGGTTGATATATTGTCCCCGATGCTCATTGTTCTTGTTTGCCATATAAATCAGCCACCATTCAAATCCGTTGGGGCCTCTCAGAATATTGGGCTGCCCGGGAGTCATCAGAATATCGTCGGCAATGCCGTCTTTCATATCGAACAGAGAAACGTCGAAGAATTGCGAACGTCCCTTGTTTGTTTCTACGGCAAGCAGATTCGTGCCTTCCTTCAAAGCAGCACGCAGCTTCTTGTCCAGGTTCACGATACAATAATCACGCCCCTGCTTCTCGTAGACAAGTGTTCCGTTCAGATAAATCCGGGTATCTCCGTCGTGAGCGACACGCAATGCCAGATTGCCGGTTTCGCTACCGGCAGAGAAAGTCTTTCGCAACCATAAGGAGGGCGTATTCCACAAGGTACCCAGATGCCGGGTGGTGGAACCTTTCACTTCACGGGACGAAAAGCCGGTCTCCCCCTTCGCCCAGCCGGAGTCATCGTAGGTCGCTTTTGTCCAATCGCTTCCCGGTTTGCTCTCCGTATAAGCAAACAACGGCTCATACGTGCGGCCATACCGCAATAAATCCACTTGCTTCTCCTCCAGTTGTGTCTGATTGCAGCCTACAACCGGATAGCTATATTTATTACCATTTTGAAAACCTAAAGGAGAGTCTGCCTCAGCAACTCCCAACTGATAATTGCCCCACTCTGTAGAGGTGTGGTTGGCATTATACATCATATAGTAGCGGTCTCTATACTTCATGACCCACGGTCCCTCCGCTACTCTGTTATCCATCGTTTCCCATGTATCCGGCAATGAGGCGAACTGGCACACCGGTTCGCCGGCAAATTCCGCCGGGTTCTTCATTTTACGTCCCCATATGGTATTTCCATCAGTAAAACGTACCATATACATGTATAGTTGTCCATCATCATCTCTGAATATTTTGGGGTCGATACGGTTATCCATCCATGTCTTCTTGTTCGGTTCTGTATAAGCGCCCAAGACATCTTTGCTCTGCGCATGTACAATGTGAACGGCATGCTTGTCCTTCCCCCAATAATTGACCGACCAGTACAAATGAAAATCTCCATTCAGATAGAACATGTCATTGGCATGAATCTGGTCATCTCCGGCTCCGCTGCCTCTGGTCCAGTCATTGTCCATGGATACGACATGGATAGGTTTCCCCCAATGAACCAGGTCATCGGATACATAGAAATCCCCGTTTGTACGGACCCCGCCAATATAATATTTGCCATTATATTTCATTACGCCGGCATCCGCCACTCCCGGAAGTACCGGATTCTGGATGTTCTGCGCAAACAAGCTGCCGCAGCAAGCAAAAGCGAATGGTAATAGTAGTTTTTTACAGACAAGCATATGGTATAAGATTTAAGAAAGAAAAGGCTATGCCGGAAGCATCCTGAATGAGAACAGGCTTCCAGGCATAGCCTTCTTTAGTTATTAATAGTTAGGATTCTGAGTAAGATGTGCAACACCACCTACCGTGCTGTTCATCACTTCATCTCTCGGAATGGGCAAACGTCTGTGCTTACCGACGATGAAGTTATTGAAGTCCTTGTCACGGGCTTTCAGCTCATCAATTCCAGCCTGAGAATCAAGTAATCCCCAACGCTTCAAGTCAGCCCAACGCCAACCTTCGAAACAGAGTTCCAAAGTACGTTCCATCTGCAGGCGCTTGATAAAGGCATCTTTAGAACTCAGGCAGTCTTTCCACTGACTGTCTTTCAACTTGGCCAGACCGGCACGTTCTCTTACCTTATCCACATAAACAGCAGCATCGGCAGGATTAGTACCCGTTTCAACAAGACATTCTGCGTAGTTCATCAAGATATCTGCATAACGCATGATACGATAGTTGTTACGGGCAAAGTAATCTTCTGCATCACGATAGTAAGCAGTATTGTATTTACGTATGTAGCAGTCTTCCGGGTCAGTTCCCCAACCGTCATTCCAATCGGCATTTTCAAATCCATAATATTTCTTCGGTTGATCGGGGAAGTCTTGTGAGAATCCACGGTACAGAATACTACCATACAAACGCAAGTCATTCTTTCCGTCAATACGTTTCTCTTTCAAGAACTCATCTACCAACCAGCGACGTGCCTTACCATCTCCCCAACCTATACCACTCGGAGCATAGAACTGAGTACGCTGGAAACCGAATGCCATACTGGCGTCATTACCCGTGCCACCCTTGTTCTGGTCATCGAACTGAATTTCAAAGATACCTTCCTTGTTGTTCTCATCCAAGTCAGTGAAATTATCTTCACGATTGGCGATAAGATCGTACAAAGAGCCCTCTTTATCAATCAGCCATTGCAATTGTTCCTTCGCCTTGTCATACTTATGTTGTTGCATATAGGCCTTGCCCAACAATGCTTTGGCAGCGCCTTTGGTGGCACGTCCCAAATTGGCAGCATCCCAAGATTCAGGAAGATAATCCATAGCAAACAGCAAGTCTTTCTCCACTTGATCCCATATTTCCTGCTCGGAAGCGTCTTCCGGAATATAATTGGCATCTTTAGGTTCCAAAGGCATCGTTCCTTTGTCCCACAACAGATTTACCTGAAAATACCACATTGCACGTAAGAAAGAAGCTTGTGCCAATACCTGGTTCTTTGTAGTCTCGTCCATTTCAATATTAGGCACATGACTCAACACTTGGTTGCAACGGAAAATACCTACGTAGAAATGTTCCCAATGTATATTGTTGCCTTCGTAAAAATTATAATTGTTGTAAAGAAAACGTGTCCAGTCACCCAATTCAATCCAAGGAGAAGAACTCCATCCCTCGTCCGAGGTCAAATCGTAGCGAAAAGAGAGCCAACGCATCCAAGTACCTTCCTTATAAAGAAAACTGTAGCAGGCATTTACCCCAGCTGTAGCATCTTCCGGCTTATTCCAATAAGTATCGTTGGTCACTTCATTGGGATTATCAATATCCAATAAACTCGAACTGCATCCGGTGCACAACGTCAAGGCACCTGCAAGCATTAATCCATAATATATCTTTTTCATAATTTATAAGCTGATTTATAAGTTAAAAGGTCAAATCCAATCCAAACATCACCGAACGGGTATTGGGATAAGCAAAGCTGTCCGTACCACTGTTCCAAACGGAATTCGCACCCTTGAAGTCAGGATCCAGACCGGAATATCCGGTAATAGTAATCAAGTTGCTACCGGTAGCAAACAGACGGAGTTTCTCAACGCCCAAGTTGGTCAGCCACTTCTGCTTGAAATTATAACCGATAGAGATATTCTTCATACGGAAGTAAGAACCATTCTCCAGGAAACGGTCGGCATCACGCGAGTTGCGGAAGTCACCGTAAATGATACGTGGGGTATTGGAGTTAGGATTCACCTGATAAGGCTCTTCGCCCTTCTCAAAGCGGATATAGTTGGAGTTGTCTGCAAACAGACGTCCTTGCCAACGGGATACGTTGTATATCTTATTGCCAAATTGACCGTTCCACATCATACTGAAATCGAAGTTCTTCCACTCTGCATTCAATACCAACGACATTTGCATCTTGGCCCATGGACTACCACAATAATCACGGTCAATATCAGTAATTTGACCGTCATCATTTAAATCAAGATACTTAACGTCTCCCAATTGCGGACGTTTCCCTTCAATCATGATCGGTGTACCGGCAGGTACTTTATCTTCATTAGGTCCCGGTACATGGTTACCTTTCGTCACATAATTGTCTATTTCCTCTTGTGTCCGGAAGATGCCGTCTGTTTTTCTCAGATAGAATTCGGCCAACGACCTTCCCGGCTCTGTTCTGGCTTGACCGGAATCAATAAAGTTTCTTTCCGACCCATCCCGTCCCAAGCTCAGAACTTCGTTATCCATCGTAGTCACATTCAGTAAAGCGCTGTACTTAAAGCCTGAAATCTGGTCTTTCCAACCAAATGTAAACTCGAAGCCCTTGTTGCGCAAGCTGGCAGCATTTTTCCACGGAGAGCCTCCTTGATTACCGGTAGAAATGGCAATCGGAGTCTCAGCCAATACGTCACTGGTTTTTGAATTATAATATTCCGCACTGACAGTCAGGCGTTGGTTCAGGAAACTGGCATCAAAACCTACATTCACCGTTTCTTTTGTTTCCCAAACAAGACCTGCATTCACCAGTTTCACCTGAGTAGAACCCGGAACAATAGCACCACCGAATACAGTTACAATACTCTGGTTGATAGTTCCGATATAATCCCAATCACCAATGGAAGAGTTACCAAGACGACCCCAGTTACCTCTAATTTTCAAGTCATTAATCCAAGGCACATCAAAGAATTCCTCCTTTGAAATTCTCCAGGCACCGGAGAATGAGGGGAAATTGCCCCAGCGGTTTTCCTTAGCCAAGCGAGAAGTACCGTCACGACGGAAAGTGGCAGTCAGATAGTATTTATCATCATAAACGTAGTTTGCACGTCCCAAATAAGAAATCATCGCATTCTCGCTGATGCTGTTTGAATTCTGCTGATTGCTCTGTCCTGCATTCAAAACTGTAAAGTAATCGCCGTTACCCGTCATCGGAAAGTTCAGACGGGAAGCCCACAAACCTTCCCACTCATGGTGCTGGTAAGTAGTACCGACCACGGCATCCACATGATGCTTACCAAAATCCTTATTGAAGTTCAACGTGTGCTCAATCAACATGTTGTAGGTGTTGTCACGTGCCTTCTGGCTTTCCGGATCACGGTGTTCCTGATTCTGAGTCCAGTTACCTTCTCCACGGAACCATGAGTTCTCATAGAAATAAAGGTCAATACCACCATTGAATTTATAAGAAAGGAATTCGAAAGGCTTGAATTCCAACCATAAAGAACCATTCAAACGATTCTGGCGGAAATGACGGTATTCCAAATCTTCACGGGCAATCGGGTTCACACCAAAAGTATTGTATTTGGCAGCATCACCATAGCCATATCCACCCGGATTATTCTCATCATAGATAGGAATAGTAGGCATCATACGCAAAAAGTCATTGTAGGTATTGGTCTGGTTCGGGTCTGTGTTTGTGAGTGAATAAGCCAAGTTTTCACCAAAAGAGAACCAGCCCTTTTTACCTTGTGTATTGACACGGAAGCTATAACGGTCGAAAGTATTTCCATAAGAAACGCCGTCATTGTTATAGTAGCCGGCTGATACAAAATAACTACCGGAGTCACCGCCACCGGAGAGTGATACGTTGTAGTCCTGCACCAATGCGGTCTTCAACACTTCATCCTGCCAGTTGGTATCATACTGTGAGTGTTTCTGAGTGCTGTTTACAGTAGCAATGCCATCTTTGATAGCTTCATTATAGGCAATATCATTATACTTGATATATTCTGCCGCATTCATCAAATCAAATTTCGGGCTCCATTCCAATGTTTCCTTTACGCTTACATTCACCTTCATGGGACCTTTCGTACCCTTCTTGGTAGTAACGATAATCACACCATTGGCAGCACGCGAACCGTAGATGGCAGCAGCAGAAGCGTCCTTCAGAATCTGGATGGATTCTGCATCTGCAGGGTTGAAGTCAACTCCCGGATCTGTAATCATACCATCAATTACCCACAACGGAGAGTTATTACTCAAAGAACCGACACCGCGAATTTCAATAGAGGCATCTTCGCCCGCCCTACCGCTACTGCGTACGTTAATACCGGTTGCCAAACCCTGCATCTGGCTGACCAGTGTTCCTGCAGCGCTTTTCTTCATTTCCTTGGTATCAACAACGGCAACCGCTCCAGTCAAGTCGGACTTCTTCACGGTCTGATAACCGATGACAACCACTTCTTCCAGTGCTTTCGAATCATCTTTCATCACCACGCGCAAGGCAGTTCCCTTATAGACAACTTCCTGCGTAAGCATACCGATATAAGAGAAAACGAGTGTACTTCCTTTTTTTCCACTCACTGAGAAATTACCGTCAATATCGGTAATGGCACCCGTGGTAGTACCCTTCACCAATACATTCACGCCCACCAAAGGCTCACTATTTGCATCCGTCACCGTTCCCGTTATGGTCACATCTTGTGAATAAGCGGTAGCTGCAAACACAACAAAGAATAAGAATAAGATTTTCTTGATCATTTTTTATAGAATTAGATTTTAAAACTATGCGGAAACTAACGCCCGCTTTTTAAATACACCGCAGAAAGTGATTAGTCACTTCTGCCAATCATAGAACATTGATTAGGATTTGTTACGTCATAGGCATAGGGGTCATAGTATTATAAATTGTTGGCTTTCGGATGCAAATATATCCGCATAAAGCTAAAATTAATGCAAATATCGCTTCAATCTATGCAATTATAAATCCAAAAAATGCCCCTGAGAGACACCTCAGGGGCATTTGATTGGATTGTTATATTTAGCAAGCATTCCATGCTATCATTTCACGAAGTCTTTGGGCAGAATACCAAATTGTTTTTGGAAGCACTTGGTAAAATAGGAAGGAGTATTGAAGCCGGTCATATAGCAAACCTCATTGATTTTACACTCTCCTTCCTTTAAAAGCTGCGCCGCTTTCTTCAACCGCTCCAGACGGATGTAGTCATTGGGAGTCATATCCAATATGCCCTTTATCTTCCGGTTCAGGCTCGACCGGCTCATGTTCAGCAGGCTTGCCATATCATCCAGGCAGAAATCCGGATTCTGCATATTGGCAACCACCACTTCCTTCAATGTTTTAAGGAAAGATTCATCTGCCTTTGTCATTGCCATACTGCCCGTCTGCACAAAGGGAGAATTGACAAAAGAAGCCCGTAGCTTCTCACGGTTGTTCAGCAGATTGGCCACACAAACTTTCAGATATTCCACGGAGAAAGGTTTCTCTATATATACGTCAGCCCCCAGCTTCATTCCCTCTATTTTGGCTTGAAGAGTCGTCTTCGCCGTAAGCAGGATAATCGGTATATGGCTATAGTCAAGCTCGGACTTCAGATGCTCGCACAGCTCCAATCCATCCATCTCGGGCATCATAATGTCTGAAATGACAAGATTTACAGTATGTTCCTTCAACACCTTCAAAGCTTCCACCCCATTCACGGCAGTCAGCACACGATATTCCGAAGAGAGCTGTTTCACAACAAATGCCTGCATTTCCAGACTGTCTTCCACCACCAAAAGAGTATACCGGTGCTGTTCCAAGGCAGTACCTGCACCACTTTCCTCAGAGGATTCCCCGCCCGTTACCGGTTCTTTATGCTCCATAGCCACCGTCTGCTCGTGCTTCAGCGGAAGTGACAGCAGGAAACAGTTGTTCTCCATCGAATCTTCCATGCACAACGTACCCTCATGGAGTTCGGCCAATGAACGGGCAAGTGCAAGCCCGATACCGGTGCCGGGCACAGAGCGCAGCGTACCGGTCTTATACTGGATGAACGGCTTGAAAATCTCCTCGCGCATCTCTACCGGAATGACAAGGCCGTCATTGCATACGGAAAGCAGCAGCCTTTCACCTTCCGAGTACAGCCTGATGCGTATATAGGTCTCCGAATACTTTATCGCATTGGTCAGCAGATTGCTGATAATCTTGGTAAGCCCTTCCCTGTCAACCGAAGCATACAAGCTTTCGGGAGTCTCTATGCTCAATGCCAGCCCTTTTTCGCGTGCCAGAGGCTTGAAGCGCTTATACGTCTTCTGCAAGAGCTCAGACACGTCGCATTCCACAAAATTCAATTGGAAGCCTTGCGTCTCCGTCTTCCGGAAGTCCAGCAACTGGTTCACCAAATCGAGCAGCCGGTTGGTGTTCAGTTCCATGGTCTCCAAATCATCCCTGATGTCGTCCGAGACAGACTGGGAAACCAATACATTCTCGAGCGGACTCTTTATCAGTGTAAGCGGTGTACGTATCTCATGCGCCACATTCGTGAAGAAGTCTATCTTCGCAGTATACAACTCCCGCTCCTTTTCCCGCTCAAACTTGTCCATAGCCTGCTGATGCTTCTGCCGGGTCTGTTTTCTGAAATAGATGATTACAGCAGCCAGTGAGCATAACGCCAATACCGTATAACCGGCATATGCCCAGGTGGAGAGATAGAAAGGAGGACGGATATGGATGTCGAGCACACGTTCCGTCGCGTTCCACTTGCCATCGCTGTTGGAACCTTTTATACGCAATGTATAGCTTCCATAAGGAAGGTTTGAATAGTTGATGATGGAATTCCGCCCTACCGTATACCAGTCGCGGTCAAAGCCTTCCAGCTTACATTCAAGACCATTCATTTCGGGTGCCTGGTAACTCAGGGCTGCAACCTGAAAAGAGAAAGAATTCTGGTCGGCATCCAGCTCTATCTCATCCGCATAGGTGATGCTCTTCTCCAAAGGAGAATCCGGACTATCCACCGAAAGCCGTTTGTTGAACAGATAAAAATCTGTAATCACTACGGGAGGGAGAAAAGTGTTCTCCACAAAAGTTTCCGGGTCAAAGGCTATGAATCCGTTGATACTTCCCAAATAGATGCGTCCCTTCTTGTCAATGTAACCGGACTGGAAATTAAATTGGTTGCTCAGCAGCCCGTTTGCCGTGGTATAGACATGTTTGCTCTCCGTATCGGGATTGAAGCAGACCAGACCATAATTGGAAGTAATCCATAAGTTTCCCCGCTTGTCCTCGACCATCTTGTAGATGGTATTACTCGGAAATCCTTTCGACATGTCATAACGGGTAAAATTGTCCGTTTCCGGATTGTAGCGGCAAAAGCCCTCACCCAGCGTCATGAACCACAGACGCTTCCTGCTGTCTTCGTAGATACTGATTACCTTATTGTAGGGAAGAGAGGTCGAATCATTCTCATTAGACAGATAATTCCTCCACTGCTGGCTTCTTACATTGTAGCAGAACACTCCATTGGAGAAAGTAGCAAACCACAGATTTCCGTTGAAGTCCTCCAAAATGTTATAAGTAAACATATTCTTCAGCTGAGGAATCCGGGTAAAGTCATCTGTGGAGCGATTGTACTTCAACAGACCGGACGTGGTGCCTATCCACACGTCTCCCGTAGTGGTCCTGCAAATGGTAAAGGCGTCATTGGCGACCATGGAATTCTCACTCTCACCCTTGGCATAATGTTTCACCTGCCTGGTCCGAAGATTCACCCGATTCAGACCACCGGAAAACGTACCTACCCACAAATCATCCCCATCCAGACAAAGGCCATGAACATTCTGATAAATGGCCGAATGCTCAAAAGGCTCTATCTTTCCGTTTTCCGGATTGTAATTGAACAAGCCTTTGTCTTCGGTACCTATCCACAAGGTGCCATCATTACTTTCACAGATTTCCCGTACACGACGGCCGAAATGCCTGAGATTGTCTCTCGGATAGAACTTCTCGAAGTAAGTCCACTGATAAGGACAATAGTTCACTCCACCGAAATAAGACCCTATCCACATGCCGTTCTCCTTGTCGCAGCAGAGCGAATAAATGGCATTGTCCGACAATGCATACGAATCATCCTGGTCGGGAACGGTCAAATGGGTAATCTTGTCATTCGTCAGATTGTAAATATACAAGCCGGACTCTGCGCCCACCCACAGCTCGTTGTCAGATTTGAACTGCAAAGCCCTCACATAGGTGTTCAGCAGCTTCCGCGTCTTGCCGGTAGTCTGGTTTATCTCTGTCAACCCGTTCAGCGAAGCGATATACACACAATTATGGGGTCCGCTGACCTGCCAGTTGATAATATCATTCTTGAAAATCTCATTTCCTTCCGCGTCCTTGAAAGGCTGCAGAGGAGTTTCAAAGTCAGCTTTCGTATAGTAAAGATTATCCGCATACAAGGCCAGCCAACACGTATTCCCATTCAGCCAAAAGCGGGTTACATTGGGCAGTCCCGAATCGTGCAGATGGTTCAGCAGCCTCCCTTCATCCGGTTTATAGCAGAACAACCCCTGGTTTTCTACCGATATCCAGATATTATCGTCCTCGTCACTTCCAATCATGGTGACGAAATCCCTGATGATACTGCCGTTATCACTGGCCTCATCGAAAGCGGTAAAGGAATCCAGTACCGGGTCGTAAATAAAGACTCCCCCATCGGTACCAATCCAGATATTTCCCCGGCGGTCCTCGTAGAGCGCAGTTATGAAGTTCTTTCCTAAACCGGAGTTCTCTTTCTTGTAAATACGGAAAGACAATCCGTCATAACGGTTCAGACCGTCCTTGGTTCCGAACCACATAAAGCCTTTCCTATCCTGCAAAATCTGATACACGGTGTTCTGCGAAAGACCGTTCCGGATATCCATCGTTCTGAAATAGTAATGAACAGCATCCTGCGCACAGACCGGCAATACCGCCCATAGGCACAGACTAAGGAAAAGCTTTATAATCAATCGTTTCATAACAACATTTTTAATGTACAATTTACCATTTACAAAGTACAATTTAACTATGCAGATGACAGCGCAGCCAAATTGTACTTTGTAAATGGTAAATTGTAAATGCCCCTATTTCTTAAGTGAATTGCAGATACGTGTATTTATCTCTTTCACGCGTTTCTCATCCAGCTTTATCACCTTGCGGTCGTAAGTCATCAGACCGTTCACTTCCACCTCCACATCCGTGGTCTGTGTATAGACGGCTGCCGAGAAACCTCTTTTTATCATCTGATACAGCATATCGGCATATTTCACGTACTCATCAGTCACTTCTTTGGAAGAGTTGAACTGAACATATCCCCAGTTGCGGTTCGGTTCCCAGATATGGTCTTTCAAGACAAGGCCGATGCCGCCATACTCACCCAAAACCGTGGCACGCTGTGCATCATACAGATACATCTCCGGTTGGGGATAGTTGTGGAGGTCGAGCATGTCACCGCAAGTATAATGGTTACCGCCACTTGCCGGATTCACCAGACGGGTCGGGTCATACTGTTTCGTCCATTCGGCTATCTCTACCGTCTTGAACTGCCCCCAGGCTTCGTTGAACGGTACCCATGTACCGATACACGGATAAGAGTAGAGACAATCCATTATTTCCTTCCATTCCTTGTGATAATAGGCTTCGGATTCGGCGGAGCGTTTCAGTTCTGTTCCGTCGAAATAGCGGCGGTTCTGCCATTCCGGATTACGGTCACCGCTCGGCATATCCTGCCATACGATGATACCCAAACGGTCACAATGTGTGTACCAACGTGCCGGTTCCACCTTGATATGCTTGCGAATCATATTGAAACCGAAATCTTTCGTCTTCTGTACATCATACAGCAAAGCCTCGTCTGTGGGAGCTGTATACAGTCCGTCGGGCCACCAACCCTGGTCCAGCGGTCCAAACTGGAACAAAGCCTCGTTATTTAGTTCCAGGCGTACGATGCCATCCGCGTCACGACGGGTGGAGTACTTACGCATGGCAGCATAGCTGTCCACCTTATCCACTACCTTGCCTCCGCTTTTCAGAGTCACTTTCAGCGTATAGAGGAAGGGGGAATCCGGACTCCACAACTTGGCATTCCGGGGCATGGACACCTCCACCGGCTCTGCATTGATACTTTTGCCGGTGGCTACCAGTTGATTGCCGTCATACACATTCACTTCCACAAAGTCGGAAGGACATGCACTATTCAATTCAGCCTTCACTGTCAACAGATTACGGTCAATATCGGGAGTGATACGGAGGTTCTTGATATGTTTTCCGGCAACCGGCTCCATCCATACCGTCTGCCAGATACCGCTTACGGGAGTGTACCAGATACCTTCCGGATTGCTGACCTGCTTTCCACGGGGTTGAGGTCCTTTATCCGTTGGGTCCCAAACTTTTACGACCAACTGATTATTGCCTTTGCCAGAAAGGGCGGCAGTAATATCGAAAGAGAACGGAGTAAATCCCCCCGTATGGCTGCCTACTTTCACATCATTCACCCATACATCCGTTTTCCAGTCGACAGCGCCAAAGTGCAACAGCACTTGTTTTCCCTTCCAGGCAGAAGGAATTTCAAAACTGCGCTGGTAGACCAGTTCCTGGTTTTCATTGATTCTTTTTCCAACTCCGGACAAGGAGGATTCGATGGCAAAAGGAACAAGTATCTGCCCTTCGAACTCTGCCGGAAGATGCTCACCTTTATTTATAACGGCATAATTCCACAGTCCGTTCAAGTTCTTCCAGTCACTCCGTTCCATGATGGGACGAGGATATTCGGGCAACACATTCGCGGGATTGATCTGGGATGCCCAGTCCGTTTTGATTTTATCACCTGCCGGCTTCCATTGCGCCGAGCTTCCGATTGCAAACAACGTCAAGAATGACGATATGAGGAAAAATCTTCTCATAGTATTATAACTTTTTATTGGTTTCTACGAAAGCAAAGATAAGCCGATTCAGAAAAAAAGAATAGAAATTTCGAACCAATAAATAGTATTTTTGTGGAATATCAAGGTATTACCATCTCATTTTATCAAAGAAATTCATCAAAGGCACCTTTTTCCGCTTTTCTTGCCACGCCTATGACAAGGTTTTGCCTTCCCATTGGCAAGACTTTGCCACCGCGTTGGCAAAACTTTGCCATAGGCGTGGCAAAAGTTTGCCAAGGCAGTGACAACTTGTTGGCAAAATACCTCCCTGATATACAAGGAGTAGCAAACAATAGACAGCAGGGAATGACTAATATCCCGGATTCTGCTGGTTCTCCAATGCCGGATTGGCATTTATCTCATCCTGCGAAATAGGAAGCACAATCTTCTCGAAAGTACGGTCGATTGTTTTTCCACGGTGACTCACCGGAATATCTTGAAAATCGTCGTTGAATTCGATGGTTCTGCCCATACGCATCATGTCGAAGAAGCGTTGTCCTTCACCAAAAAGCTCCTTGCTGCGCTCGTCCAGAATCATATCATCGGTAATGGTAGCGGCAGTGGCCGGTGCCAGTCCGGGAGAACGCCTGCGGATTTCATTCAGGTAACCGGCGGCGGCATCTGCGCCTGCTTCCTTCAGCATCTTGATACCGTCGGCATTCGCCTGCTGCACCTTGAGGATGGCTTCGGCTTCACCTTCTGCCTCGCGGATCATCTTCTCCTTCTCTGCCTCTGCACGGAGGATGGCTGCCTGTTTGTCTGCCTCTGCGC
>OLPN01001588.1_pt1 | contig 19898 bp, 14 predicted proteins | sample 1672601 | NCBI WGS metagenome assembly OLPN01 (sample SAMEA3136704, study PRJEB25190) | human gut metagenome | reverse complement strand
AATTAAAAGCTTCTATGACGTTATATTTTGTACAATGTGTCAAAAAGGGGGAGGACAGTATGGCGAATCCTGGCGCAAAAAACAATGGAACTTGATGCAAGATTGGGTAAACCTTGTAACAAGATATTGCGGAATTTGATACACGTACATAAGTACGTGTTGGCTTATGCTTGCGTATATGTAGCCCGATGCCAACGTATGTTGCAAGCTTACGTTACTGATGTTGTTGAATATGTCTTTATGTTTTTAGAAAACATCAGCACCTTTTTAAAAAAAGATAACCGCCTTTTAAAAAAAGACAAGGGCGTTTTAAAAAAAGGTCAGCATGTTTCAGCGTATATGCCTATCATGTTCAGCGTACATTACTCCATCACTAAGCCGATATTCTTCCTTCTCCATTTATCCTTTCATCTTATTAAAAACACACAGTCAATCAAGCGGTTAAAACTGGAACCGCTTCCCCTCACTCCCGTTTCAACGGTAAGCGGAAAGGAGGATGAAAGGACAATGACGGGATGTTCCTTCATTACCGGAACACCCACCGGCAGGGCGTTTTGACGGTAAATGAAAGGAGGAGGGAAAAACGAATTAAAACAAATGCTGAAGTGCGGAGCCTATAATTTCAGAATTTCTAACGGAACCCTTCCCAACTGTGCCGCTATATTTGAGAATGAACTCTGAAAAGAACCATAGATTTTTTGTGTGCGGGCCAGCGTGTACATATCTGCGACACCCTCCCTGATTCCTTCCAGAGAGCCATAATCCGCCTGTCTTTCCGAGGACAGGCTGAAATAAAGGTCGGATCAACCTTTCTTCTTGCCGAACTCCGGATCAATTTTTAGCAGAGCCGTTACTCCGAAGGTGATAACGCAGCATATCATAATCCAGATAAAGAAATGGTTGTATCCCATCTGCTCCTGAAGCCAGCCGGCAGCCATTCCCGGAATCATCATGCCTAATGCCATAAATGCGGTACAAATGGCATAATGTGCTGTTTTATGTTCTCCATCTGCAAAATAAATAAGGTAGAGCATATAGGCTGTGAAACCGAATCCGTAACCGAATTGCTCTATAAAGATGCAAATATTGATGAGATATAAAGAATCAGGCTGGATATAGCTGAGATAAACATAGACTAAATCGGGTAAGGAAATGGCCCATACCATCGGCCAGAGCCATTGTTTCAAACCGTTACGGGCTACGGCTATTCCTCCTAAAATACCTCCTAGGGTAAGTCCGATGATACCGACAGTACCTTGTACGAAACCTATTTCTTCGGTTGTCAGCCCCAAACCACCTTTTTCAACGGGGTCTATAAGGAAAGGAATGCACATTTTTGCCAGTTGAGCTTCGGGCAAACGGTAGAGTAACATGAAAAGAATGGCAATGCCTGCCTGCTTTTTTTGAAAGAAACTGGCAAAAGTACCAAAGAACTTTTTGAGCAGATTGGAAGCGGAAACTTCTTTGGAAGTATGATCTGAATCCGGACAGGGAAGAACAAACTTATGATAAATCCATATTCCAAGGAAAAGTCCGGTCAATACAAAAAAGGTGATGGACCAAGCGTATGGTATATTATCTGTCATTATTTCCAGTCTTCCTGCAAGCATGATAAGTAATCCTTGTCCCGCAATGGTTGCAATACGGTAGAAGGTACTGCGGATTCCTACAAACAGGGCTTGCCGATGCGAGTCCAGTGCCAGCATGTAAAAGCCGTCGGCAGCAATGTCGTGTGTGGCGGAGCTGAATGCCAGTAACCAGAAAACGGCCAAAGTGAGTTGGAAAAAATGCTCTGTGGGGATGGTGAAGGCTATGCCCGCCAGTCCTGCGCCGATTAAAAGTTGCATGGTGATAATCCACCAGCGTTTCGTCTTGATAAGATCAATGAAAGGGCTCCATAGAGGCTTGATAACCCAAGGCAGGTTGAGCCAGCCGGTATAAAAAGCTAACTCGGTATTGCTGATGCCTAATCTTTTATACATTATGACCGAAATGGTCATTACTGCCACATAGGGCAGCCCTTGTGCAAAGTATAGAGTGGGTATCCATGCCCATGGCGAGGTATGCTTGTTTTTCATGGTTCCTTTCATTTTAAAGAGTCCGAATGGAATCCCCGCCCATGTGGGCGGGGCCTGTTAATAAAAACGGCGGATATCCGCACCTTTATAGTAATGCAATAGAATTTCATCGTAGGTATATCCCCGTTCTCCCATTACGGCAGCCCCGATTTGGCAGAGCCCTACTCCATGTCCCCAGCCGGCGCCGGTCAGCAGAAACCATTCGGGAACGCCGTTTTTCAGTTCTCCCTTATCTATTACAAAGGCTGAGCTGAACAGGTGGGAAGAAGATAGAGTGCGGCGTATTTCCAGTTCCTTTCCGATAGTCAATGTTTTTAGCGAACCTACAATTTTCAGTTTGCAGATACGTCCGGATTTGCCGCGTTGGATAGGAATCAGGTCGATGATGTCCCCATAATCTGATTTTGTATTTTGACGGATCAGTTCGGATAATTCTGCCTGGGAATAACGTACTTTCCAACGATAGAAATCTGTAGTTTCCTGATCGTAGTTGTTCAGAATTTGTGAAATGACTTTTTTATCGTGGGTATCACAGAACGAAACAGGAGAAGTACGTATCCAACGCTCTGCCTCTTCTTCTTTGGTCAGATCGGGTAACGGGCGGTTTTCTTCTTCTTCCGCATCACGGATTGTAGACAAGTAGGGATAATTCTTGTCTTCCCAGCAGTATCCGAATTCCTCGCTTGCTCCTCCGCAGCATTTGGAGAAACGGGCATCGCAAATGCCGCGTTCATACATCAGCAATTGTCCGCGGGTGGCTCTTACTGCTTCGGTCACGGCGGCACTGGATGCTTTGGTTATTCCTTGGTAGCGTTGGCAATGGTCATCGGCGCAAACATCGAATATGGTATGATCTTCGCGGTCGTACCAGCGGATGTATTCGGTATCGGTTTTGATAAAGGAGAAAAAGCCTTCGTTTTTGTCACTCAAGGCCTTGCGTTTCTCTATTTGGGCAAACAGCCAGCTGCGTGATACCACGGCATGGGCTTTCAGAAACTCCAAAGAGGAAGTGGCGTTCATCTCCGAGGAGATGACGCTTATCAGATAGTCTTCGGCGGGAAGAATATTGATAGCGGTGATTTTGCCTTCGTCCACCACTAGTTTCAGTGTTCCCATAAAACTTTGGGTTTCTTGCCGTTCCCAGTGGAAATTAATTCCGATGGTTACGTCATATAATGAAAACGAGGCATGTTCGTCTTGTGGAGTGAAGGTCAGTTCGCGGTAAAGATTACCATTCCACAGAATACCTCCTTCGCTGAAGGCTACTTGTTGTTCACCACAGACTGTTTCTCCTTTAGCGAAAAAATTGCCGTTCAGTGAAAAATGAATTTCTTGTGCATTTACTATTCCTACGCTTATTTCGGGTTCTTTCATTGTTATTCGTCTTGTTTTTGGGCTTGCTGTAATTCCTTCATCTCTTCGTGTTCTCTCTATCTTTTTGCTTTCTCGTCAAAATAACGTCCGGGTATCTTCTCGGCTTCTTCTACTGTTATTCCCACTTCTTTTATGATGGATGCCACTTTTTCTTCTGTTATTTTGTCGAAATCTTCCTGACGGGTGGTGACGATTACGCCAGCCATGTCCAAAGCTCCCGGACTGATGAGCATCTGTTCGCTGCCTTCTGCAAAGTAGCAGTCGGGACGGTGCTTGCTGCGGGGAAAAACCACCGTATAGTATAGATGGCCTTCCTTCCATAACAGCAGGTTGAACTTCGCTTCTTGTCCGTCTTCATCCGGTGGGAAAGCGGCGAGGGCACTGTATAACAGGGAGTCGTCATAATGCGTGTTGCTTGAGAGGATTACCAAAGGACAGGGATAGTCCTTGGTGTTGAGGTAAATTCGGCTACATTCTAGTGGATAATCTTCCTCTTCTTCTAGGTAGGGAAAATACATGCTGCGTATATCGATTGTCTGTGCGTGGGTTATCAGCTGTTGTACGTTCGGGATGATGGGAACATCAGTTTTTCTGACTCCTTGAAGATGGAGATGGTCCGGTGCAGAGGCTCCGCAATGTGCTCCATTATAGAATAGGGCGTAGTCCGGATATTTCTGTACGAATGCACGGACGTCATCGTAACTGAAAATATTCTCATCCATGAGTTGGGGGATGTGATCTTTATGGGCGATAGTGAGGTGATCCGGCAATATGGGATAAGGGTTAACGCATATTCTGTTTGCAGTGATGGTTTCCAGTGCTTTCTGCTCCTTAGGCTGGTTTTCCTTGCACAGGAAACAGGGGCGTGCTTGGATGCTGTCCTTATCCACTTTGGCGGTAGTCGAAACCGCACGCTGTGCATTGCACTGTACCACAAACGTGTAGCCGTTTATGGACAGTTCCTTGGTCTGTATAGTCTGTAATGCCTCGTGGTTGTGGTGTGCCAGTGGCCAGCACGCCAGTTGGCTGTCTATAAATCGCTTGATTTCATTCCGGTTCTTCAGCTCTTCTGTATATTTTTTGCGGATTCCCAGTTCACGGGTGCGCAGGCTGTCTTTGTAGTGATTGTTGGCATTGGTCTGCTCTATGCTCAGGGCGGCATCCGAGTTCCCTTCCCAGCGGCGGCACAGATAGAGTACATCATAGATTCTTCCTATCTTATATTGGCGCGAGAAAATGAGTCCCAGGGCATAATCTTCTCCGTAGCTGACATTGGGCACGCCTGTTTCGCGCAGGATAGGTGTGAAGAATGCGCGCGGAGCCCCCAGACCGTTGATGCGCAATGCGTTATTGTGTCCGTTCTCTTTCGTCCACTCGCTATGGTCTATCACTCCCGGAGCGATGGTGTTCAGCCGGAAGTCCGTCATGCGGTAAGTTCCTATTACCATGGCGCATTGCTCTTTGTAGAACGTGTCTACGATGGTTTGCAGGGTATGGGTGTCGCTGTACAGGTCATCGCTGTCAAGCTGTATGGCGAAGCGTCCGCACCGGGGGTGGTTGATTGCGAGGTCCCAGCATCCCCCTATGCCCAGATCGGTACGTTGGGGCTGAAGGTGGATTACCGCTTTGTTGTCCTTGTATTGACCGATGATTTCTGTGGTTCCGTCTGTCGAGTGATTGTCCACGATGATGATGTTGAATGGAAAGCGTGTTTCTTGTGCGAGTGCCGACCGGATGGCATCGTCAATGGTACGGGCGCGATTGCGCACGGGGATGATGACGGAGACTTCATACTCGAAATTTCCTTTCTTTACATCCGTTTCCACACATATGGGTTCAAGGAGGGCATTGATAGATTTCAAGTATCGTGTGAATGCTTCTTCCATTTCTATCTGTACCTCTCTGTTACGGGGATTTACGTAGTCGAACTGCTTTTCGCCGGACAGGCGGTTGTCGCTTTCTGTTTCCGTATAAAGATATTCGTTGATATGTACCAGATGAGAATGGAGGGTAAGGAGCAGGCGCAGTTCATAAAGGGCGGCATACTCTCTTTCCTCTGTCATTTGGAGGCTGGCGAGGATGAATTCCGTTCTGTTGAATATCAGTAGCGGACCGAAATCGAAATCATCACGCACACTGCCGGGTTGGTAGTCGTTGACGGGATGTTTCTTCTTTTCTCCGTTTTTCCATTCATGATGGTCGGCATAGACCATGCCGCATTCTCTGTCCTGCAGGAAGTCCGTCATGCGTTCCAGTGCCTTGTAAGCCAGTTCCAAAGCAGAAGTCTTGGTGTAGAGCAATATATAAGGTGTGTCTGCTTTTTCAGCAATCATCTTCATTGTCTTAGAACTGGTTAGTGAATCAACAGGTAATATTTCGCATCCTTCGGGGGTGGATAATGTCTTGTTGGGTTCGATGTTCAGCAGATAGATTTTGTTGACTATGCTACTTTCTTTTAGAGCATGGATTGTCTGTTCTGCCGCTGTGCTTTCCCTATAAGGAATAAAGCAATTAATTGTTTTTCTCATTGTTAAAAAGTATTTCTCACGGCAAAGATAGGTAATATATCTTATTTTTTCTCTACCTTTGTACGCTAATTGTCTTTTAAATATAAATGGAAACTCCGAAAACAGCATTACTTGGCAGGACATTGGATGAGATTCAACAGATTGTGAGGAATCTGGGAATGCCTAAATTTGCCGCAAAGCAGATTACGTCTTGGTTGTATGATAAAAAGGTGGAAACGATAGACGAAATGACCAATTTGTCATTAAAGCATCGCGAAGCATTGAAAGAAGGGTATGAGGTGGGAGCATCTGCTCCGGTGGAAGAAATGCGTTCGGTAGACGGTACGGTGAAATATCTTTTCCGTACACCGGCTCATAATTTTATTGAAGCGGTTTATATACCCGATGAGGACCGGGCTACTCTTTGCGTTTCCTCGCAAGTGGGATGCAAGATGAATTGTAAGTTCTGTATGACCGGGAAGCAAGGTTTTACAGCTAATCTGAGTGCCCATCAAATATTAAACCAGATCTATTCTATTCCTGAAAGGGAAAAGCTGACTAATCTTGTTTTCATGGGTATGGGAGAGCCTTTCGACAATCTGGATGAGGTGTTGAAAGTGCTTGAGATTCTGACTTCAGAATATGGTTACGGTTGGAGCCCGAAACGCATCACTGTTTCTTCTGTGGGTTTAAAGAAAGGACTGGAGCGCTTTCTGAATGAAAGTGATTGTCATCTTGCTATCAGTATGCATACTCCGATTCCTTCGCAACGAAGGGATTTAATGCCTGCCGAGAAAGCTTTTTCCATTACGGAAATTATTGATATATTGCATAATTATGATTTTAGCAAACAGCGGCGTCTGTCTTTTGAGTATATCGTATTCAAAGGGGTGAACGATTCACTTATTTACGCTAAAGAGATTGTGAAACTTTTGCGCGGCATTGAATGTCGTGTCAATTTGATCCGGTTTCATGCCATTCCTAATGTGGATTTGGAAGGGGTAGATATGGAAACAATGGTTGCCTTCCGTGATTACTTGACGCAGCATGGCGTATTTGCTACGATCCGTGCTTCAAGAGGAGAAGATATTTTTGCTGCTTGTGGAATGTTGTCAACGGCTAAACAACAGAAGGAGAAAGGTGTTACATTACAGTAAATAACAACAATAATACCATATAATTATGAAACGAATAGCATTTTATTTAAGTTTGGTGCTGGTGGTTCTGGTACTGGCTTCTTGTAAGAAGGGACAAAAGAACTTGTTTACCCCCACGTCCAGCGGTAGGCCTTACGAAGTATTGGTCGTAGTAAATAAACCTGTATGGGATCGTCCTGCAGGACGTGCATTGTTTGATGTATTGGATACCAATGTGCCCGGACTGCCCCAGGCGGAACGTTCGTTTCGTATATCAAATGTGGACCCTCAGCATTTTGACCGTGTGCTGAAAATATTCCGTAATATCATCATTGTGGATATTCAAGATATTTATACTCAGCCCAAACTCAAGTTTTCCCGTGATGTTTATGCGTCTCCGCAGATGATTATGACAATTCAGGCTCCTAATGAAGACGAATTTGAGGAATTTGTAGCAAAGAACAGTAAAGTGATTATAGATTTCTTTGTGAAAGCTGAGATGAATCGTCAGATAACTTTGTTGAAACAAAAACATAGCGATGTGATTTCCACTAAGGTAGGAAGTATTTTTGATTGTGATATCTGGGTGCCGGTAGAACTGGCTAACTATAAAGAAGGCAAAGATTTTTTGTGGGCTTCTACTAATCGTGCTACAGCGGATATGAATTTTGTAATGTACTCTTATCCTTATACGGACAAGGATACCTTTACTAAAGATTATTTCATTCATAAACGTGATTCTGTAATGAAAGCAAATATTCCGGGTGAACGCGAAGGAATGTATATGGCAACAGACTCTATGTTTGTAGATGTGGAAGATATTGTTGTAAAAGGAGAGTATGCGCAAGAAGCCCGCGGATTATGGGAAATGGAAGGTGACATGATGGGAGGTCCGTTTGTGTCTCATGCACGGGTGGATCGTGCTAACGGCCGTGTCGTTGTGGTTGAGGCCTTTATCTATTCACCGGATAAATTGAAACGTAATCTGATGCGTCAGATGGAAGCTTCACTTTATACATTGAGATTGCCCAATGAAAGCTTGATTGACGAAATTGTAATTAGTGGTAATATTCCGGAAGAAAAAATAGATACAACAAGCCGGGTAAAGTAAGAAGAGACATATAATATATAATATAGATGGAAGATAACTACAAGATACGAGTTGGTATTACTCATGGGGATATCAACGGAGTAGGATATGAAGTAATTCTCAAAACTTTTTCGGATCCTACCATGCTGGAACTTTGTACACCCATTATTTATGGATCGCCTAAAGTGGCTGCTTATCATCGTAAAGCAATGGATATTCAAACAAATTTCAGTATTGTCAATTCTGCAGATGATGCTCAGCCGGATAAACTGAGCATCGTGAATTGTACGGAAGACGAATTGAAGGTGGAGCTCTCCAAACCGACACCGGAGGCTGGTAAAGCAGCTTTGGATGCGTTGGAGAGAGCTTTGCAGGATTATCGGGAGGGAATGATTGATGTTTTGGTAACTGCTCCTATCAATAAGCATACCATTCAGTCGGAAAGTTTTCATTTCCCCGGTCATACGGAATATATTGAAGAGCGTGTGGGGGAAGGACAGAAGGCGTTAATGATTTTGCTGAAGAATGATTTCCGGGTAGCTTTGGTGACTGGTCATGTTCCTGTACGCGAGATAGCACAAGATATTACCAAGGAACTTATTATGGAAAAATTGGCTGTTTTCCATCGTTCTTTAAAAGAGGATTTTGGCATCGACAGTCCGCGTATAGCTGTGTTTTCATTAAATCCTCATGCGGGTGATGAGGGATTGATTGGTACGGAAGAGAGTGATATTATAATTCCGGCAATGAAGGAAATGGTTGCCAAAGGCATTCAGTGTTTCGGACCTTATCCGGCCGATGGCTTTATGGGATCTGGCAACTATACTCATTTTGATGGAATTCTAGCTATGTATCATGATCAGGGATTGGCTCCTTTCAAAGCTTTGGCAATGGATGAAGGAGTGAATTACACTGCGGGACTTCCCATTGTACGTACTTCTCCGGCACATGGTACTGCGTATGATATTGCCGGGCAAGGGGTTGCCTTGGAAGATTCTTTTCGCCAGGCTATTTATGTGGCTATGGATGTTTTCCGTAACCGTGTTGTCGAGAAAGAGATTCATGCACATCCGCTGCGTAAACAATATTATGAAAAACGGGATGATAGCGATAAATTGAAATTGGACACCATTGATGATGAAGATTAATGGACGATCGGTTTAAAATATAATTTCAAGAAAAAGTAGAAATGAAATTTGCAATTATATCAGCGGGTGAAGGTTCCCGGCTTTCGCAAGAAGGGGTTGCTTTGCCCAAACCTTTGGTGCAACTGAACGGAGTTGCCATGATTGATCGCTTGATACAGATTTTTGTACGTAACGGAGCTGATAAGGTGGTTGTCATTATTAATAATGAAAGTCCATTGACAAAAGAGCATTTGGCAAAACTACAGGCAGAAGCAGAGATCCCATTGGAAGTAGTTGTGAAAACTACCCCCAGTTCCATGCACAGTTTTTATGAACTGAGCCCTTATTTGCAGGATGATAAATTCTGCTTGACTACTGTGGATACTATATTCCGTGAAGAAGAGTTTTCGACTTTTATTGAAACGTTCAAACAATCGGAAACAGATGGGTATATGGCGGTAACGGATTTTATAGATGATGAAAAACCGCTTTATATATCTACGGACAGTGCTTTGGATATAACAGGTTTCCATGATGAGGCGACTCCCGAATGCCGTTATATATCTGGAGGCATTTATTGTCTGACCCCGGCAGCCGTTAAGACGTTGCATGGGTGTATGGAGAAAGGTATGTCACGTATGCGTAACTTTCAACGACAGTTGGTAGCCGACGGCTTGAAATTAAAGGCTTATCCTTTTACAAAAATTTTGGATGTAGATCATGCTGGTGATATCGTGAAAGCTGAAAATTTTCTAGCCGGTAAAGAGGAGTAACTTAAACACAACAGAAGGAATGGATGTAATTTCAATAATAGGGGTAAGCCGTGGAAATGAATATTCCCCCAATCATGTAGACAATGATGCCGCCATATTTTATAAGGTGACGGAGGAATTGCGGCGGTTGGGCTGTGAGGTGAAAGTTTATGCGGAGAAAGATTTCGTGGAACAGGGTGTCAAGGGAGATATTATTTTTGATATGGCCCGTGATAAGGTAACGATAGCTCGTTTGAGGTCTTTGGAGGATGAAGGTGCATTGGTGATAAACTCTGCCTACGGTATAGATAATTGTGTGCGTAAGCCAATGACAGAATTACTTATAAAGAACGGGGTTCCTCATCCGCAAAGTTTTATAATTTCTACGGCAGATGAGTATTTGGAAAATTGTTATCCTTGTTGGGTGAAACGAGGTGACTCTCACGCTATGGTGAAAGAAGATGTTGCCTACGCCACCTGTAAGGAAGAGGTAGAAAATATATTGGCTGATTTCCGTAAACGCGGTATTCCTGTTGCAGTCATAAACGAACACTTGCAAGGTGACTTGGTAAAATTCTACGGAGTGCATGGAACTGATTTTTTTTATTGGTTTTATCCCTCTCCTTGTTCGCACAGCAAGTTTGGTCTGGAGAAAATAAATGGGATAGCTAAAGGAATTCCTTTTAGCGTAGAGGAATTGAAAATACAAAGTGATAAAGCTGCCGAGGCGCTGAATGTGCCCATTTACGGAGGTGATTGTGTGATTTCAGCTGATGGCACACTGCGAATAATCGATTTTAACGACTGGCCCAGCTTTGCCCGTTGCCGTGAGGAAGCGGGAGGTAAAATTGCAGAGTGCATTTATAAACGGGCTAAAAAGCAAATGAAATAAAAAAGACATGAGTACAGAAAGTGAGAAGAAAGGAATAGAGGCTTCTTTCAAATCCATGGACACAGAGGAGTTCCTGGATATTTATTTCAACCGTCCCATAGGTTATGCATGGGCATTATTTTTTAAAAAACTAAAGGTACACCCTAATGTGGTAACCATTTTTTCTATCATTTTAGGTATAGGTGCTGGTGTGATGTTTTATTATCCTGATATGAAACATACTCTTTTGGGTATACTTTTGTTGATGTGGGCGAATCATTATGACAGTGCCGATGGACAATTGGCGCGTCTGACAGGGCAGAAAACCCAGTGGGGGCGTATGTTGGATGGATTTGCCGGTGATATTTGGTTCTTTACCATTTATGCGGCAATTTGTCTCAGACTGATGAACCAACCCATGCCGTTTCATATTGGTGACGGCATGCATTGGGGTATTTTTATTTGGATATTGGCTATTGTTTCGGGTACTGTTTGTCATAGCAAACAATGTACATTGGCGGATTATTATCGTAATATTCATTTATACTTTTTAAAAGGGAAAAGCGGAAGCGAATTGGATAATTTCAAACAACAGCGTGAAATCTTCTACAGTCTGCCGTGGAAGGGAAACTTCTGGTGGAAAGCTTTCTTGTATTTCTATGGTAATTATACACGTCAGCAGGAAAGAATGACTCCTAATTTCCAACAGTTTTATGCATTGGTGAAGGAAAAGTATGGAGACAATATTCCACAGGAATTACGGGATGAATTTCGTGCGGCTAGCAAACCTTTGATGAAATATACCAATATCTTGACTTTTAATACACGTGCCATTGCTCTATATATCAGTTTGTTGATTGGCGAACCATGGTTGTATTTTGTGTTCGAGGTTGTTGTGATGACCTCTTTGTTTGTATATATGCGTCATTGCCATGAGGCGATTTGCGCACGATTGTATCATAAATACATAACGAAGTGAAAAGTAAGTATAGAAATATATTCCTGATGTTTGGAATTGCAGCCATCGTAGTGATGCTTTGTTCTTTTGATATGGAGTATGATGAACTACTGGCTAATTTGCGCCGGGCGGGAATGTGGTTGCCGGCTGTGGTAGGGTTATGGATTATTATTTATCTGTTCAATACCCTTTCTTGGTATATTATCATCCGGGATGGAAAAAAGGGAACACCTATTCCATTTTGGAAAGTTTATAAACTGACAGTTTCCGGATTTGCACTGAATTATGCCACCCCGGTGGGATTGATGGGAGGAGAGCCTTACCGCATTATGGAGCTGACTCCTTATGTTGGGGCCAGTAAGGCAACTTCATCAGTAATTCTTTATGTGATGATGCATATTTTCTCGCATTTTTGTTTTTGGTTTTTTTCTATCTTTTTGTATCTGGCTCTACGTCCGGTAGATATTGCCATGGGAACTATATTGGCTGTTGTGGGGGCGGTTTCTCTTTTAGCCATTTATTTTTTTATGAAAGGTTACAAGAATGGTATGGCTGTCCGTACTTTAAAATTGCTTCAGCATATTCCTTTTATCAAAGAATGGGCTAAACGTTTTTCGGAAAATAAACGCGAGGCTTTGGAACGTGTGGACAGTCAGATAGCCGAACTGCATAAACAGCGTAGATCTACGTTTTATGCCTCGTTAAGTCTGGAATTCATGGCTCGGATTATAGGATGTCTGGAAGTGTATTTCATATTGAATATTCTGACAACGGATGTCAGTTTTCCAGCTTGTATTTTAATTATGGCATTTACTTCTTTGTTTGCCAATTTGTTCTTTTTCTCGCCTATGCAATTGGGCGCACGTGAAGGAGGCTTTGCTTTGGCGGTAGGAGGGTTGGCTATTCCGGGAGCTTTTGGGGTTTATACCGGATTGATAACCCGTGTACGTGAATTGATTTGGATTGTAATTGGTGTGTTGTTGATGAAAGTCGGCAATGGTACACCTGCTAATAAGTAAGATAATGGATACATTGAAAAATATTCAGGGAGTTATATTTGATTATGGCGGTACAATAGATACGAACAGCTGTCATTGGGCGGAAGTGTTGTGGACTAAGTATATGGAACATCAGGTGCCGGTGGATAAGGAAAGTTTCCGTGAGGCATACGTTTTTGGAGAAAGGGCGTTGGCTAAATATCCTTTTGTCCAGCCTTGGCATAATTTTCATGATGTGCTTTCTATCAAGACTAAACTTCAGGTGGAATGGTTGGCGGAACAGAGAAAGTTGCCTATGGATGAGTTGCAACTGCAATCTTATGCAGTGAAAGTGGCAGACAGCTGTTATGGGTATGTGTTGGATATATTGCAGGTTACACGCCCGGTAGTGAAGGAGTTGGCTAAGAAGTATAGGTTGGTGTTGGTTTCTAATTTTTATGGCAATATACAGACTATTTTAAAGGATTTCGGACTTTTGGATTTCTTTGATGAGATAATTGAATCCTCTGTAGTGGGTGTTCGTAAGCCGGATCCTGCTATCTATAGACTTGGAGTAGATGCTATGGGATTTGCGGCAGAGAATGTGCTGGTGGTCGGAGATTCTTTCTTAAAAGATGTTGTTCCGGCCAAAGCTGTAGGTTGTCGCGTTGCCTGGTTGAAAGGAGAAGGTTGGGGAGGAGAAGTTATAGACGAATCTGTTCCTGATGTAATTATTACGGACTTGGCTCAATTGCTTGCATTATTGTAATAGGATATGGAAATACAAAGACACGCATTGGTGAAAAGGGACTATTTAGTTCCTTTTGTTTTAGTAACCTCTTTGTTCTTTTTATGGGGATTCGCACATGCTATTCTTGATGTATTGAACAAACATTTTCAAGAGGTGATGGATATTACCCGTACTCATTCGGCAATGGTACAGGTGATGTTTTATCTAGGCTATTTCATAATGGCTATTCCGGCAGGATTGTTTATAACCAAATATGGATATCGTAAGGGAGTTGTTTTCGGATTGTTGCTTTATGGAATCGGGTCCTTGATGTTTATTCCCGGCGAGTATTGGATGTCATTTGAATTTTTCCTGTTCTCTTTGTTTGTCATTGCTTGCGGTTTGGTCTTTTTGGAAACAGCTGCAAATCCTTATATGACAGAACTGGGGGATAGGGAAACAGCTGCCAGTCGGTTGAACCTGGCCCAGTCTTTTAATGGGCTAGGATGTATTTGTGGTCCTTTAGTAGGAGGACTGTTATTGTTCTCGGGGAAGGGAGAAGCAAATATCTCGTATCCTTATATGTTGATGGGAGTGGTTGTACTGGCAGTGGGATTTATTTTTTCCCGTATCAAACTTCCGGAGATTGTTCATGTTGACGATTTGGCTGACGGAGAAACGGTTAAGAGAAGTTTATGGTCGCATAAATTATTCTTATTCGGAATAGTGGCACTATTCAGTTATGAGATAGCGGAGATTTCTATTAATAGTTTTTTTATCAATTATGTGGTGGATGACGGGTGGATGAATGCTCGGGATGCGGCGGTAGTACTTTCTTTCGGTGGACTTGGATTGTTTATGTGCGGACGTTTTGCCGGTAGTTGGATCATGCAGCGAATCCGTGCGGAGAGAGTTCTGCTATGCTGTGCTTTGGGGACGGTAATGGCTACTTTTCTTATCGTTTGTAATTTAGGAAAGATCTCATTAATAGCCTTGTTTTTGGTATACCATCATGTTTCCCACTATTTTTGCCATATCTTTGAAGGGATTGGGTGGAAAGACCAAACGGGCTTCTTCCTTCCTTATGATGTCTCCCGTAGGAGGGGCTGTTGGTCCTGTGCTGATGGGTTATGTGGCAGATAATAGTACCATGTCCTTATCATTCATCATACCGTTTGTTTCTTTTTGTATTGTGTTATTCTATTCGTGGTATGCTGACGTGGAAAGAAACTGAAAAGAATAATCCCGATACAGTTGTTAGGCTTTATCGGGATTGTCCATTTCTTCTTAAATTTTTTCAGCTTTTAAAGAACTGGTTCGGATGATATTCCATACATCCTCTTCGGTTTTGCTGAAAGGACCGGATGCCTCTAGTTTCAGTGTCGACATAGCTGCTGCAAAACAACCGGCTTCTTCATAGGAAGCCCCTTTATTACGCATATATAAATATCCGGTAGCATAAGTATCTCCACAGCCAGTGGCATCTACTATGTCTTTAGGAGGATAGGCAGGGATTTTATGAAATGTACCTTCCGCATAAATTATAGACCCTAAGCTTCCCAATGTAATCAATACCTCTTTTACTCCCCATTCTGCTAGTTGTAGGGCAGCTTGTTTTATGTCTGTCTGACCGGTAAGCACTTCCATTTCATGTTCATTTACCTTTAGAATGTCAATATATTTTAGTGCTTCTACTTTGTCTGTCCAATCTATCGGATAAACTTTTTCCCCTCGGACTTCACGTAAGTACCCTTGTGCATCTACAGCTAATATACCTTTGGTAGAAAGATATTTCACAACGTCCAAAGAGAAATCATCTGCTAAAAGACTTCCCAAATGAAAAATATGAGCATTTATGTTCTCTAGTTGTTCTACGGTGAAGGGATCGGCTTTAGCCAATACCCGCTGGCTGCGGTTGTCTTGATTCTCACCGTATGTATTCTCAAAATACACTGTCCGGTGACTAGGAATAACAGTGACTTTGATGCCTTTTGCACGAATATCTTCAACAGCTTTAAATTCACTTGGAGCTAGTGCCGTGACCAGCTGATAATGCTTTGTATCCTTTAAGTGACTGATTCCGTGTGAGAAATAATAAGAAGTCCCGCCGGGCATATAAGTCGTTTTTCTGGGTGTTACTATTTTATCTAATGTAATGTGACCTATGCAACAAATATCATTCATACCTATTTATATTAAACGGTCGCAAAGCTACAAAAAAAACTAGAAAAAGCATGGAAGTTTTCAAAAGAAGGTGTAACTTTGGCACAAATTATCTTAATCTCTGCTATGAGATGCAATTTTAACAAAGAAATTAGAATGGAAAAAATGAATGTGAAACCGGCAACCGGTAAATTAGGCGTTCTTTGTGTTGGATTGGGCGCTGTTACTTCAACTTTTATGACAGGTGTGCTGATGGCTCGTAAGGGATTGGCAAAACCTGTCGGATCTATGACTCAATATGATAAAATGCGTGTTGGCCGTGGAGAAAATAAAAAGTATTTGCATTATGGTGAAATTGTTCCATTGGCAAACTTAAATGACATTGTGTTTGGTGCATGGGATGTTTATCCGGCTAATGCTTATGAATCAGCGGTCAATGCTGAGGTTTTAAAAGAGAAAGATATTAATCCTGTAAAGGATGAATTGGAGAAAATAGTTCCAATGAAAGCTGCTTTCGACCACAACTATGCTAGTCGTCTGGATGGTGATAATGTGAAAGATTGCAAGAATCGTTGGGATATGATGGAACAGTTGCGTGAAGATATCCGCAATTTTAAAGTGGCTAACAATTGTGACCGTATTGTTGTTCTTTGGGCTGCTTCTACAGAGATTTATGTTCCTGTTGATGAAAAAATACACGGAACATTGGCAGCATTGGAACAGGCTATGAAAGATGATGATAAGGCTCATATCGCTCCGTCTATGTGCTATGCTTATGCTGCACTGTCGGAAGGATGTCCTTTCATTATGGGAGCACCTAATACAACTGTTGATATTCCTGCTATGTGGGAGTTGGCTGAAAAGACTAAAATGCCTATTGCCGGCAAGGATTTCAAGACGGGTCAAACGTTGGTTAAATCAGGTTTCGCACCGATTATTGGAACCCGTTGTTTAGGCTTGGACGGTTGGTTCTCTACAAACATTTTAGGTAATCGTGATGGTTTGGTGTTAGATGAGCCGGCTAACTTCCACACGAAGGAGGTCAGCAAATTATCTACACTGGAATCTATTCTTGTTCCGGAAGATCAGCCGGACTTGTATACAGACTACTATCATAAAGTACGTATCAATTACTATCCGCCTCGTAATGATAATAAAGAAGGTTGGGATAATATTGACATCTTCGGATGGATGGGGTATCCAATGCAGATTAAGATTAATTTCCTTTGCCGTGATTCGATTCTTGCTGCTCCTCTGTGCTTGGACCTTGTATTGTTGAGTGACCTGGCTGCACGTGCAGGACGTTTTGGTATCCAACGTTTCTTGAGTTTCTTCTTGAAGAGTCCGATGCATGATTATACTGAAAACGAAATTCCTGTCAATCATCTCTTCCAGCAGTATGCTATTTTGAAAAATGCTATTCGTGAAATGGGTGGTTATGAGGCCGATCAAGAAATCGACTAATTTATAACAGGATTTTTTATTCGGGCGTGGATTGCGCGGGTTTTCACGGTTTTTCTTTAAAAGACCGTATCTATCCGTGAAATCCACGTCTTATTTTTTATTTTTCTGCCATAATTTCTTGTTGTCTGCCTGAGAATTTGTAATTTTGTCATATAATAGAGTGAATATGGTTAGGTCAGAAATACAAAATGTAAAGCTCAGATTTGGTATTATTGGTAATGCCGAAGGGTTGAACCGTGCCATAGACGTGGCTATCCAGGTGGCACCCACTGATTTGTCAGTGTTGATCACCGGTGAAAGTGGGGTGGGAAAGGAAAATTTCCCACAGATTATTCATCAGTTCAGTCGCCGTAAACATGGACAGTATATAGCGGTGAACTGTGGGGCTATTCCTGAAGGTACTATAGATTCAGAGCTTTTCGGACATGAAAAAGGTGCTTTTACGGGCGCTATCAGTGACCGTAATGGCTATTTTGCCGAAGCCAATGGTGGAACCATTTTTCTGGATGAAGTAGGAGAGTTGCCTCTTGCTACTCAGGCACGTCTGTTGCGTGTACTTGAAAGTGGTGAATTCATTAAGGTAGGTTCATCTAAAGTGCAGAAAACGGATGTGCGTATTGTTGCCGCTACCAATGTGAATCTGACGGAAGCCATTGCTGAAGGTCGTTTTCGTGAGGATTTGTATTATCGTTTGAACACTGTACCTATTAAAATACCTCCTTTGCGTGAGCGTGGAGATGATATAACTTTACTTTTCCGTAAATTTGCATCAGATTTTGCTGAGAAATATCGTATGCCGGCTATCCAGTTGACAGAAGATGCGAAAGTTTTGTTGCTGGCTTATTCGTGGCCCGGTAATGTGCGCCAGTTGAAAAACATCACTGAACAGATATCTATTATTGAAACTAACCGGGATATAACGGCAGAGATTTTGAGAAATTATTTACCAGAGCAACATGTGAATTCTGGTTTGCCTGCTTTGTTTGGAGTGAAAGCAAATACAGGGAAGGCTTTTGAAAGTGAGCGTGAGATTTTGTATCAGGTGTTGTTTGATATGCGGCGTGATGTGACTGACTTGAAGAAGTTAGTCAATACACTGATGGCGGAACGTGGCGCGCAATCTGTTCCGACGGCACCAGCTACTACGGCAGTTTCTTATTATCAGGAACCGCAACGGAATCTAGTTGCTACAGTGGTGCCTGCTACGCCTACCATAATTTCTGCCGCCAAACCGGCTCATCCTGTAGTAGATGATATTCAGGATACGGAGGAGGTTGTAGAAGAAGCCACTTTGTCATTGGACGAAGTGGAGAAAGAAATGATACGTAAGGCGCTCGACCGTCATCATGGAAAGCGTAAGAATGCAGCAAAAGATTTGAATATTTCAGAACGAACACTTTATAGAAAAATAAAAGAATATGGTTTGGATTAAACAATTGAAAGTAGTTGGTGTGTTGATGGTACTGGCGGGGATCGTAACTGCTTGTTCTATTTCATATAAATTTAACGGATCGTCTATAGATTATACAAAGGTAAAGACTATTTCGTTTGAGAATTTCCCAAACCGTTCAGCTGGCTTTGTTTGGGGACCGATGGAGAATATGTTCAATACGGCATTACAGGATATTTATATGCAACAAACTCGTTTAAAGCAAGTCAAGCGCAGTGGTGACCTGCAATTGTCTGGTGAGATAACGAATTATGAGGCATTTAATAAAGGAATTGGATCCGATGGCTATTCTAGTATGGTAGAATTGCGTATGACGGTGAGAGTGAATTTTGTCAATAGTTCCAATCCTACGGAAAATATGAACGGACAGCAATTTTCGGCTAGTCGTGAATATAATTCCAATCAGCAGTTAAGTGCTGTGCAGGATGAGTTGGTAAACCAAATGATTAAAGAAATTGTAGAGCAAATATTCAATGCTACAGTGGCAAACTGGTAGTGAGTGATTTTCCGTCATGATACAACAACAATTATATGAATGGATAACGCATCCTGAACGATTGAATCGGGATACTTTGTACGAGTTGCGGACGCTGCTTGCGCGTTATCCATATTTTCAGACGGTGAGACTGCTTTATCTGAAGAATCTGTTTTTATTGCATGACATAACATTTGGTGAGGAACTACGTAAGGCTGCATTGTATGTAGCTGACCGCAAGATTCTTTTTTATCTGATAGAGGGGGAGCGCTTTACTGTATCTTCCTTTGAAAAACAAGACCTACCTAAGGAAGAGGCTGGTTTGGATCGTACTCTTTCATTGATCGATACTTTTCTCTCTTCTTTGCCTGAAGAGGCCGCCTCTATGGAATTACCAATGGATGTAACAACAGATTATACTTCTTTTTTATTGCATGAGGAAGAACATGTGTCTGATGATATACCTCAGATGAAAGGACAGAATTTGATAGACAACTTCATTGAAAAGTCGGCAGAGGAACCTTTGTTACCTCAATTAGGAATAAAAGAGGCGGCACCGGTGAAGAATAAAGTTTCTGAAGAAGAGGAGTCGGAAGATAATGAAGAGGATATGGAGGATGAAAGCTATTTCACTGAAACATTGGCTAAAATATACGTTAAACAGCAAAGATATTCTAAGGCTCTTGAAATTATTAAAAAATTAAATTTGAAATATCCAAAAAAAAATGCTTACTTTGCAGACCAAA
>OLPN01001570.1_pt1 | contig 20020 bp, 16 predicted proteins | sample 1672601 | NCBI WGS metagenome assembly OLPN01 (sample SAMEA3136704, study PRJEB25190) | human gut metagenome | reverse complement strand
AACTGCGGTAGGCATTATAGGTATGGATATTGCTATGAGCCGTATAACAGCTATGGTAGACGAAATAAAGCTGTACGATACAGGCTATGCTTTTCTGTGCGACAGCAAGGGTGATATGGTATACCACAACCGTTATCCGAACGGAATGACGCTTGAGGAAATAAAGAAAAACAGCTTGTTTACATTCATTGACGACAACAACAGCGGCGAACAGGCAGGAGATGTCATCAATATCCGCAATAGCGAAGGCGAAAAAAGAAAGCTGTGTGCAAAATTTCTCTCCAACGGTATGGCGGTCGTAATCTCCGTTGCCGATAAGGAGATAGGCAGGAAACGTATCTCGGTAATGATACAGGACGCATTTGCCGTTGCTGTTGTGCTTATAGTTACCTCTTTACTTACCTTCAAGTTTACGAGCATTATAGTAAAGCCGATAAAGCATCTTACCGAAGTTTCCAAAAAGATTGCGGCAGGCGACCTTGACGTTGAGATAGAATGTAAGACAAAAGACGAAATAGGCGTACTTGCCTCAAGGTACAGCGATACCGTAAAAATGCTTAAGAAGTATATCAACAAAATTAACAAACAGGCTTACACCGACGCTGCGACCGATGTCGGAAACAAGGCCGCCTATCATGACGCAGTACAGCGTATAGACAAGATGAGCCAACACGCAAACGGCGATTATGCCATTTTTGTAATGGATATAAACTATCTCAAGATGTACAACGACAAATACGGTCACGAATTCGGAGATATGCTGATCTCGGACGCAAGCACGATAATCAAAAGAGTTTTCGGTGATTACAATATTTACCGCATAGGCGGCGACGAATTTACGGTAATCATAAATTCCCCGGGAAATGATCTGTGCGAACAGCTTGTCAAACGCTTCAAGCAGGAACAGGAGCTGTTCAACCGTAATGCAAGGCATTATGAGCTGGGTGTCCGTATTGCCGTAGGATATGCGGTGAACGATGCGACCGACGGGGATTATGCAGATGTATTCAACCGTGCGGACAGACAGATGTATCTGGATAAGCAGGAAATAAAGAAAACCGCCCGTGCAACAGATTATGTTGACAACAGATAAAATGCAATAAGTTAAAGCTCCGGAAGAATGCCGGAGCTTTCAGCTTGTAGAAAAAGTCTGTTTTTGAAAACAAACTTCTAACTTACTATCCCTATCCCCCTGCCCCCTTTCCCCCGGAAAGGGGGAGAATACGGGGGCTGTCGCCCCTGCGACCCCACTTGGGGCGTTGCCCCAAACCCCATTTGTTAAAATCTGTACCGTTGTTACAGCGTTCCAAAAAGGAAAGGATGGTTATATATATGACAGGTATACTATGGTATGATACCGTAATTTGCGTGCTTGTGTTTATCTTCGGCTCGGTCATTGGCAGTTTTCTGAATGTTGTAATCTACCGCACTCCCCTGCACATGTCAATCGTAAACGGCCCTTCTCACTGCTTTTCTTGCGGTGAACGGATAAAGCCGTATGACCTTGTGCCGATATTCAGCTGGATATTCTTAGGCGGCAAGTGCCGCAAGTGTAAGGCTCCTATCTCGGCACGTTACACTGTTGTCGAGGCTCTGACGGGAATAATGTTCCTGCTCGCCTACATAAGATTTTCGGCAAGTCTGCCGATGGTGGTCGCAATCGTATTCTTCTCACTGCTGATAGTCCTCAGCTGTATCGACATTGACCATATGGAAATCCCGTACTGGTGTACGATCTCGATTGCCGTACTCGGTATCGCCACGTTCTTCACCGAGCCTAATATGCCCTGGTGGGAGCATTTTGCAGGTGCGGCTGTTATCGCAGTGCCTTTCGCTATACTCGCTTTATTCGGCGGTATGGGCGGCGGCGATGTTCAGCTTATGGCGGCATCGGGCTTTGTGCTTGGCTGGAAGATAGTTCCCTCAGCCGTTATCGGTGTTGTTGTGGGCGCTGTCTACGGGCTTATCGTGCTTTGCGTGTCGTCACGGTTCACAAAGGAGCAATCCGCAAAAATCAGCGAAAAGCTCACAGAGTGGTGTGAGGGCAAGGCTGTCGACAGCTCGAAGGATGTTATCATAGGTGAATTTGAACACGGCAAGTGCAAAATCGACCCTGAGCTTTTTGAAGAAAAAGCGTGGAATCTTTCGGGCGATGAGCTTAAAGCCGCAACACAGTCACTCGGCAATGAGCTGAATGAAGTAATGGGCGACCTTCCCGACAGCAAGGAATATGTATTCCGTGCGAACGTGGAAAACGGCAAGATAACAAAGATAAAGCTGCGCCGCCGCATTGCCTTCGGTCCTGCACTGAGCGTAGGACTTGCAGTCGGTATGCTTTGCGGTGAAACCATTATCAAGGCTTATCTTTCGATGCTGTAAAATAAGCGTTTATATTTCCCCCGCCTATTAAGGCGGGGGATTTTTATTATGCTCCGGGTGTGTACTTTGTGTAATCTATAATGTTATAGAAAATCACAATGTTCTTGTCTGTTCCTACAGTTGTATAATCCTTGAGAACAGGATTGCTTTCAGGTGTCGATGTGATATTCACCAGCTTGAACATATCAGTTCTGGTTTCAACCACAACGTTGCCTGTTTCCCTCTCAAGCGAGGTGATGCCAATTTTGCACCAGCCCGATTTCGTTTCAAAGGTGAAACGGAAATCTACATCATTATAATACTCGTTGTTGAAAAGCGCATATTTCTCAATGTCATTTACTCTTGCAGTGAACTGTGCCACGCTTGTAATCTTTCCGAAGTCGTATAACTGGAAAGTATCATCCTTCCTGCGAAGCACCATACAATACGAAGACTCGGCTGTCGGATTCTTTATCGAGCTGAGCATCGACTTGCATCTTTTCGCCGCACTTTCGTCAGCAGACGCATCGGCAGTAAGCGATGTGTTATCGTAAATGTCAATGTTGTACGTCGAGCAGGTGTTCACCTTTGAATGTATGTAGGTCGTCATACTGTCGGCAATAGCGTTTGTCACTACATCCTCGTCAATGGATTTTATAATGCTGCTGACGGGATTGAACATCGACATAGCCGCAACGATAAGTATCATCATTATCGCCATTGCGATTATAAGCTCTACCAGCGTGAAGGCCTTCTTTTTCAGTAATCTCGCTAACTTCATAAGCCCTCCCGTTATCTCTGGTTATAAACGCCGGGATCTTTCGAATCCTTGAACGTCGCCGAGCGCAATGTAGCCTCATCGCTTCCGTCATACTCGTGATCGATGAAATATTTTGCAAACGATTTATATTCACTTGCATAATCATCATTGGATAATTCGAACTTGATCGTGAAAGAATATGACGTTGCCTTGCTTAGCGCTGTGAATCTGTAATTGGTGCTTGACAGCGGCTCATATTTCATATTGCTTCCGTTTATTGTGACCTTAGGATTTGCGTTTTTATCGGGAATTACTATCTTCAGTGAATTGCTCTCCGCTTTCATAAGAACATTTTTGCTGTCCGTTACCGTAACACTGAGAGTAATTGTCTTTGTAGAATCGTCCTTTTCTGCTGTTGTTTCGGTGACCATTACGCTTGTAATGCCCTTTGTACCGTAAATATGGTCATGCTCGGATACCATACCTGCGTTATCCTTGTTGTCATCGTCGCCTGTTGTGTCCTTGTCGATATTCGCCTTTATGGTATTAAGCTCAAGTCTGCCGTCACCGCTTGCTTCGGCGGCGTTATTTCTCATAATATCCGCTCCGGTTATGTCGATAGAAGCGACTTTGTTGCTTCCTGTTCTTACGAAGTTGATCGCCATATCTGCCGTTTCACGTTTGACCATATTGCTGTTATACTCAACAATATCCTGAACCTGCTTATCCATATCCTTTTCGCTGTTGACATTATTCTTGTGCTGATTTATCGCTATAGCTAATATCTGCATTACGATAGCCGTCATTATAGCAAATATCATCATAGCTACCAGAACTTCGGATATTGTGAAGCCCTTTTTCCTAAGCAAACGTTTTAATTGCTTCATAGCTATCGCTCCTTTCATTAATTATAACCATAAACTCGCCACGTCTTAGCGACAGATGAGCCTATTGTTGTCGTACAGCCGGATTCAGCCATCAGCTTCTCCATGTACTTCAGACGTTCTTCTTCTTTCTGTGCCTCGTTTGCACCGGGTGTTACAAATCTGTCGTAGTAATCATAGGGTATGGTACACATATATGTGTTTGACGTTTCCTTCATTGTATAGTCGGAAACTATCATACCGCCGAGCATACCTGCCTGACCGCCCTCCGAGCTTGCCTCAAACGTCATATACGGTGCATAGATAAATCCTGCGAACATATTCTGCTGAGGCTGGAAGTTCATTGCAGCGTTCTTATCAATAGTTACAAGGAACACATTGTTATGTACATATGTCTTTGTTCCGCTGTCGCCTGTTTCATTTATGAACTCATCTGTAAAGCAAGCGTTCTTCTTGCTGGTCTTGTCATTGATAAGAATATCGTTTATCTTGCCCTTGATACCGCCGAATGCACCGATAGCATCAAGGCTGTTTGCTGCTGTAACCGTCTTGCCGGTTATCTTTTCGTAAATAGCTATATGTCCGACATAGCTCTGCCAGTTTGCTACATACTTAACGCCGTCCGGCAGTACCAGTATCAGCGAGCCTTTACCCTTTACAAATACATGGAACGGGTTGTTGTTCTTCTCGCCGACATAGCTTGAGCCCTTGGGAGGATTCCACATAAAGCAGTTGTACTTCGTAGGATCTTCCGCACGGTATTTTTCCTGACCGTTTTCTTCGTAATACTCGCAGTTGGGCTTGAGATATACATATATATCCTTATATGTTCCGCCGCCTGCGTCTGTATCAAATATTATTCCGAAGTTGTCATAGCTTATCGGGAATTTTATATTTCCCATTACATATTCGGTCTTATCCTTTGCCGAAAGCGTTACAACGTGTTCAGCCTTGTAATCAACAAATTTATATTCAATGTTTGTTGCTTCCTTGAGAGTTTCGCCGTTTTTGAACTTGCTCTCAATGTTCCAGTTGATGTACTTGGGGTCGCCTATCTTTCTGTTGATCTCTGCCTTGACATCGTCAATGTTGTCGCACAGCTTTTCCTGTGAGGGCCATACATAAGTATAGCCGCCATTGCCGTTTACAGCCTTTATGTCGTCTATGCTTTCCTTAAGGTCGGTGATAGTGGCCTTTTCGTCAAGCGTAAGAGTGATAGCCGAAGCACACTCAACCACTCTGCCCGAAGCCTTTGCATCGGTCAGATTGCTATAGGTATGCTTGCTTCCGTCGCTGTCAACGAATGTGATATGCTTCACATAGTTTTCCATATTGCCGAAGCCGGGCGAGAAATAGATATTTCCGCCTACATACATCTGATTTGAGATAAGTCCCTGATTGTGCGATTTATCAACGTAAACGTTGCCGTTAACGTATAACTTACCGCTGTATTTCATATTGCCGAATACAACAAAATCACCGTCAACGCATATCATATCGGTGAGATCGGCTTCCGTACTTGCACAAGCGCCGTAATAGTCGCCCATGATATAGTACATATTGCCCCTTCTGAACGGGAAGCAGTTGCTGAGCTGAGCAACACTGCCGCCTACTCTCAGTGTACCGCCCTGAAGGTTAAGACCGTCGCCGGCTGCCTTGCTGAGATAAAGGTTGTTTCCGACTGTCAGATCTATGGGATTATTGGATTTTCCGCTGTTGATAGGCGCATTGTTGAGCTTCAGAGTACCCGCCGCTATTATTTCCGAATAGAGGTTGATGTGCGATCCGCCCTGCTCGCCGCCTACCTGGCTGTACTCGTTGTCAAGGTACATCGTCGAGGTAATATCCATACCGGACATATAAACGTCATTCGGAGCGTAGCCTGTCGATGTGAAGAAACGGTCAAAGTTATACGCTTCTTCCTTTACCTTGAATTCGCCGACTGTTGATATGGTGGACTTTTCGCCGTTTACGGTCACATCGGTTGTAATACGAACGACCTTTGTGCCTTCCTCTGTGCCGTCAGCTACCTTGGTAACGGTTATCTTGTAGTCGCCAAGACCCGGAGCAAGCTCGCTGAAGCCTTCAATACCATCGGCACTTGTACTTACTATCGTTTCGCCGTTTGTTTTCATTCCGGCGATTGTCTTTACAAAATCACTGTTGGGCTTTTTGGTTATGTAGTCGGAAATTATATTGTTCAGCGCAATCGCACTCTGATAGGACTGTTCATCGCCGTACTCAATCTCGACCTGCTTTCGTGCGGAAACAGTGGAATAGTAAACCGCAGATGCAAGAACTATCATAACCGACATTATAGCGATAATGAAGAATAAAACGCTTCCCTTGCCGCCTTTCAGCCGCAGTAACGCCCTTTTCATCATTAACGCTTTTCTGTTATGTTTGTTCATAGCGTTTCATCCTTTCATTTCTTACTTGTAAGCAGCCGTTTATTCGGCTGTGCTGTTATTAGCAGCAAAGGGATCTGCAACAGGCTGTATGCAGAGCAGATTTACGGAGAACTCCATTGTGTAATCGCTCTCGGAGCTGTTCTCGCCGGAGTCGGCTTTTGCCGTTTCTCCCATTGCGTAGCTGATTGATCCGATAGAGATCGCTTTTGCCTTTCCGTTCTTTTCATACTCGCCCGAGAAAAGAAGATCCGCAAAATCGTGGAGATTCTGGAGCTTGTTTGAGTGAGCGGTGAAAGAAACCGTTATCGAGCCTACCGTTACAGGATCGCTTGCGGCAAGAAGTGTCGCCTGGAGCTTCTTTGCGTACATAACAAGCTCTCTTGTGCTGAGCTTGCTGAAGTCTGTTTCTTTATCGGGTGTTTCAACAACCGTGTTTGCAAAATCCTTAAGGGGATATGTTACCTCTGTAGGTGCAAATACCGATACAGAAAGTGCCTCTGTCGAGAAGGGGGAAATCGAAAGGCCGTCGATTGTTATATCCTTGCCCTTTGCGATGAACTTACGCATAATCTCGTCAGCCTCGTATTCTGTGAGGTCGTTGAAAAAATTGTCGGCAAGGTTCTTACCGTCTTCATATGCCTGGCTGATCTCGGTGTCTATTGTTGACTCATGCTCGAGCTTTGTCAGTATCTCTTGATACTGCTGCTTTACAGATGCGAGCTGCTTATTGTTATCGCCTATCTTGTTAAAGTTGGGAAGAATAAATACAAATATGCCAACGCCTACAATTGCGGCAACTAAAAATACAACTATTAGGATTCGTTCCTGTTTACTGATCTTCATGTTCTGTATGTCCTTTCCCCGTTACTGTGCAGTAGATTCTGTAGATGAAGTATCATCTGTCTGATCGCCGTTTGCTTCATTTTCGATCATGCTGTTGGCGTCGTCCTTATTTATGGTAACATCGTTACCTGCCTTTAACAGCATCGTAAGACCGAATGTAATGGTTTCCTTCTTGTCTTCACCGACCTCAACCGCATATCCGTTATATGTAATGTTTTCGAAATAGCCCTGAGCTATCAGCGCTCTTACATACTGTGAAGGCTGTGCCTGATTCGTACAGCTGAAGGTAGCACTTACAGAATAGCCGGAGATTGAAACGCTATCTACGAGCTTCATACCGTTCAGATTCTTGCGTACAGCATCGCTTGTGACGCTTTCGATTCCGTTCTGATTTGCCGTGAACGGTTCTTTGAGCATCTTATATACCGTTGTAGTGCCCTTAGGCATATAATTGTACATCAATTCGGCATTTGCTATTGAGTTCTTATAGCTCTGGAAGTTTTCGAGAACGCCTTCCTTCTGCTGTAAGGTCGTAAGTCTTGCCTGAAGCTCTGTATCATTTATCTGTGCCTGCACCTTTGTTATCTCGCCCTTTATGCTGTTGTTGATAACATCTACAACAACATTTGCGCCGACAACCGCAAGAACGCTTATGAGAGCCGCCGCACCAAGTCCGATGAAGAAGGTGTTAAGACCCTTGCTTTCCTTTGCCGCTGTGGTATCAAGAAGGTTGATATGCTCAAGCTCCTTGTTTACCTTGTAGAGTGCGCCGATAGCGTTTGCGTATACGGTAAACTCAAAGTCAGCTCTTGACGCTATAGTCGTGGGGGCGCTCAGAATGTGACACGAAACATTGAAGCCCGATACGGTGTTCGTAAGCGCAATAAAGTCGTCTATCTCGCCATAGAACATCATTTCCTTGATAGGCTTCATATCCTTCCTTGACTGGAAGAACTGGAACATTCTGAACAGGTTATCATATATAGCCTGGTTAACATAGTCCTCTGCGTTATTATAATCAGCGGGGTCAATCTTGAAATATCTTGAGAACGAAAGAACGTTGTCTTCGTAAAGGTTGATATTCAGGAACTCCTTGTCTATCTGAACAAGCAGGAGCGGCATATAAGCCGACATCTTGGGAGTGTTCTGGATAAGACGTGAAATTGCGTTGTTTGAAATGTTTACAGCCTTGAGTGAAAGACCCATATGAGTGAACAGCTTTACATAGCCGTCAACAAGACGCTGAGGGCAGGCTGTGGCAAGGACCTTGATAAGAGGGTTCTTGTTCTCGTCTACGGTTTCACCTACTATAGTATATGAAATGTTATAGTCGCCCGATATACCCATGTTGCTTCCTATCATAGCCTCGATAGCGGCTGTATTGGAGAGCTTTCTGGGCTTGGGGAGCATAAGCTCCTTGTAGAGTATCGAGCTTGAGCTGATTGATACGATGGTATCCTTTTCCTTGATGGCTCTTGTGTTGATCATATCGATTATTTCAGCCGCAACCAGCGGAACATCCGCTATGTAGCCGTTTGAAACAAGACCCTTTTCGATCTCTCTGAAGTCAACCTCATCAATCTTGATTTTCGAACCCTGTGAAGTACCACGCACGAGCTTGATTTGTCTGTCGGTAATATCAATAGATAACATATCTCAATAATTCCTTCCTGCTTATTAGGTTTAATTTTCGTTGCTTTTTAAGTATTGCCCATACCTTCCATACCTGAGTAAAGAATCGGGAATACGCCTGCAAGCAAGCAACCTACCATGACACCCATAAGGATGATCATTACAGGCTCCATAAGGCCTACAAGTCTTGATATTGCTGAGTCGGCTTCATCGTCATAATAATCTGACGATTTAGCAAGGATGGTATCAAGAGTACCTGACTCCTCACCGACATAGACAATCGATACGAACATACCGTCGAATACGTTTACTCTGCCCATCGCTACCGAAAGCGACTCGCCTCGTTTTACGTTTTCGACTACATCCTCAAACTGCTTTATGATATATGTATTGCCGAGAGTGCCTACCGATTTTTCGATACAGTCTACCATCTGAAGACCGGACGAGAAAAGGTTTGACATTGTACGGGCAAAACGTGCAGTGTAAATTGTACGAAGAAGCCCTCCGACCTTAGGTAATTTCAGAAGCATTTCGTCCCACTTGAGCTTTGACGAGGGGGTCTTGATAATAAGTCGCAGTACAATTATAATTGCGATTAAAACTATAATAAGAATATACCCCTGGTTAATCATAAAGTCACTTATTCCGAAAATTGCGGCTGAAAGCGGAGGCATCTCTGTGTCGCCCGCAAGGTCACGGAACATAGGCATGATCATCGTAAACATCGCTATCATGATAACTAACAGAAGCACAAGCAGTACGATAGGATAGATCATCGCACCCTTGATCTTGTTCTGCGTCTTGCTGTCCTTTGCGTAATGCTCGGATACACGGTTCATAATAACGTCAAGGTTACCGGACGCTTCACCTGCGCCGACCATACTGACGAAAAGAGACGGAAATACGCCGGGCTTTGTAGCTATAGCCTCAGAGAAGCTGCGGCCCTTCTGTACCTCCTCGTATATATCGAGAAGCACCTGCTTTTGCTTTTTGTTTTCTGTCTGCGCCTGTAATATCTGAAGCGCCTTTACAAGACTTACGCCCGATGTAAGCATCGCCGCAAGCTGACGGCAGAAGAACGACAGATCCTTCGTCTTGAACTTATATTTTACATCCGCCGCCTTGTTCTTTGACGCATCCTTATAGGATGTACAGAACAAGCCTTTTTGTCGGAGCTTGTCAATAAGCTCGACGGAATCTTCCGCCATTTCGGTTCCTTTTACCTTTTTACCGTTTACGTCGGTAGCAACGTAAGCAAAAGTTGTCACTGGTTATCCCCCATTCATCATAACAGAATAAACAACCTCCATATTAAATGGAAATTATTATATAACAAAATTATACCATAAGTTTCTTTGAATAGCAAGAAAACTTTGATAGCATATCAAACAATTTTCAAAGCGAAATTTTATGAAAAATTGCCGAAAAGCATTCTCAGTTTTCGGCAATTTAAGGCATATTTTCGCTATTTTTAAGTTCAGACATATACCCACAGCCATTTGCGGCATATTCTGCCGATATGGCTGTATACTATTTAAATATAAATAAAGAAAACAGCGGTTACGCATCAAGTGCGATAGTGATCATATCGGTAAGGGTCTTTTCACGTTCTTCGGGTGTGATGTCCTCCGTTCCTGTCAGAGGGTTGTTTGTAACGGTACAGATGCACAGCGCCTTCTTGCCTGCCGCCGCCGCATTCATATAAAGTGCCGCCGCTTCCATTTCTACGGCAAGAACGCCCATTTTCGACCACGCCGAAAGGCTGTTCGACGCATCGTAATATACCTCTCCCGTCAACACGTTTCCGACGTGAGCCTTGATATTTTTCTCTGTTGCAAGCTCATACGCCCTTTTCACAAGTCCGAAGTCGGCTATGGGTGCATACGTTCCGGGCAAGCCGTACTGCCTGTCAACATTAGTATCGTGGCAGGCGCCCTGCGCTATTATAACATCTCTCGGCTGAACCTGTGGTACAAGCGCACCTGCCGTTCCGATTCTTATAATCGTTTCGGCTTCATAGAAAATGAACAGCTCGTAGCTGTATATTCCTATGGATGAAACTCCCATTCCGCTTCCCATTACCGTTACCTTAGAGCCTTTGTAATTGCCCGTGAAGCCGAGCATATTTCTTGTATCGTTAACGCAGACTGCGTCCGAAAGATAATTTTCGGCTATGAATTTTGCTCTTAACGGATCTCCCGGCATAAGAATTTTCTCTGCAATTTCTCCCATTTTTGCCTTTATGTGTGGTGTAGGTACGTTTGACATACTATCATTTTCCTTTCTGAAACCATTTGAATTATGCTGATTTTACTTCTTTTTTCGGCACACAGCAAGTATTTTCATCCAAAACATACATATTGTTACATTTTTCACATTGCGAATCGGATAATAATATCCATATTCTGCATTTATAGTTACAGCAGTGTAACAAATTCGGACCTGTGCGTGTGCTTTGTTCACATATTATACACCATAACGAAAAAAATGTCCAGTTTCATTTAAACGTTTACATTCTTTTTTGTCATTCTGAACGAAAATAAAGCCGATTAAACAAATTAAGGTAAAACCCACTTGACCGTAACGTAAAATTTATGTATAATTCATTTCAGCCAAGCGAGAGACTTGGTGTTATAGATCGATACAAACTTACTGTAAGGAGATTAAAGACATGAAAAAGATTTTAGCTTTAGTAGCAGTAGTAGCTATGGTAGCAGCTATGGCAACAGCTTGCGGCAACAACACAACATCATCAAGCGTTGGTAGCTCAACAAGCGTTTCTGAGTCTAAGTAATCAGAAAAAACGAAGAAAACCGGAAGCCCGTAAAACGAGTTTCCGGTTTTTTCAGTTTGTAGAAAAAGTTTATTTAAAAACAGAGTAAATTCTCTATCCCTAACCCCAAACCCCTTCCCCGTGGGAAGGGGCTATATTACTGGGGCTACCGCCCCTAGTCCCTGTCGGGGGCTATGCCCCTGCGACCCCATTTCCGATAAACAAGAGGTTTATCGACAGACTGCATCATCAATTGTTATATTACGCTCAAATAACCTTATTCTTGCGTGTTCGGTTATCATATAATGATTAGCTGTGTTCAATTGTCGAAGTACATCTATACTTATCATTAGATCAATCCTTATGCAAGATTCTTTATCTTTATTATACCACCGATATACAAAAAATTCAAGCGGTCACCCGCCGGTAACGTAACCTCCGCAAATCGCCAACCGTCAGAACGGCAAATTTGAAGCGGCACATTGCCGCACCGCCTGTAACGTAACCCTTGCCAACCGCCAACCATCAGAACGGCGAATTTGAAGCGGCTCACAGCCGCTCGCCGCTTAGTCGCCGAAGGATACGCCGATGCTTTTTCCTGTGATGATAAGCTCATCATTTTCGGGAACGAACTTTGTCTTCATCGTTACATCGGACAGCTTGTTTTCGGAAATCTTACTGCCGATTTTTGCGACCGTGTAGCCGTATTTTTCCTGCTTTATAAGCATTGCGGCTCTTGCGCCGAACTTTGTTGCAAGCACTCTGTCATAAGCGGAGGGCGAACCGCCTCTTAATATATGACCGGGAACAACTGTTCTTGACTCAAAGCCTGTTGCGGCTTCAATCTGCTTTGCTATGCGGTTTGTAACTGTTGTTTCACCCGCTTCGGCACGTTTTTTTGCACGTTCCTTTTTCTTCATAGCGGCTTCTGCAATATCCATTGCGCCCTCTGCGACCGCAATTATCGAGAATGTCTTTCCGGACTGCGCACGTTTTTCGCAAGCGTCGATGACCTTATCAATATCATAAGGGATCTCAGGGATAAGAATAATATCCGCACCGCCTGCAATACCCGAATAAAGCGTCAGCCAGCCTGCCTTGTTGCCCATTATCTCGATTACCATAATACGTCTGTGGGAAGTAGCAGTCGTGTGGATTCTGTCAACGACCTCAGTCGCTATATCTACTGCGGTATGGAAGCCGAATGTAACATCTGTTCCCCATATATCGTTATCTATTGTCTTGGGAAGTCCGATTATATTCAGACCCTCTTCGGAAAGAAGATTTGCGGTCTTATGAGTTCCGTTGCCGCCGAGCGTCAGTATGCAGTCGAGCTTCTGCTGTTTATAGGTGGCTTTCATTTCAGCGACCTTGTCTATGTTGTCGGCTTCGATAACCTGCATCATCTTATACGGTGTACGCTTTGTGCCGAGTATCGTTCCGCCCTGAGTGAGTATGCCGGAAAAATCCTCCGGCTTCATTATACGGCAGTTATTATGGATCAGACCGTGGAAACCGTTGGATATGCCGACTATCTCAACATTGTCCTCGCCGAACATGGAGTAACAGGCTTTTGCTGCACCTCTTATAGTAGCGTTAAGTCCGGGGCAGTCGCCTCCGCTCGTCAGTATACCTATTCTGCGCTTTGCCATTTGTACATCCAGCCTTTCCTGAAAGATTTGTTGTTTTCTGCTAATTAAATTATAGCATACATACTCCAAAAGTCAAGAAAATATTATAGCTCGGATTATGCAGATTATACAATTTCTGTGCGTTATACGCCTGTATATATGCCTGCGAACAGCGGCAGCATCGTTTCGTTGTCGAGTATCATATACATAAACGGGCGGTCCAGGATTACCTGCTTTTCGTTAATAGCACACGCATTGTCAACCATTTCTACAAGAGCGGCGGCACCTGCCTTAGTACCTTTCTCGTTTACCTCGATTTTAGTCTTGTGAATGACTTTGCCGATGGATATATTGCCTACAGTTGATTTGCCGATGCCCGAAAAATCCGCATTGTTTTCGTCAAATGCTGTCGGCATACCAAGCTGTGACAAAGCGTTGTTCAGTGTGTCTGAATATTCATAGCTGAATTTCGGGAGCTTTGTTTCTACGCTGCAGCTTTCGGTACTGCTTAATATCCTGCAGAGCTTTTCTCCGGATAAGGAGGATATGAAGGAGGTTATATCATTATCGGGAAGTAAAGCCGCAAAGCTGTATTTTCCGCCCTTATACTGCTTGATAAAGCCTTTACAGCCGTCGCTTTCAAGATAAATGCTTTCGGTTGAATGCATCATAGTGACATTCATCAGCTTGTCTTCGGAATTTGTGAATTTTCCGTCTGCAATATCATTTTCCTTGTAGACATTTCCCCATTCTGCATCAAAGCAGACGGCGTTTATAAGATACATTATCGCTTCATCGGGGATGTTGTCAAGTATTTTGTCTATCATACCGTCGGTATTGTCGCTTACCCAATTGTTAATCTCTTTGCACGTTGCATTGTCAAATGCACGCTTGTATATCGCCGCACCGAAATAATCCGCATTTTTCTGCAAAAAGTCCTTTTCAACGGTAAGCCTGTTTTCTTCATCTCTGAACCATATCGAATTTGCGTTTTTCAGCTTGAAGTTCTCGCCTGATGTAAGCGAGCCGCTGAATGATGAAAGATATTTGTTCAGTTCGTCAAGGGGCATTCCGCTCCCGAGTACCTTTTCCATTTCATCTTTGGTCTGACCGTTTGCACCGTTTGCTGTCATTGCGAGTGCGGATGATACCGACAGGGGAGAGATAAGAGTGTTTGATTTCCGTCAAAGCATTTCTTAAGCAGTTCGACAGAGAAATTGCCGTATGCGCTCTTAAAAGCATCGTCGGGTTTTACGGTTTCGTGGCTTGCGGCTTTGATGCCTGTCATAAGATCCGTTGTTTCGGGGGATTTTTCCGACTGACAAGCCGAGAGGGAGAGTGCTGATATGAGTATTGCGCTTGTTAATGTGAGGGATGTAAATTTTTGTTTCATAAATAGCTCCTTTCGCAGTAAGCAAATCGTGTACTGTATTCGCATATAATACAATTCAAAGCGTCTGATTGTCCACGGAATAATGTATTTTCTGATTAAATTATATAATATTTTCCCTCAAAGCCAATAAAAGTTACAAGATTGTAACCATTTCGTCGGCATCATGCAACCGCTTTTGCCGACCGCTGAGTTCAACGGGCGGCGGTGGCGTTTTTAATGACGATATTTCGGTTTTCTCTATTGACAAACTGCGTTGTGATGGATTATAATTATGTAAGGAGCGTGTAAGATTTTGCACGGTAAAATTCTATGAAGTTTTTTTAAAATAAGGAGAAAAGATATGGCATACATACTCGGTGTCGATATAGGTACGTCCGGTACAAAAACAGTGCTTTTCAGTGAGGACGGCACACCTGTTGCATCGGCGCTTTACGATTATCCTCTTTACACTCCCTGCAACGGCTATGCCGAGCAGGATCCTGCAGACTGGTGGAACGCCTGCGTTAACAGTATCCGTGACGTAGTTGCAAAGAGCGGAGTTCCCGCAGACGAGATAAAGGGCGTAGGTCTTTCGGGACAGATGCACGGACTTGTAATGTTGGACAAGGATAACAAGGTAATAAGAAACAGCATTATCTGGTGCGATCAGCGTACAGGTAAGGAAGTTGTCGAGATCACCGAAAAGGTAGGTCACGACAGACTTATCGCTATCACCGCAAACCCTGCTATAACAGGCTTTACAGCCGCAAAGATAATGTGGGTAAAGAATAACGAGCCTGAAAATTATGAAAAGTGCCGCCATATTCTTCTCCCCAAGGACTATATAAGATTTATGCTCACGGGCGAGTTCGCTACAGAGGTTTCAGACGCATCGGGTATGCAGCTGCTTGATATTCCCGGCAGATGCTGGTCTGACGAGGTGCTGACAAAGCTCGGCATCGACAAGTCGCTTCTTGCCAAGGTTTATGAAAGCCCTGAGATAACAGGTACCGTTACAAAGGCTGTAGCGCAGGCTACAGGTCTTAAGGAGGGTACGCCCGTAGTCGGCGGTGCAGGTGATAATGCGGCTGCCGCTGTCGGAACAGGCGTAGTAGAGGACGGTAAGGCTTTCACAACAATCGGTTCAAGCGGCGTTGTGTTTGCTCATACTTCCGATATATCTATCGACCCCAAGGGCAGAGTACATACATTCTGCTGTGCTGTGCCGGGATGCTGGCACGTTATGGGCGTTACTCAGTCCGCAGGTCTGTCGCTCAAGTGGTTCAGGGATAATTTTGCGTGGAGCGAGATGGAAACAGCCGCTTCTATGGGTGTTGACCCGTACTACCTTATGGATAAGGAAGCCGGCAGTGTGCCGATAGGTGCAAACAGACTGCTCTATATGCCGTATCTCAACGGCGAGAGAACACCTCACCTTGACCCCAACGTAAGAGGTGCATTTGTAGGTCTTTCCACAATGCACAAGAAGAAGGATATGCTCAGAGCCGTTATGGAAGGCGTTTCCTATTCACTGCGTGACTGTGTTGAGGTTATGCGCGAGATGAATATAAGCATTGATGATATGATGGCTTGCGGCGGCGGCGGAACATCACCGCTGTGGCGGCAGATGCTCGCAGATCTTTATGCCTGCAACGTAAAGACTACTGCAAACAAGGAAGGCCCCGCACTCGGCGTTGCACTTCTTGCGGCAGTAGGCGCAGGTATATACAGCTCTGTTCCCGAGGCGTGCAAGGCAGTAATCAAGCCCGAAAAGATACAGGAGCCTATTGCTGAAAACAGTGCCAAGTACGAAAAGGTATATGCGCTTTACAAGAAGCTGTATCCCGCTATGAAGGCAAACTTTGACGAGTTGGCTTCACTTGATGTATAATTTGCAATATTGTCAGTTACGGAATACGGCTTTTGTGTGTTGCCGCAATCCGTAGGAATATTATGTTAAGTCCGGTTAACCGGAAAGGAGTACCTATGAAACTTTTTATCGACACAGCCAACGTTGATGACATCAGACGTGCCAATGATATGGGCATTATCTGCGGTGTTACCACAAACCCCTCTCTTATCGCTAAAGAGGGAAGAGATTTCAAGCAGGTAGTAAAGGAAATCACAGAAATCGTAGACGGTCCTGTTTCCGCCGAAGTAATTTCGCTTGAAGCAGACAAGATGGTTGAGGAGGCTCTGCCCCTTGCCGCTATACATAAGAATATCGTTATAAAGCTCCCTATGTGCGAGGAGGGTCTTAAGGCCTGCAAGCAGCTTACCGCAAAGGGCATAAAGACAAACGTTACTCTTGTGTTCTCAGCCGCTCAGGCACTTCTTGCCGCAAGAGCAGGAGCTACATTTGTCAGCCCGTTCCTCGGCAGACTTGACGATATAGGCATGGAAGGCATGAACCTTATCGAAGAGATCGTTGACATATTCAATGCACAGGGCATTGAAACAGAGATCATCGCCGCATCTATCCGTAACCCGATGCACGTTACACAGGCGGCAAGACTCGGATGTGATATTGCAACCGTTCCTATGAACGTACTTCTTCAGATGCTTAAGCACCCCCTTACCGACAACGGTATCGACAGGTTCCTTAAGGACTGGGAAGGCTTCACTTCCAAGCAGAAGTAATTAAAGCCGCTCAAAAAGCGTGCTTAAAATAACCGAAAGGAAAAATGAAATGTACAGTAATTTAGTTGACACGATCGGCTTTCTCAAGGGAATAGATCCCGATGTTGCTGACGCAATGGACAAGGAGCTTGCCCGTCAGAAAAGAAATCTTGAGCTTATTGCAAGTGAGAATATCGTTTCTCCTGCTGTTATGGCGGCTATGGGAAGCGTTCTTACGAACAAGTATGCTGAGGGATACCCCGGCAAGCGTTATTACGGCGGATGCGAGGACGTTGATATAGTTGAGAATATCGCTATTGAACGTGCCTGCAAGCTGTTCGGAGCAAAGTATGCGAATGTACAGGCTCACTCCGGCGCACAGGCTAACACGGCGGTTTATTTTGCACTGCTGAATCCCGGCGACACGGTAATGGGTATGAGCCTTGCTCACGGCGGACACCTTACACACGGTTCTCCCGTAAACATTTCTGGCAAATACTTCAACTTCGTACCTTACGGACTTGATGAGGAAACCGGCAGACTGAATTACGACAATATACTTGCACTTGCCATGGAGCATAAGCCCAAGATGATTGTTGCGGGTGCAAGCGCATATCCCAGAGCAATTGACTTTGAAAAGCTCTCGGCTATTGCTAAGGAAGTTGGCGCATATCTTATGGTAGATATGGCGCACATTGCAGGTCTTGTTGCAGGCGGTCAGCATATGTCGCCCGTGCCTTATGCAGACGTTGTGACTACTACAACGCATAAGACGCTGAGAGGACCTCGTGGCGGACTTATCCTTACAAATGACGAGGAGCTTGCAAAGAAGATCAACAAGGCTATATTCCCCGGCATACAGGGCGGACCTTTAATGCACGTTATCGCCGCTAAGGCTGTTTGCTTCGGCGAGGCGCTGAAGCCCGAATTTACCGAGTATGCAAAGCAGATTGTGAAGAACGCATCCGTTCTTGCCGATTCTCTGCTTGAAAAGGGATTCAATCTTGTATCGGGCGGTACAGACAACCACCTTATGCTTGTTGACCTCCAGCCTTTCAATATCACGGGTAAAGAGCTTGAGAAAAAGCTCGACGAGGTGTATATCACAGTTAACAAGAATGCTATACCCAACGATCCTCAGAGTCCTTTCGTAACGAGCGGTGTGCGCATCGGTACACCTGCGGTTACCACAAGAGGATTAAAGGAAGACGATATGAAGCAGATTGCACAGTGCATCTATCTTACTGCGACCGACTTTGACAACAGCGCCGACAAGGTAAGAGAAACAGTAACTGAAATCTGCAGAAAGTACCCTCTGTACGAATAATTGCATATAAGCGAGAACGAGAGATTGATTCCCTCGTTTTCGTGTTGTATAAAATATCGGTTAATTGTTGAATATAGAAAGGAATTTGTAAATGACAGCATCTGCAAGAGATATTATTTTTAATCACTCGGAGAGAGTAGCTCCGCTCGGACTTATTGCTATACCCGGTTCTGAGGAGCTTGGCAAGAAGGTCAACGATTACCTTGTAACATGGTCAAGGGAAGCAGGCTACGATTATGATAATTTTCTCATTGAGAACGAATGCCCTAGATTTTCTTCCGGTGACGGTAAGGCTCTTATCAAGAACACTGTAAGAGGTTATGATGTTTATATTATTGCCGACTTCGGCAACTACAGCCTTGAATATCCGCTGTTCGGCAAAATGAACCGTATGTCGCCCGACGATCACTTCCAGAACCTCAAGCGTATCATACAGGCTATCGGCGGTAAGGCTCACCGTATCAACGTTATCACACCTATACTTTACGGCGGAAGACAGCACAGAAGAAACTACAGAGAATCTCTTGACTGTGCAGTTGCTCTTCAGGAGCTTCAGTCTATGGGCGTTTCAAATATCCTTACTTTTGACGCTCACGATCCAAGAGTGTGCAACGCAGTTCCTCTGATGGGCTTTGATAATATAATCCCCACATATCAGGTGCTGAAGGCTCTGTTCAAGTATGTAAATGACTTCAAGATGGATATGGATCATTTTATGGTTGTCAGCCCCGATGAAGGTGCGCTCAACAGAAATATGTACTATTCATCTGTACTGGGTGTAGATCTCGGTATGTTCTATAAAAGACGTGACTATTCGCGGGTAGTGAACGGTCGTAACCCTATCGTAGCTCACGAATATCTCGGTAACTCGGTAGAGGGCAAGGATGTGTTCATTGCGGACGATATTATTTCATCGGGCGAATCTATGCTTGATATTGCTATCGAGCTTAAGAAGCGTAACGCAAAGAGAATTTTTGCATATGCGACATATCCTATCTTCACAAACGGTCTTGAAGCGTTTGACAAGGCCTATGCCGACGGCAAGATCGACTATGTGTTCGGTACAAACCTTTCCTACAGAACGCCCGAACTGCTCAGCAGGGAATGGTTCTGCGAGGTTGACGTGTCGAAGTATCTGTCATATCTGATTATGGCTCTTAACCATGATATGTCTATCAGCAAGGTAATTGATCCTCACCAGAAGATAAGTGCTTTACTTGAAAAGCACAAGAACGACTGATAAGGTAATACGATATTTCAGCCTCCGCTCTGTGACGGGCGGAGGCTTATATTTTACAGGAGATGAATTATGCCGTTAGCAGACAGAATACGTCCTTCAACGCTTGATGAGGTTGTTGGACAAAGGCACATCTTAGCGCAGGGAAAACCGCTTTACAATATCATCAGCAG
>OLPN01001542.1_pt1 | contig 20263 bp, 14 predicted proteins | sample 1672601 | NCBI WGS metagenome assembly OLPN01 (sample SAMEA3136704, study PRJEB25190) | human gut metagenome | reverse complement strand
TCTGCCGGAGGAGAGCAGCTTCTATCTGTCCATTGGTCATCCCATTGCCGCCGTGTGCATCCGTACCAGCACGGAACGCCCCGAGGCATTGGAAGCCGGTGACTTCATTCTGGCTGGCATTACCACCCGGGAACTTCTCAACGCCACCGATATGGCCATCGAGATGAAGCAGAAGGGCGTTCTGGGTAAGCCCTGCCCCGATTATGTGGACGAGACCGTTTCCATGAAGGTAGTTCGCATCATTCAGGGGTATGTAAACGTGGTCAATAAGATGGTGTGGAGGAAGATCTGATGAACGGTGGTATTAATGATATTGCCACAAGGAAGGAGCTTTCGGTTGAGGAACACAAGCAAAGAGCGCTTCATATATTATTGGAAGTAGCCTCCTTTTGTGATGAAAACGAAATTAAATATTATCTTGCTTAACCACTTTGTATCTGTTCGATTTTTTCCTTATCTTCCTGTATGGTTTGATTGGTTTTGCGAACTATTTCTAATTCGGCAATAAGATCAGCTATCCGACTTTCTGTTTCTGTAACTAATTGTCTTACCTTTTCAGGTTTAGTACCCAGTGAAATCCCCATTTTATCAAGTTGTGAAGCCGCTCTGCTATACGCCTGCAGGGCGGCTTCATTTTGCTTGTAGAAGGTATCCTTCTGGGCAAGTGGTTTAGACGCATACTCCAACCAAACAGATTTATAGGTGCGGCACGCCTGCAGATTATGAGCCGTTGCTGCATATATTTTGCTTTTGGAACGAAGCTCTGCAATCTCGTTGCGGAGCTTCATTTCTTCGCGTTGATATGCACTGATTTGTTTATCAAAGTCAGCAGCTGAATGTAGACCATTATCAGCCATGCTGCCCAAGAGTTTTCCAAGCTCATGGGCATTTGCAATTCCTGCACGGCGTTCTACATTAGTGACTCGACGGGCCAAACTGCTTTCAGAAGTGCCAACCTGCACCACACCTCCTAGCGACTGCGCTAGTTCAGCGCCACTGATTGATTTTCGCGTCTTCTCGCTGCCAATTGGCACATAGCTGTACTGCCAACCGGGATATAGACTGATTGCACAGCTTCCTTGCTCGACGTTTCGCTGTACATAGCGTTCCGAAATGAATAACCGCTCAATGTGATGTTGCGGCAAATGCACTGTCACTCCGCGCAGGCTCATGGCCATGATCTGATCAGCGGTCAAGCTTACAATCAGTGGCTGCGTCAGATTCTCTTCATCGATTTGTCGAATCAAATCAGTGCCCCGAATTGTGCCATGTATGCCGTCATCGTAAGTTATATCATATGAAAAAGGCGCGCCGATGTCTGCAGATACAGACCCATCAGGAGTCGTATGAATATGGCTGCTATCAATCATCAACTTTGCCGGATTGCCACTTGAGTCATGGATTTGCAGCAGAACACCGCGCTTGCCGGCAGAACATATCTGGCGTGACGTGAGTCTGACAGATGTATCACAACTCTGCGGATAGTTTGTAGTCAATTCTTGATATAGCTCTGCAATCGACGTACTATGATTTGTGTCAAGGATTCCTGATTTATTCTTTATCACACTTTCTAAGCCTGCGAGTGTAAATCCATCTCCTAAAGCATCCGCAGGTATCCATGTGCCATCTAAGTCGGCAGCCTTATACAAAAGCTGTCCGGTTTGCTTCTTTACACGCGCCTTAACGCCCTCCGACTGCAGCTGCTTTATAAAATCGGTAAAAGTCGAGACACTCGGAAAAATCTTGGCTATGCGCTCACGAATAAATTGCTGTTCGGCAGCGTTATCCTCTAAGCGCTCCACGAGGCCGGTATACGTAAACTTGTCGGTATCGGCCAGTGATGTATCTCTGATTGCACGCCCCGCGCCCTCTAGCAAGTAGGTCATATGCTTGCCGCGCTGGCAAACAGAAATGCCCAGTTCCTGCGCCATTTGCAGGAACTGGGCATAATTGGTGGCACGCTCCAAGCAGAAGTTAAGCTTTTTGCGGACTTCAGTACGATTGCTGGTTGTGCGTTTCTTCTGTATGTAAGTGGGGTAGAGCTGGCCTAGCTGTTGCGGATCTTTAATGACAGATAGCTGTGATTCCATACAGAGCCGATCCGAGATACTACGGATTTGCTGCGCGGTGCGGTAGGGAACAGTGCGCAGCTTTTTGTAATCATAAAAAGAAACGGCGTTGATAATAATGTGGTTATGTATAGAATCTTTATTGATATGGGTAGCAACGACAAACTCGAATTTTCCATCGGTAAATTCCATTGCAAGCTTGCGGCCCAGCTCATGGGCTCGCTCCGGCGTGACAGCATCGTCCGGGGAAAAGGATTGAATCATGTGGTAGGCAAGATTTCCTTGCTTTTTCGCACTTGTATTTCGAGCTTTGCGTGCCATTGCTGCAGTAACGGAAAAATCAAGCACTGCAGTCTGTGGGGCGGTATTGTAACCTGAAATCAATTCCTGCCCATCGGTTTTGTCCGGGTTTTCTATGTAGTTGATTGCATCGCCAAGCCGAACTTTTATCGCATGAATTTTGGTGATAGCCATAGTAGATTCCTTCTATGTTAGAAACAGGTGAAGATTGCCACTCAGAGCTGGGTGAAAGTCGTCAATAACAGAGAAAAACAAATAGCGATTCTCGCACGCCCGCTTACGAAAGACATGATTGGGGTTTGCATAATATTTCGCTGCATACATATTAGACTAGTTTTCGCAGAGCTTTCACCAATCGTTCCTGATAGAGCGATTTCAGCTGTAAATATTCACGTCGCAACTGCTCAACATCATTGGTGGTAACAGATTGATTCGTGTTGCAACGCTTAGCCACATGGTTAATGTTACCTGAGATATGACTCAAGTTAGATGAGATTTCTTTTATAACAGAAAAATCATAATGCTTGACTTTACCGGTAAGCAGCATTTCCCGACAAAAAGCCGAAAAATTAGGCATATCACTTTCTGCCATCTTTGTTGCTACCTGTTGCCATTCTTGCTCAGAAAAAAAGATGCCTTTATAAATTGGTCGTTCACGTTTGTCCATATAATATCCTCTTGATTTTCAAAGTACTCTTTTGAAAATCTGTACTCAAACGGGTTTTAGGGTGTCCCTAAATGTGCATCTGTTTTACAGATGCAATGCTTGCTAACGTTCGCTTTCGCTCACGTTACCCCTTCGGGCCGCCCCGGCGGTTCTTCTGGCGAAACCAGAACAGCCCGGCTCCGATAAAAACGATGGGCAAAAAGTCCAGCACATTCCAGAACGGATTTGCCGGCTTTTTGCTCTGCTGGACAGGTTGAGAAGAAGTCGGCTCCGGTGTCTGTGTCGCAGACGGCACAGCGGCAGCTGGTGCATTATAGGCTGCCGCGCGCTGTACAGCAGTGTTCTCATCACGGCTGGGCGTGCACAACTCGGCATCTGGATTTTTCATGTCCGTTACTGTCAGGTGAAAGCTTGCGCCGTCATCGCTATTCAACTCAATTTTCTCACACTCGAACTGGTAGCGCTCCGCTGCATCGCCCACAACGCGGGCAGACAGAAACGCATACACCCCACTTTCAGCCTCCGTGCAAACGGCGGCCAGTTGGTTGGATTCGTATACATCCAGCGCGTATACTGTACCGCTGTACAGGTTCTGCAGGTAGGCGATACAGTGTTGAGAAAAGCCAGCGGGTGCTGTCAGGTACGCACTGATCTGGGCAGCCTCAGGCAGATAATCAGCAGGCGGTTGGCGCAGCGGCAGCGGCGTATAATAGCGTGTCTGCCCGGTTACTTCCGTGAACCAACTCTCACCTGCAAACTCATATTGCAGCTCATACTGACCACCAGCCTCGACCTGCAAAAAGGTGGTGCCGTCAACCTCTCGCAGCGGCCAATCGTTTAGGGCGTCGTATTGAACAGCGGCATTGCAGTAATAGGTGCCCTCCGGCAGTGCCACAGTCTGGCTATACTGGTTCAAGTCGTTCAGCGTTACAAGAACAGCGTCCGTGTCGCTGGGGCCGCTGCCCAGCGTAATCAGCACGGAACGTTCCTGCAGCTCCGCGGGAATATCTACTAAGGATACCGTCACCTCTCCGTTTCCCGCCGCATGGCAGGGCGGTGCCAGCGTCATAACAAACGGTACAAAAAGCGAAAGCGCCAGAACTCTTTTCATAAAAGCCTCCTTAAAATCCGGCATAGGTAAAGTAATGGCAGCCGCGGCTCTCCATCCATGCGTTGGACATGTTTACGCAGACGCCGTAGCCATAACAGCATTCAATCCACGCACCGCCGCCGAGCGGTAGCTCTGCGGGCAGACGCAGGTGACCTGCGTCTGCCCGCGGCATAGACGACCCGCAAATCGCCCGGCTGGACCTCGGCAGAAGAGATTGCCCGCAAGTCACCGGTGCGCCCATAGGCGGCTGTATTACCGGCTGAGAACGGCAAGCCCTGTGCCCAGTAGCAGTACTGCACAAAGCTGGAACAGTCCAAATTCATCCCGACGCTGGCATTGCCGGGGCCGCCGCGCAGCGACGAGGGCTGCCCGTACACAAAATGACCTTGGCAGCTAATGGCAAAGGCTACGACCTGCCCGCGCGCAGTGTCGGGGTCAATGTTCAGTCCGGCCAGCAATGCCTGCAGCTCGTCAGCAGTCAAAGCGGAGCCTACCGAACGGCACTTGATACCGTCCGCAACGCCGTAAAGCGCCTCCCAGTCCATACGATACAGCAGGGATGCCCATTCCACGTTGCCATAAGTGTCCGCGCCGTTCTCGTACCAGCCCTTGAAGCCCGCCGCACCGGGCGGCAGCGTTACAGTTTTCGTAAAGCGGGCAGTGACCGCATTGCCCGCATACGCATTGCCGTACTGGTCCTGCTTGATGACGGTACGTGTCAGCGTGCCGTCGTTACTGCTTGCGGCCAGTGCTTCCAGGTTGCCCGTGCCGCCGTCCGCACCATTGGGGACTTCGGTTTCCGGGTCGGCATAGCGGTCATAGCCGGTCAGGTAAATTGTGCAGTTCAGGTCATAGTGGCCGTACTGGCCGTCGTGCAGTTCTCCGGGACACCATGGGATAGCGGTTGCGTTGGCAAAGGTCACGGTATAGTCCTGCGTCATAGTTTCGTCGCCGTCGGTGGTCTCCACTGTAAAGGTGGCGGTGCGCTCGTTCGGAGCATAGAACCAATCGTTCAGCTCGCCCTTGTAGAGATTCGCGCTTTCATCCAACACGATGCTGCCGGTGCAGTCCTCTGCGGCAATTTTGCCGTCGACAACTTGGGTGTAGTTATCCGGAAGGGCACATAACTCTGACTGGGTGCCCCCATCCGGGAAAATGACAGGAAAAAAGACGGTCACATCGTGTGTGCCGTCTTCGATCCATTCGGGGCGGCTGCTGCCTTCCGCGTGGTCGTCACTCCATTCCCATATTCCGTTGTGGTAGTGCCCGCATTCTTCGTTGCCTTGGGCACAGGTGTGCGTTTCGCATCGGTACTCTGTGATGGTCACGGTCTCGCCATCGCTGCGGTAGCCATTGACGCAACCGCCATAGCTGATGCAGGAGTAAGGTGCGGACTCGCGTGCGGTGATTTCCATGCCGTAGGCTGTCAGGGCGCGGCAATATTGGGTAAAAGGTACGTCGTCCGTAAAAGCCGAAAGCTCTTGTGAACTGGGCCAATCCTGCTGATAGTAGACCGCGGCCATCGAGATGATCTCCGCAGTGTCATTGTAGATGCCGTTGGCGTAGCTCCATGTGACGCCATGCTGCATATTGTTGCTGCGCTGGCCGGTCAGCGTGTCGTAGCCATAGGGGTTGCCGTTGGGGTCAACATCGTTGCGAAAGGCCCTGCGAAGCTCATCAGTGGCAGCTTCATTGCGGTATGTATTGATGCTTTCGACAAGCTGCTGAATATCCTCCGGCCTGTCAGCACACAGCACACTGGTCGTTGTAGCACCGCCCATTTGGCCTAGCAGCCCAATAATCAGCAACAATAGAACGATTGCGCCACAAATAAGCGCCGTCCTGCCGACAGAAGTAAGCGCTTTGACAGGATGGGCAAAGAACCGTGCAACCTTGATAACGCTATGACCGGCCTGAAAACCTGTATTACTGATAATACCCGGCGCACGGTCAGCAAAATCATCCGCACTGGTCGAGAAGGTCTCTGCATAGTGCAGAGCGGTACGTGCACCGGCAGAGCCGATTTGTACCGCAGAGCTTCCCAACTCCATCCGCAGCACGTCGCCGCCTGTGTGTAGGACCTCCTCGGCGGTGCGCGTGCCGTCCTGCACATCCTTGATGCCCTTCACGGCGTAGCCGCCCAGTATGCCGACGTCCTCCGCAGCAGTTCCGAGAAACGTCTCCTGCATAATCAGTTCCGCCGCCGCGCCGTGCACACCGAGATCCTGCGCGGCATCGGTGGCAAAGTCCTCTTGATAGCTGACCAGCCCGCTTGCACTCGTGATGCCGTGCGCTGCGGCTGCTGTGCCGCGCATGGCAGGGGAGCGGTAGCCGTTTGTCTGCTGATTGCACAGCAGTTCGTAGTAGGCATTGCTGCGGCTGGCCCGGGGCGTGTTGGTACCAGTGATATATTTCCGGTTGCCTTCGGCGGGAGATGATAAGCTTTCTGCTACATCATCGCTATCGTCTGAAATGGCGTCTTTCGTTTCACTTACATAATCGTCATTTGATAGCAGTGATTCGGCTTGCTTTTCAGTATTATCCAGCAGTTCCTCGCCGTTTGATGCTTCATCTACCTGATTGTGCAGGCTTTCCGATATGTCGGTATCGGTATGGAATAAAGGTTTGTCGCTATAATTTTGCGTGAATAGTTCTGACATGGCAGACTCCGTGAGGTTGTTTTTAGAGATGTGCTGGTGTAAGCATAACGCATTAAGACTTTCGATTAGGAGATGTATCCATCAGCCTGAACAGCTCGGTATCCTTCGGAAAATCGTTGTTGAAGGGCACCACCGTCTTAGACACGATCAGCAGTCCGCTGCCTACCTCTGCATTCTCGATGTACCGCTTTTCCTCGTTGGAAATGTGCAGCAGCCGCGCCAGATCGTTGGCATCGTCGGGAGACTGGTTCAGCAGCTTGATATATCCGCAGTCGGAAAGCATTCGGCGCGCGTCCTCGTTGTCCAGAACCGAACGCACGTGCTGGGTGATGGAGGTCAAAATCGCGCCCCACTTGCGGGCGCGGCTGGACAGCTGAAAGTAAAAGTCCGTGCAGTCCTTGTTGCCCAGCAACTGCTGGAACTCGTCGGTAAACACCCATGTGCGGCGACCCAACACGCGGTTCCGAGTGATGCGGTTCCAAACCTGATCCAGCACTGTCAGCATGCCGATAGACTGCATCGACTTGCCCAGCTTGACCGTATTAAAGCAGATGCAATGATTCTGCACGTTCACATTGGTCTGGTGGGCAAACAGGTCCATGGAGCCACTTACATATAGCTTCAACGCCGTAAGCAGTGGCTTGACTTCCTCTCCCTGCAGCGCAAGATTTCTATAAAAGTCGTGCAGCGTTGGCATTTCCTCGCGCTTGGGATTTGCCATATAGCGCTGATAGGTCAGGCCGGCAGCTACATCAATAAAGGTTCGCTCCTGCGGCGACAATTCGGAGCTGTGTAGAATGAGCTGACAAAAATTCTGTAAAAACTGGCTTTTCAGTCGGATGGGGTCCTCATCGTCGCCGTAATCTTCCGTGATGTCCATGGGATTGATATGAGAGGGGCTGGACGCGGAAATGTCAATCACTACGCCACCCATGGCTGTAACGAGATGCGTGTACTCCTGTTCTGGGTCGATGAGAACAATATCATCATCTGGCCAGCGAAGCATGATATTGGTGACCATCTGCATTACAGAAAAAGACTTGCCGTAGCCGGTCATGCCCAGCACCATACCGGCAGGGGCGGGCAGCAGCTTGCGGTTACACAGTATCAGATTCTTACTGCGGGCGTTGATGCCCTCGTACAGTCCGCCCGGCTGGAACAGTTCCTGTGTGGTGAACGGAACATAGATGGCCGTGCTGACGGTTTCCAGCGTACGCTCCAACCCGAGCCATTTCTTGCCAAGCGGCAGCATACTGTTCATGGCATTGCGCTGCTCATACAAAATGCTGTCAAAGCGGCAGGTCTGCTGCTGTACTGTGCTGCAAATACGCCGCACGCGCTCGTCCAACTGCGCATTGGAATCGCCATAGGTGTGAATGAGGATGCAGACTTTGAAGATTTTTTGGTTTTTGGTTGTAATGTCATCCATCATCTGTTCTGTGTGGTGCATTTTGGATTTCAGATCATAGCTCACAGCTATGCTGGCAGGCATATTTCGCTCGCGTGCTTTGGCAATGGCATCGTATTCTTCCTTGTGCATATAGGCAAGCTATTTCTCAATTTCCTGGACAGCTTCTGCCTGGTCCATAGCGTCAACATGCATTGTGATGACGTGGTCAAACGGAAGCTCCGATAGCATAGAGAACAAACCGTTCTTCATTTCCGGTGCTATGCCCCGCAGATACATTGTCTTGCCGATTTTATCGCCAAACTGATAGCGGTCACGGTAAACGGCGCGCGAGTCGTCATGCTCCGGGTGCCAGTTGTAAGAGCTGGGTGAAATAAAATCCTTCGTAGTAAGGTCATCCTCAGCCAGCAGCCAGTCATAGGAAAAGCTCATTTCCTCATTAGGCCGCATGATACCTTGTAACAGGCTCAGGCGCTCAATGCCGGACAAGATGCGTGTACTGCTGCCCATACGTTTGAAGTGATCGGCAATATCTGCGAGGACCTGGGGATGGGCGCAATATCTGCAGCACGGTTCTCCAGCTGCTCCTTAGCCTGCCGGTAATTTTCGGCGTGCAGGCTGAAGGTGACATACTTCTCACGAATCAGGCCGTTCTGACCGCGCAGGGCTTTTTCCGCCACAACTTGGTTCATCTCCTCGGCGTAGCGGTCACGGTCATTTCCACGCAGCGGCAGGAAGGTGTCGCGGCGAAACTGCTCCTCGTCCATGCTGCGGGTGACAAGGTTGATTTCCAGATGCAGCGAAGGATCGAAGTAGTTCAAAAACTCGCTGTATTTCGTAAAAATGCTCTTTTGTTCTTCCAACATGGCAATCTGGAAGTTCACATCGGTGAAAGCCATCGTCATCGAGAAAAGTCCCGGCTCCACCTCGCAGATGCCATCCTGCGACATACTCAGGTATTGCAGGCAGTCACTGGCTTTCTGTGGCACTTTGCGTGCGGTAATGCGCTTTTTTGCATGCTTTTCGTCTTTCTTTAACTGCTTTGCGTGCTGCCGCCGTTCTTTGGCGGCTTTCTTTTTTTCTCGTTTTAACGATTTCTCCTGTGCGCGCAAAGACTCCAACACACTCGGTTCGATGGGCAAGTCGGCGTGCTTTTTTGGTAAAAACATAATTTTTCTCCTGACGGGGGCAGACCGCGACCTCGGCGGGGCCGCAGTACCATGCCCAGTAGATTTTTACAAGCTTTTCAAACGGATACCCGTTATGGCTGATAAAGCCCAACCCGAGAAAGGGGAGGACTTCTACCATTACGATGTAGGAAACCAGCTGAATATCAATCTGAAGCCATTGCAGACAAACGAAGCAGGTCGCTATGGCCAGCACGGCAGCGACACCAAAGCAGGCCAGCTGCCGCAGTGAAAGCCCGAGAAAGAATTTCTCATGATATTCCGTGATTTCCAGATTGGTTTTTGTTGAGAGCATAGGTGAACTCCTCCATTAAATGGCGCTGGTGATGGCTTTGGTGAATCGTCCACTCATAAACACGGCCACCAGCAGAATAACGGATTTGCCCAGCATGGCCCAGGCCTGCTCGGTAATGTCACCGCCACTGCCCAATGAAGCTGTCAGGGCAGGGTAAAAGCCGATGACAAGATAGAGAACGGCCCCTTGCAGCGCCACCGCCATGTAGTTTTTCAGAAAGTTTACAGCAATACCATGTAGCCGATAGCAGAGCGTGGCAATTGGCAGGGAAGCCAGGGCATTATAAACGTACAGCTCAATGAAGCGGGCCGCAACGATGGTATTGATCACAATGTTGACAAGACGCAGCATCCAGCTTACGACCATAAGCTCCATGGCCACAGGCATATTACCGATGCCGCCCGGCAGTGCGCTGATTGCATTTTCGATGTCGACCTCGGTGTTGACCTGTCCGCTGCCCACATAACCGGCTATGCCGTTTGTCACCGTAGCCGCTACCTCAAACATCGCATTTAGAATTTCCGTGGAGTGTAGAACAGCCCAGCGGCAAAGCGTGATTTTCAGCATGACCAGCGCCACCTGCTGAATTGTAAAAGCTGTGCTGCCGCCGTTCATGGCTATGGTCTGGGTGAAATTGTACAGCTCTAAAACCATAAAAAGTGCCAGAACGGTAAGTGCAATCGGCATGACTACGCCGGAGCTGATAGAATCTGCATAACCGGCCAAGGTGCTGTTCCAATCGGTCAGACTGCTCAGCAGACCGGAGTTCTGCCCCATAGCATTTACGGTGGCCGAAATACCTGCCAGTTGGCTTCGTATCGTATCCTCAAAAATAGCGCATACCTCCCATCAGCTGACCGTCAGTGTGCCAAAGTAGGTGGCAACGGCAATAATCAGAACACCGCCAGCAATCGACCAGGCACCGCTGCTGATGCCGGGGCCGTTGTGGTCCTTGAGGTTCGTGCCCAGCGTCACCGCGCCAAACAGCAGCAACAGGCCACCTGCAAAATTGACAACATTCGTGATAAGAGAAGTGATTGTAGATACCATTTCCATATAGGTTTCCTTCTTTCTGTTTATGTGTCAGACCCGTCATCGTCGAGTTCGATGTTGTTGATTTCCTGCACATTTTTCATAAAGGCTGCAAAGCTATTTTCTGCGCGCCTCTCGTAGTCGAAGGGACGATGCCCCTCTTTTTCTACCAATGCGTAATTAGGGTGCTTTTTAAGATCAAACTTGTAAGAGTAAAATGGCACAACACCGGAAATCATCAATAAGCAACGATTTCGCGGCATGGTGCGTATTTCTTCCGGTGTCATCAGATCACGGCTGGCCACCTGATAGTTCTTGGAAAAGGAGCCCTGTGCGCCGAGGTTCTCTGTGGTGTTCAGCACCTCGATGGTCCGTTTGCCCAGCTGTTTACCGAAGAACTCCAGCGACTCCGGATTATTGCCGCCACCCAGCACAAGCTCTGAATCACAGTTTTCCAGAATCGTGCCCCAGTCATCACCGTACTGAGATTTCAGCTGTGCGATTGACTGGTAAATCAGGGTACATCCGATATTTCGGCTGCGGATGGTGCTGATCAGAATCTGGAAGTCCGGAATCATGCCGATGTTCGGAAACTCATCTAAGAGAAACCGCACATGGCGCGGCAGGCAATGATCTTCACGATTGTCTGCGGTATGCACAAGAATCTGAAAGCATTGCTGGAACATGACCGCTGCCAGAAAGTTATAGGCTGTGGTGGTGTCTGGTGTGACAACGAACAGCGCCACCTTTTTGTCGCTGGCCAACTCTTCCAAATGGATTGTGTCATCCTCGCAGATTTTCATAATAGAGGGAATATTGAACGCACTCATACGCATACCGAGAGATACATCAATACTCTGTGCGGTTTTGTCCGGTGCCATATGGTACAGTCCATATTGGCGCGCTGCGAATGACGCAGGCTTTTCCATAGCCAGATCTTCGAATATATCGTCCAACTGGCTGCGCCCCTGTGGCCCGTAACGATGCTGCATCAGCACAAAAAGCTCCATCACGCTGTTCATATTGTGCATCTCAGGTGGTTGCTCAAAATATACATAGGCAAGCAGCGCTTCCAGCAGTGAAGTAGAGCCTTCTTCCCATATCGGGTCGGCTGTGTTTTTCTGGCGTGGATCCTCTTTCATGTTTTTGATAAGATTCTTGGCAACAACCACAATGTCATCCGTATCATGGATGTACGCAAACGGATTGTAGTGGTCGGACTTGTTACGGTCCTTCAGGTTGAACACTTTTACATCATACCCTTGCGATAACAGGACATTTCCGTAGGTGTCAAGCAGTTCACCCTTCGGATCACTGAGTACATAATTGCTGTTAAACTGCAGCAGCTGCGGACCTGCCACGCTGTAGCTCTTGCCGGAGCCGGACGGACCGAACACAATGACGTTCTTGTTGCGGTTGTAGTTGTTCTCCGCTGTTACCGGCATCTTCATGGCAAGGCTCAGGGACTCTGTGGCCGTAAGGGGGATATTCTCGCTTGCCTTTTCATGGAGAAATGGAGCAATGTCCGCCGCTGTGCCCCAGCGGGCACTGCCGTATTCCTTCTGCGGCACCAGCCGATGGCCGCTGTACTTTATGCAGAGGTAAGCAAGACCCGCCAGCAGAATAGCCCCAACACCGCAGCCTACAGGAATCGGCGCAGAAGATAACTGCAAGGGATGAAGTGCAATTTTGCTAAGATTTACCGCGGCGGCAAGTCTTTGCGTAACTGTTCCGGCAGCTGATACATAGAGAAGTCCTGCTCGGTTACCCAGCCAAAAGCAGCCCAGGCTTGCAGCAAGACAGATCAGAATTTGCTTTGCGCGCTGTTCCTTCATAGCCGCTCACCTCGCTCCTGCGCCGGCGGCGGGCGGTGCTGGTTCAGCTCCTTCGTGCGCTGCATAGCCCGTTTGGACAACTCCTGCAGCAGACTGGTGGGACGTTCCTTGCCGCGCGCTGCAATGCAGTTTTCAATGGCGGTCTGGATGCGGTCCACGTCCTGCCCCTTGAACCACAGGTTCAGCTGCCCGGTGTCCTTGTCCTTGGTAATGGCAAAGTCCACCGAATATTCCTTGAGCTGCCGCCTGACATAGGGCAGCGTTTTGTCGTTCAGCTCCACCGAAGCGAGAGCCTGCGACTGCCGGTTCAGTGATTGAATTGATTGCTGCCCATACTGCCGCGCTTGCAGCATGCTGGCAACCGTCTTCAATATCCCAAAGATGCCCTGCCCGGCAAGCTTGGCTGCGTTGATTTGCACCCGGATGGCCGTTTCTTCTACCATACGGTATCACCTTCGTTTTCTCTGCAATAATATTTCAACCTCACCACGGCAGCGGAGCGCCGGTGCGTCGGGCGTATGCTTCGATTCTTTTTCCCAACCTGTATTGCTGCAAGCGGTCCGGCAGGCTGTATTCCAGTGTGCGGACTTTTACATAGTGCTTCATTGCGCACTTGAAAAAGGCGTACAGGTACCGCTCCTTGCCGCTGATCTGCCGCATACGGCTGACATATACGCAGTTGACCTTGCCGTCTCTGATACTGCGCAGCATACTCTGATACCCATCGCGCAGCGGGCCGTTCCCTTTATAATCGATGCTGCCGCCGACTACCGTGCAGCCGTCGTCACCGGCCTGCCTGCAGCAGGCATCGTAGCTCGCGCGGGTCGCTGCGCAGTCACCGGGAATACGCGCATACACCCATGCACGGGGAAACTTTTCTTGATTTGGCATTATCTCTCAACCTCCAGCTCTTGGTCATAAAAGCTCAATTGCTCGCCTTCTAAGCGGAACCGCAGGTCCAGCTCGGCAAATGTGAAATTCCGATTGAAGCGTTCCGTCGCCTTATTCGGTGCATCCTGCAATTCCAGCATCAGCTGCCATAAATCAGGATGTGCATGGTACAGATGCCGCAGCTCGGTCATGGACGCATTGGGGCAGAACCAGCACCCGCCGCGGTGGCTGTACTCATACAGCGGCGACAGCAGCCCCTCCTGCCTGCACATGGCAAATGCATCCTGCTCTGTCACGCCGTACTTTGCCATAAGAGATACCTGGTCAGGCTTCAGCCGCTCCAGTCTGATCGGTTCATCCGCGGCAATCCCTAAATAGGAAACTGTACCCGGCGGCAAACTCTTTTTATAGGCTTCCAGTGGCGGGACCTTGCAATCTCGCTGAATTGCACAGCGCCCCGCCAACGGAAACGCCGCAAACTTTCCCTGTGCGTTGCCGCGGCTCACCACATGGTAAAAGCAATCCAGATATGTCTTTTCAGCGTGCAAAACCCTTGTGGGGATACCTCGCTTTTCAAAGTACGGAATTGCTGTCTCATAGATAAACCGCGCATGCTCGGGCAGCTCGCCGGAAATCTCCTTGCTGAACATGACCTCTGTGTATATGAGTTCGTCCAGCGGTTCGCCATGCTCTAGGGCCAGCAGCGCTGTCGAATTGCTGTCTTTGCCGAAGCTCGAACAGATGATATGTTTCATGTTACTCACCAATAAAAATAGGGCGGCCCGCGAGAGTCGCCCATACCATGTACGTGTTTCATAGATTTTTAGTGCTCGCTCTCATCCAGTTTGGATTTGCGGCGCTTGTATGCAAAAATACCGAAGCCGACGATAGACCCAAACACCGCCGCCGAAAGCAGCGCAAAGGGGAACACATCGCCCGTTTGGGGAATGACCGGCATCGGCGCAGGCGTTGCCGTGGGCGTGCTTGCCGGTGCAGGGGTAGGCTCGGGCGTGCTGCCCGGCGTCGGCTGCGGCGTATTGCTCGGCGTGTCCTCATGCGGTGTTTCCTCGGGGATGCGTGCATCCTTCATAACGACAGTATGAAGCTCACCGGTGGGCAGCACGGTAAAGGCAATGCTTTCCGCAAGCCGATAGCCATTGGGGGCGGTGATCTCGGTCAGCGTGTACTCTCCGGCAGGCAGCTTCTCGATATAGTGGGGCTTGTCCTTGGAAACCCACTGTGCAACCGTGTTGCCGTCCGTATCCTTGATGACCAGCTCCGCGCCGGGCAGCTCTTTACCTGTGGCAATGTCAACCTTGGAGATTTGTACCCTGGTAATGTCATCTTTCATGATTACCGTGGCATCGTCCAGCAGCTCCCATTCCTCCCAGGGAATGATCCAGAGCTTCTTTTTATCCTTCAGATAGTAGACGTCTGCCTCGTCCAGTTCGTGGCCGTCAGCATCCGTTTTGCGCTCCAGTCGGAACACAATATCGTCTGCAACGGCATAGCCATCAGCAGGCCGCTTTTCCGTCAACGTGTATTCTTCGTCAAAATGCAGACCCGTCACACGGTGCGGTGTGTCGGTGGATACCCAGGTGTCAACAATGTTGTCCTTCGTATCCTTGATGATCAGTGTAGCACCGGGCAGTTCTTCATCGTTGGTCAAATCTCGCTTACTCACCCACATTTCAGTAGACTTGTTGGCGCAGGTGCTGTCCATTACCTGCAGAACCTCGCCGTCATAGGTGAAGGTGACATCCATTTCTGCGTCATTGAGATAGTATCCCTGCGGGGCGCGCAGCTCGCGGATAAAGTAATTGCCGCTGTTGGTCGAGGCATCCAGCCGGTCACTCTGGCCGTACCACTCGCCGCGGATGGGAACATCGCAGTTGAAATAGGTGTAGCCATCCGCAACGGTCTCGGGGCTGGTGGAAATCAAATCACCGGCAGAGAACAGCTTGTTGCCGTCCACGTCGTAGATGTCATCACGGGTGTACAGGTTGAACACGGCACCGGCCAGATATTTGCCGGTTTCCTGATTGATCTTGTACACACCTACGCGGGCATGCTCACGGTCATTGTAGAAACCAAGGGTCTGCTGTTCAGCCAGTTCCGCAGAGGCTTCCGATGCGCGTACAACATCAAAATGCTGTACATCATCTCCATTTTTGGCGATGTTCTTTGCCATGACTACATCATTCAGTTGACTATCCCAGACAAAGGTCACGTCGTAACTGTCCGTCGTGCCAACATACCCATAGGGCGGCTTGGTTTCCTCCACATGGTAGCTGCCCAGCGGCAGGGTAATACCGACCTCGCCGAGCGAGCCGTCGTGGATGACCGACAGAAAATCATAGGTTGCCTTGGTGCGGGACGGCGCAAACACAGCAGTGTCTGCACTGCCGTCACCGGTGGTAACAACTGCCACCACGTCGCCCTTGGCATACCAGAGCGTGCGGCTGCCGTTGGCATCCAGCTGGAGGTCCTGCGTGTAGATGTCCTCGGCAGCCGTAATGGTGTATTCCGCACCGGCCAGCGGGCGCAGCGTATAGGCAAAGTCGGAATCGGCCTCGCCGGTCATCCAGGGGTCAATCAAATCGTTGGTTTCAATCTTTCCTGTCAAGGCGTTGCCGGTCTTACGGATGGTCAGCTTGCCCAGCGTTTCCTCATTCCAGTAGTCCTCACCAATGACCAGCGTGTCCATGCCGTTTTCATTGTCGTCGCCGGTGGCCTTGTAGATGCGGTCCGTGGAAATATCGAAATCGACATAGTAGTTGCCGCTGTCAGCCCATTCGTTGTAGAAGCCGTCCGGGCCGACAGTCTCCACAATGCGGTATTTACCCAGCGGCAGCTTTTCAGGCAGGGTCAGGATACCTTCCTCGTTGGTGTAGAAGGTATCCACGTTCTTGGTCAAATGCCCGTTTACCGTGTCCGTCATCGTGACCAGCTTGGGCTTCCCGTTTTCCAGCCGATAGTTGCCGTTGTCATCCAGCCAGTAGATCTGGAAAGCTGTGTTTGGCAGTAGGACCGGTTTGCCGGTTTCCGTATCGAGTTTCGTGATTTTTAAATACACTTCAATCTCCTCATCCAGTACCGCAAATTTCTGATAGGAATCCGATGCTTTCATCACACTGTCCTTCGGCGTGGCCATCGCGCCCCAAGGGTTGTTGTCCTGCTCGGGGTTGATGCTGACCAGGAACGGCTCTGCCTGGAACAAATCGTGCGGGGTGGTCGTCTCCACGACCAGATAGGTGCCGTAGGGCAGACCCTGCACGCGAATATTGCCGGAATCATTGCTGAAGATTTCGGCCAACTGATACTCATTGGCACGCCCCGTAGGCTGCCAGCCATCGCCCTTGCCGTTCTTGTTGTCGCCCGCCGCGGTCAGCGTTTTGTTGTAGGCGGCCATTTCGTCGGCGTTGACCTCGTAGGTCCTGGCAACGGCCTGCGTCTCACCGGAAAAATCCCACTTGGGGTGCTCGTTGTCGTATTCCTTGTTGATGTAGGCATCCAGGATGCTTTGCAGTGTGTAGCTTCCGGTGCGGGTCTGGTCAAACTGCTCGACCTTGGACAAGTCGGACACAAGATAGAAGGTGAAGCCTGCGCCCTCCAACTCCAGCCCATTGGACTGCCCACTGGAGGATACGACCTTACTGATCTCCACGTTGCCCTTCGCGACCTGATCCTGACTTTCGGTCAGGTTGTTGTCCTTGTGGATGTGGTAGTTGCCGTTGTAGGCCGCAGTGTCATTGGCAAAGGTGGCTTTCTCCACATACCAGCCCTCATCTTCATAGGCAGGTGTGATGTAGTAGTTGTGCTCGTCGCAGAGATACCCGGGCGCGTAGGACAGGTAGTAGGCATCGTAGGTCCAGGTGCCGTCCAGAGCCTTGCTCTTGGAGATGGTGCTGAACTGGTTCTTGTATACCCAATCGGTATAGTGCCCGTTGCTGGCTGCCAGCGCGGCAACCTGCCCGGTAGCTGCCTTGGTGCGGCTGTCCACCGTAGGATAGGTGCCGGAAACAGCAAGAGCGCCCTCACGCAGCGGAATGACCGTGCCGGTGGAGCGCTCTACTACATAATATTTGCCGAGGTACAGGTTGGAGAAGGTCAGCCAGCCGTCCTCGATTTTGGCACTGGCTACGAGATTGTCTTTTTTCAAAATGGGCAGATAATCGCTGATCCACTGCCCGCTGTTGTCGCGGATCGTAGTGTGCCAGATGGGATTGCCATTGGCATCTACGATTTTGGAATAATCCACAACGCCGGTCAAACCATCAGGGTGGGTAATATCCTCGGCGGCGTACAGGTCGTACACTGCGCCGTCCAGCACGGCATTGCCGTGAGCAACGTCGCCGGTCACATACCGCTGTGCATCCAAATCAACCTTGGAGATGCTGATTTCGCCCAGCGTGCGGTCATTCTTCATGATGCCGTCCGCCGCCGTGGTGGTGTAGCCGTCCTCATTGGCAGCCTTGCCGCTGGCATCGGTGGTATAGCTCCGGGAAGCATCCTTGGGGGAGTCATAGATGGTGACGGTGGTTTCTATGCCGCCGCTGGTCACCAGCGTTGTGCCGCCCCTATCGCCAGTGGCAATGTCGGCATTGTAGTCACTATTGCCCAGCCACAGGACAGAATTGTTGTTGTCAGCGGTAATTTCCACATAGTAGGCGCGCTTGCCCAGCGGTGTGCCCGCCGAGCCGGGATGGTCAACGTCTGTCCAGTCGCCGAAATAGCCTGCGGGCGCTTTCGTCTCCACAACGATGAACCTGCCCTCATTGCGCTGCGTGTAGTACAGCGTGTGGCGCATCGCGTCGTTTGTTGCATAGGCGGCGCTGTTGATGACGGCATAGGTACCGTCGCCCTGGCGCCGGACGCTGTAGGTGTTGTACCCACCTGTGGGCTGGTATTTGCCGGTCACGACGTCCCACTGGTAGATTTCATACCGGGCATCACCTGCAATCTGGTTGCCGGTTTCACTGTCCGCCTTTTTGATGTTGATCTGCAGCGACCACTCAGCATTGCGCATCTCGTAGGCATTGTTGGAGTTGGCCGGCACTGTAATGGTCTGGTGGCTGCCGTTGCTGCCCCAGTAGGATTCAAAACCGTAGGGGATGGTGACTTCGTCATAACGGAACTGTAAAGATGCAAGCTGTGCCTGCGCGCTGGCAATAGCATTATTTACAGCGCTCTGTGCTTCTGCCTGAATGGCGGCAACCGCAGAATCGCGCTCGCTGTTGGCGGCAGCGTCCGCAGCTTCTTTCGTAGTGTAGGGTCCGACGCTGCCACTGCGGCCATCTACGGTCTTGGATACAGTGTAATGCACAGACCAGCTGACAGATGCTGTACCGCCGTTATTCTGGTAATTGTCGTCGTTGGTGTGGCCGCTTGTGGTGACGGTCTGCACACCGGCAGGGGAGATGCTCCAACTGCCGCCGTCAATCGTGCCGGATTTGGTGATAGGCTCGATTTCAATCGTGGCACCGTCCACCTTTTCCAGCGTTTTCAGCTGGATCTTATCTGCGGTGATACCATAGGTCAGATCTACGGTGCCGCTGGCGGACTGTGCAGGGGCTTCCCAACTGGCATAATACTCCTGTACGACAGGCTTCGGCTCTTCCGTTTCCTCCTCACTGATTTCAGGGCCAATCAGGGCAACGGTCTGCCAACCGCTGCGCGCAGGGGTATAAATGTAGGTGTAGTAGCCGCGGGGCTTTGCATAGGCAACAGCGCCGTCTAGCAGGGCCTGCGCGGATTCCAGATAGATTTTTGCAGCAGTGCTTTCGGGATAATTCTCAATCAGCCACATCTGGGTGTCATCATAAATCGTACGGCAGAAATCCAAAAGAGAGATTTCTTCAGTATCTTCTGCGGAAAAAGCGACGGGCGTATCGGGCAGCAAGTCCATAGAAAGCTGGTCCAGACCGCCCCAGATGCGGTACTGGTTGCCGTAGTGGTCACCGGGAATGCACTGATCCGCGCTGACCAGAGAAGTGTTCGTATAAGTATACGGCGGACAGCCTTTGGGCTGGCCGTTGGCACCGTGGGTGCAGCAGTAGGCTTCCTCGCCATTGAACCAGATCAGCCAGGTGCCGTTGACCTTCTCGACCTTGGTGATTTTGCCGCTGGTAACGGCAGGCGTGGGGCGCTCGGCGTAGGCGGCGACGTCTGTAGTATCTGCGAACGGTGCGGCCATGGTGCGGCTGCGGTCAATTACAACGTGCAGCGCTTTCGTAAACGTGCTGCCATCCGGGGCAGTGTAGACAAGCTGCGCGGAAAAGTCGGCATCTGCCTGAACATACAGCCCCATGACCGCGGCGGACGTTTCGGCATACTCACTATGCACAAGACTGCTGCGTGTAGCTTCATCGGCGGGGACGCCGTAGAAGTCCAGCACAGTCACCTCATTGGGAAGCACTACATCCAGACTGCTGCTGTTAGCAGGGTATTCCACCTGTGCCAGAATGGGCGCAACGGCATAGTCGGTGCCCTCAAGCAACGGAGCCATCATCGTCAGGTCGTCGCTGTTCAGGGTGTCCGCACTCAGGTAACTGTCTGTGCTTTCCTCCAACTGGTCATTCGGCCAGGCGGAAATGCCGATTTTTGTTTCACCCGTGGCAACCGGCAAGCCCTGGCTGCCCATATAGGAACCAGTCGGTGCATCCGGTAAGTCTGTGTACAAAACAGCGCCGCCGAAGGTATAGTCGGTGGATGTCTCCACCGGCGCATCCTCGTCGGCGCTTTGGGATGTTGCGGCAGCTTCGCTGCTTTTGGGCGTGCTTTCTTCACCCGGGTCCGGGTGAAGAAA
>OLPN01001539.1_pt1 | contig 20304 bp, 19 predicted proteins | sample 1672601 | NCBI WGS metagenome assembly OLPN01 (sample SAMEA3136704, study PRJEB25190) | human gut metagenome | reverse complement strand
CGTATTATGGGGCTTATGCTCCGTTAGGATATAAGAAACACCCCGACATCAAAGGGAAACTGTTGGTTGATGAGGAAACAAAATGGATTGTTGAAAAAATCTTCTCTTTAGCCTATCAAGGTTACGGTAGTGCAAAAATCACAAAAATACTGCGAGAAGAAAAAGTCCCGACAGCGTCTTGGTTGAATTTTACAAGGTACGGTACTTTTGCACATATCTTTGAGGGAAAGCCCGAAAGTAAACGTTATGAGTGGACGATTGCTCATGTTAAAGCAATATTAAAAAGTGAAGTCTATATAGGAAACAGCGTTCATAATCGACAATCAACCGTTTCTTTCAAAAGCAAGAAGAAAGTACGAAAGCCCGAAAGCGAATGGTTTCGAGTAGAAAACACGCACGAACCGATTATTGACAAGGAAATGTTCTATCGTGTGCAGGAACAGATAAAATCAAGGCGTAGACAAACAAAGGAAAAGGCAACGCCGATATTTGCAGGGCTTGTCAAGTGTGCGGATTGTGGCTGGTCTATGAGATTTGCGACAAATACGGCAAATAAGACACTATACAGTTATTATGCTTGCAGTTTCTACGGACAATTTGGCAAAGGATATTGTTCTATGCACTATATCCGTTATGATGTGCTGTATCAAGCTGTATTGGAGCGATTGCAGTATTGGGCTAAGGCAGTACAGCAGGACGAAGAAAAGGTGTTGAACAAAATACAGAAAGTCGGCAATGCAGAGAGAATACGAGAAAAGAAGAAAAAGTCAAATGCCTTGAGGAAAGCCGAGAACCGACAAAATGAGATTGACCGTTTGTTTGCGAAAATGTATGAAGATAGAGCCTGCGAGAAGATAACGGAACGAAACTTCATTATGCTGTCGGGGAAATATCAAAAAGAGCAGATAGAACTGGAACAGCAGATAAGCAACCTAAGAGAAGAATTAAGTAAAATGGAACAGGATATGATAGGTGCTGAAAAGTGGATTGAGTTAATCAAGGAGTATTCCGTACCAAAGGAACTGACAGCACCATTATTAAATGCAATGATAGAAAAAATCCTTATTCATGAGGCAACAACGAATGAGGATAAGGAAAGAATACAGGAAATAGAGATATACTACCGATTTATTGGAAAAGTAGATTGATAAAGAGGGTTCATATCTTTAACTAAGGGAAAGCGGTGCATCGGATCCAAGTACAACGAATCTAATGGCTTTAGCTAAGCTTTTTGGAGTCACTGCTGAAGAAATTTTAAAAGAAGTTAAATAAATTCATTGTATAGTCGATGATGAAAAACAAATATAACAACAATTATTGAACGATGAGTAAAGGAAGTATGAATATGAAGATTATTAAAGTTGTAGATGATGAAGAAAAAAAGAAAATCACAAGAGCCATATTAGAAGCATTGCCTGAATGGTTTGGGATTATAGAAGCACGCGAAAAATATATTCTTGATAGTGTAGGAAAAGATTTCTTTTGTGCCATAGAAAAGGATAAGGTTGTTGGATTCTTGTATCTTAAACAAACGGGTAAAGATACGGTTGAACTAGCTGTAATGGGTGTGTTAAAAGAATATCATCGTAAAGGAATTGGAAGAGCACTATTTGAATACGCAAAGGAAAGTATAAAGGAAAGTGGATATTCGTTTATCCAGGTAAAAACAGTGAAGATGGGAATGTATAAAGATTATGATTGTACAAATCGATTTTATATTTCATTAGGATTTAAAGAATTTGAAGTGATTTATACATTGTGGGATGAAAACAATCCTTGTCAAATTTACGTAATGGGGATATGAGGCGGCAAAATGGCATCAACTAAAGAATATTTAGATTTTATAATGGGGCAATTATCAAATTTAGAAGAAATTACGTATCGAGCTATGATGAAAGAATATATTCTCTATTATCGAGGAAAAATTGTTGGTGGTATATATGATGATCGATTACTTGTTAAGCCTGTAGAATCCGCAATTCATTATATGTCAAAAGTTCAATATGAATTACCATATGATGGAGCCAAAGAAATGTTGTTGGTAGAAGAAGTGGATGACCGGAAATTTTTGGAAGGTTTGTTTCAAGTGATGTATGACGAGCTTCCAAATCAAAAAAGGAAGAAATAAATTATGGATGAGTTATTATTTTCTAAGAAATATTATGTTAGAAAACTACAAAAGAATGATATTTATCAAATATATGGTCTTTGTAGTAAAAATCACTTATATTATCAATATTGTCCTCCTTATGTGACAAGAAAGAGTATTGAATCGGATATGATGACTCTTCCAGACAATATTGATATTAAAGATAAGTATTATGTGGGATATTTTAAGAACGAGAAGTTAATCGCAGTCCTTGATTTAATTGATGGATATCCAAAAAAGGATATTGTATTCATTGGATTCTTAATGATAGATATTAGTGTACAAAAGAATGGGGTTGGAAGTGCAATAGTCAATGAACTTATTGATTATTTAACAACACTTAAATATAAGGAAGTTCGCTTAGGTTGGATAAATGGAAATCTTCAAGCTGAACACTTTTGGATTAAGAATGGTTTTTGTCCTATAAAAGAAGGTCGTGTAGTACTTGCGAATCGACTATTAAATAAATTCTTCACTGATTGATAGATATTTATCGGCATAGATACTTTCTTTTTCCCAGATGATGTCAAAGTCGTGTTGTAACTTAAAATCATCTAAAGTAATTTCTTTGAGTTCTTTTGATTTTAATTCTTTTTCTACAGCTATCTTATATAGAAAAGAGATTCCACAATCTTTTTTCAACAGATTCATGATGGTATGCATATTTTCTACTTGTGTATAATGTGTGAAATTTGAAATGTGTAATCCGTGGGCAATTAGACTTTGTTCAAGAATATTTCTTGTTCCAGAGCCTTTTTCACGAACCAAAAGATGTTCAGATATTAGATCATGAATCGTATGGGGTTCTTTATTAAATTGATGGGATGTAGCACAGACGGCAATATAGTCTTCTGTGCTATATTTTATATGAGAATAGTTTTCTTTTGGATAATTTCCTTCGACAATAGCCATACTGATTTGTCCATGGTCAAGTAATTCGAGCAGATTAGATGTGTTGCCATAGTGAAGGTGGATGTTGATTTCTGGATGATTTTGAATAAAGTTTGCCAATTTATCTACAATCGCATATTCACCGATGGTCATAGTGACTCCAATGGAGAGAGTTTCAATGTTGGATGTAATATTGTTGATTTCATTCATTAAGGCTTGTTCATTATTTTTCATTGTTAATAAATGTTTATATAGTATTTGACCAGATGGAGTTAGACTTAATTCTTTATTCTTATAATTGAATAGGATTGTATTGTATTGTTTTTCTAAAAAATGAATGTGTTGCGATACAGCAGGTTGTGTGATATTTAATTGTTTGGCAGCCGTTGTAAAATTTAATGTTTTGCATACAGTAAGAAATGTTTCAGTTCGATAATCTAGCATATGTACCTCTAACGATAAGAAAATATTATTATTCGATAGAATTATATAATTTTACCTTATTGTTGTATAGTGCTACAATTCTCTTCATGGAGGGAATTATTGAATGAATTTTATTAATAAATATGGAAAAGGCATTTTAATTTGTCTATTGATTGCGATTCCATCATGGATCATAGGAAAAATGTTTCCGGTTATTGGTGGTGCTGTTATTGCGATTCTTGCAGGTATGATTATTGCGATGTTTTGGAATGATAAAAAATCTTCCGAAGCAGGGATTAAATGGACTTCTAAAGTAATTTTACAAACAGCGGTTGTATTGCTTGGATTTGGGATGAATCTAGGTGTTATATTTGAAACAGGGAAACAATCTTTACCAATCATTATTTGTACAATTACTACATCTTTAGTACTTGCGTGGGTTATGAAAAAGGTTTTAAAAGTGCCTTCAAATACATCGATTCTTGTCGGTGTTGGTTCATCGATTTGTGGTGGTTCAGCCATTGCGGCAACAGCCCCTGTTATTGATGCGGATGATGATGAGATTGCCCAATCCATCGCAGTTATCTTTTTCTTTAATGTATTAGCCGCTATTTTCTTTCCTATTCTAGGAAAGGCGTTGGGTTTTGATACCATGCATGGGGATGCGTTTGGTATTTTTGCAGGAACAGCCATTAATGATACATCAAGTGTGACAGCAGCGGCTTCAACTTGGGATAGTATGTGGGGTCTTGGTAGTGCCACATTAAATAAGGCAGTAACAGTAAAATTAACTCGTACACTTGCGATTATTCCAATTACACTCGGACTATCTTTTATTCGTGCTAAAAAAGAAAGACAAGCATCAAACTTTAGTTTGAAACGTGCCTTTCCAATGTTTATACTTTATTTTATTTTGGCAGCTATTTTTACAACGGTTTGTGTAAATGTTGGAGTAGACTCTAGTGTATTTGCACCACTTAAAGAATTATCGAAGTTTTTGATCATTATGGCTATGGCAGCCATTGGACTTAACAGCAATGTAATTCAGTTGATCAAAACGGGTGGAAAGCCAATTGCGGTTGGTGCAACATGTTGGTGTGGTATCACAATTGTAAGTTTAGTGATGCAACATGTAATGCATATTTGGTAAATTTTGAATTATAAAGAAAGTGTGTCAATGAATTTTTGTGTGGCGATATTGGTTGCACGACTTGCATCCTGGACAAGAAGAATATCTCGTTCAGGATTTTTTATATTTGTTTGAATTTCAAAAATATCAGAATCCTTAGAAATTAATTCTTTAGGATAGAATCCAATGCCAAGGTTGTGTTTGACTAATGGAAGTATTTGATCGGCAGTAGCCACTTCTAAATCTGTATGAAAAGGGATTTGGTGAATTAAAAATAAGTTTGAATAATAGGTATATGTACTTGTATTTTTGCCTAAGGTAATAAATGGATAGTGCGAGATTTGTTGAATGTCTAGAATCTGGTTGCTTAAGCTTTCATATTCTTTTCCGCCAATCAAGACTTCTTCAAAGCAGTAGAGTGAAGTTGCACGTAATGGCTTTTTGATATTGATCGGACTTGTGACAATCGCAATATCGACAATACCTTTTTCTAAGGCATCAACAGCTTGAATAGAGGAATGGTTGGATAATTTGATTTTGACTTGTGGATAGGCTTTGTGGAATTGTTCAAGTTTGGATAATAAAAAGATATTTAGAGCCGTTTCACTTACACCAATTGATATATGTCCATGTTCTAAGGTTTTATTTGAAAGGATTTCACTTTCTCCTTGGTAAAGTTGTTCAATGGCTATCGCAACATGTTCATAGAGTTGTTCACCTTCGGGTGTTAGAGTAATACCGGAATGAGAGCGTACTAAAAGCTTACATCCAAATTCACTTTCTATGTTGTTCATGGTTCTTGAGATGTTGGGCTGGTTGTTATGTAGGATTTGAGCGGCTTTTGAAAAGCTTTTATATTTAGCTACATAGTAAAAGATGCGGTAATAGTCTAGTGTCATTATATAACCTCCATATAATTTTTGTATAATGTATATTTAAAATATACATTTCACATATTTTCTTGGAGTTAGTATAATACATTTAGTCTGAGTAGGCAAGCCATCAAAACAGATACAAAAAGTGTGTTAAAGGAAGACTTCTTGTATCTGTTTGTCGAAAGGATTAGAAAAGAAGTGAGAATCATGCCAACAATTTTTCCTAGGGAAGAAAAGGCAGAGGCTTTGTTTGATAAAATTGCCAAGGATCCTAGAGCTTGTAAACGATTAATGGACGCTTTTTATGAAGGTGTTGCCTGTGATGAGGATTCAAGTGTAGAAGAAGAAAGGGTACTTGTGGATAAACAAGTATTTACCAATGCACTATTTACTGCATACAAAAATAAAGATCTGTCGGCATTTTTAATGGCTGTATGCGGCAATAGTATGTTTGATTTATTAAGAAATGCATTTTTGATTCCATTGCGATTTAACGATAAGGGAAAAGAGAATCCGATTCTTTTAAGTGATGAGGATGGAAATATTATAGAAAGTGATATTCATATTCCTGAATCAAAGAAGCATATGTTTAAAAAGCTTGTAGAAAAAAATCGATACTTAGCGTATGGGTTTTTAGAGCAGCATAGCTTTAAAGAGGACATGTCCATTCGAACTATTCAAAATGAATCGCATTTAGGTATCTTAGTTGTCCAAGAAATGCCGGAAGAGGTTCATGAAAAGTTAAGTGATGCACAAATTTATTCTGGCTTGTGGGATTCTATGATGAAGCTTGAAGATTTGTTGTATAATGCATTCTTCTATTGTGGTGATTTTAAAGGAAAGTATTGTGTTGGTGTATTCTTGCCATTTACACATTTCGAACATAATTTAGAAAAGAATATTGAAGTTTCAAATAGTATCTTATATGAATGTATACAAAAAATGCTGGACGATTAAGTTCAGCATTTTTAAGTACAATAACGAAATGAGGGATCGGTTAAGATACGGGCAAATATAAGTCCCATTGGAAGAGCCAAAACAATCAATAAAGATTGAATGAACCAGTTAGCTCCAATTGACATGGTAGATGCAAGTTCGAGATTATAGATAGCTCGATACATGTATAAGCCTGGAACCATAATCACAATGGATGGTACGGTTATGGCAATTCTAGGATATCCTGTATTTCCTTTGATCATAGAGGCAAGTAGTCCGGCGGTTAATGCGCCAATAAAGGCTGCGGCTGCAGCAGGTAAAGATAAATCGACAAGTGTTAGTCGTAATGTGTTTGCGATGGCTCCAATGCATCCGGCACTAGCGGCTATTTTTTTTGAACTGTTAAACATAATGGAGAATCCAAAGACGCCTCCAAAACTGGTTAATAGTCTTAAAAGTAACTTAGTTGATGTTGAAATGTGTAATTTTACAAAATCAACGGGTTGAAGATGTAAGACTAAAGCACAGATCCATGCAGTAAGTGTGGCAGCTAAAATAATGATAATGGCATAGGCAAGTCTTTCAATACCAGAACGAAGATCTAATTTAGCTAAGTCAATTCCGCTTGTGATGAAAGGAAAGCCTGGAATAATGAAAAGCATAGAACAGATGTATCCAGCTTCGTGTTGTGTGGAGATGCCAAAATAGGTTTCTAAAAAATTAAATAATAAGGCATATACAAGACAGGCTAAGGAAACACTGGCTGCAACATTTAAGAATAGGGTGTAGTTGTGTTTGATCAGTTTCATACGAAGTGTATTGCCAAGTCCCGCTCCAACAAAGGCACAAAGCATTTCAATGGGGCCTCCTCCAAGTAGAAAGGTAAAACAGCTACAGGCAAGAGCAGCCGCAAGTCCTAGAATAATGGGGGAGTAACTAGAGTGAATATTTTCAATTTGATCAAGTTGATCATGGATTTCGTTGCATGTGCATGTTTTACATTCGTCTTTAAAGTGATAGACAAAGTCTTCCATACGAGCAAGCTTGGATGTATTGACACTTGTATTATGTAAAGACAAGGATTGGGCGTGAGATTTGATTCCATCAATGCATGTGTAGGAAATATTTGTAAGTCCAATGTCGGCAATACATGTGATATTTAATTCACTAGCAATGGTGTTCATAGAACTTCTGACTCGCCATGCACCTGTACCACAGGCTAGAAGCATCAATCCAATTCTTCCTATAACGGAGGATTTTTCTGTAAGACTTGCATTTTCAATCTTAACTTTTGAATCTTTGTTTGTATATTCGTGCCACGGAATTTCCATATGGTTTTTCATAAGATCATCTCCTATATCATTTATATATAATACACATAGTATAAATATATATTCGATATTTAATTCCATGAATAGTATAGTCAAGAAAAAAAAGAAGTCAATTTCTTAATCGACTTCTTTATGAATCCACGTCATTAATACTTTAACAATATATGCTTTTTGTTTGGGGCCTAGTGGCTGATTAGGCTTGATCTTATGCCATTTATATAAACATTGTCTACAACAACAGCCAGTAGCATGTTGGGCAATGAATACAGGGTGTCCTTTGAAAGGTGTTTGTTTCCCGTCGTTGGGGATATAGGCTGGAGCTAATCTTTTTTCAACAAAATCTATGGCATGTTTTTCAATGGTGTCCATTCCTTTGGCTTGTATATACTCCTTATCTTTTTGTTTCAGATGAAAACTGCTCCTAAATTTGGAGTGGGATATGCGATTAAAAAGTTGTTCAAACCATTCGGATTCTGTCATAGTTTCTCCTTATATAATAAAAAAAACCAGCTAAGCTGGTTTTATAATCAAGTGGCGCCTGAAACAAGACTCGAACTTGTGACCTGCCGGTTAACAGCCGGATGCTCTACCGACTGAGCTATTCAGGCATTTGTTTTTCACTTGATTGCCTAAATATAATACCAAAAGAATTAGAGTTATGCAAGCACTTTTTTTATTTTTTTAGACAAATTTCAATTCAGATATAAAAAAAACCAGCTAAGCTGGTTTCATAATCAAGTGGCGCCTGAAACAAGACTCGAACTTGTGACCTGCCGGTTAACAGCCGGATGCTCTACCGACTGAGCTATTCAGGCATTTGCTTTTCACTTGACTGCCTGTATATAATATCAAAAGATGTTGTGTTATGCAAGTACTTTTTTTAAAATTGTGATATATTATTTTCTATATGGAGGGATGGACTATGTTAGATGCGATTGTAATGGATATGGATGGTACTTTATTGGATCCAAATAATAAAATTTTACCGGAAACGAAGGCGGCTTTAATTGCTTGTCAAAAGCAGGGGACAAAGCTTGTGCTTGCGAGTGGTAGAAGTTATACAAGATTACTTTCATATGCTAAAGAATTAGAGATGGATGTATATGGTGGTTATTTGTTAGAGGTAGATGGTATTGCATATTATGATGTTCAAAAGGACGAGCGTCATGTTTTAAAACAGATGTATAAGGAAGATGTTGAGCCTGTTTTTGCGTATTTGATGCATAAAAATTGTGAGACAATGGCTGTATTTAATGATGGATTATTTGATTATATTCCAGATCATATAATGGAAAAGAAAAAAGCATTAAGAAATGCACAAGAATATCCAGAGGATTTTCCTTGGACGGGTGGCCCTTGGTCTTGGCTTGCAGATATGCGTGATGGTTATCCTAAGATTACGTATATTAAGAATCTGAGTGAAATTCAATATCCTGTAAATAAGATTCAGACAATTGAGGATGAAGAGGTAACTACCCAATTGGCTTTGGATATTCAAAATGAATTTAAAGATCAATATGAAGTGTTCCGTACTTGTCCTAGAGAATTAGAAATTTTGCCTAAGGGATATAGTAAGGGAGCTACTTTAGTTCGTATGATGGATATGTTTGGTTGGGATAAGGATAAAGTCTTCACATTTGGTGATGGCGAAAATGATGTGAGTATGTTTGGTGTTGTAACTCATAGTTTTGCGATGGGCCAGGCTTTGGATTATGTAAAAGAAAAAGCAGCTCATGTGACCAAGTCCAATGTGGAACAGGGAATTGTAGCTGCTTTAAAGGATTTTAATATTTTGTGATATAGCTAACAACAAGCTTCATTGTGCTTTCTACACCATCATAGTGTGTTCTTTCCATTCCGTGGCTAGCATGAACACCAGGGCCAATCAAGGCTCCTTTGATGTCGTTACCACCGCGTAATGCGGCACTGACATCTGAACCATATTGTGGGTAGATATCAACGGCATAATTAAGCTTGTTTTCTTTTGATAGTTCAACTAGACGTGTAATCATTTCGTAGTCGTATGGTCCGCTTGAATCTTTAGCGCAGATAGAAACGTCTTGTTCAGTACAAGCAAGATCTGTACCGATACATCCCATGTCTACGGCTAATAATTCTTCAACTTCTTCTGGAAGACAACTTGCTCCATGACCAACTTCTTCATATGTACTGAACATAATGACTAAGTCTCTTTGAGGTGTAATGTTGTTGTCTTTTAAGTATTTTAGTACGCCCATTAAAGCTGTAGCCGAAATCTTATCGTCTAAGAATCTAGATTTAATGAATCCACTTTCTGTGATTTGTGTTTTTGTGTCAATACAAATGAAGTCTCCGTTGCAGATACCTAATTTTTCAACATCTGCTTTTGAGTGTACAACTTCGTCGATACGAACTTCCATTGTGTCTTCTTTTCTTTCTAATGTAGAAGCATCTGGATATACGTGTACGCTTGGTGAACAAGAAAGAATCGTTCCTGTATATACCTTTCCATCACGAGTATAGATCTTACAATATTCTCCGTCTAATGTTGGTAAGCATGGGCCTCCGACTTTAGTAATGGCAAGTTTTCCGTTGTCTTTGATGGAACGAACCATAAGTCCTAATGTATCTAGGTGAGCGCTCAATCCTAATGTGTGTTCAGAATCTTTTCCGTCTACATAAATCAACAAGTTTCCTTTTTGGTTACGTCCTGTTGTATAGCCTAATTTTTTAGCTTCTTCGTCCATGAAATCGATGGCTCTTTTTGTGTAGCCTGTTGGTGAATCAATATTCAAAATTTGTTTGGCGATGTCACAGACATATTCTTTATCAAATGGTTGCATATTTTAAAACTCCTCCTGTATGTATTATACGCTTTTATACAAATTCAAGACAATGTATTCAACTTTTTTTTCATTTTGTGCTATTGTACAAGAAAAGGAGGCTAATAGTATGGAATTAAATGTAAGAGAAGAAAATTTAAAGGATTTATTTAAACAGTTTCAAGTGGAGCATAATGAAAATTGTAAGACAGTATTTATTGATAATAATGATGAACATTTAGAAAACTATTTAAATGAATCAAATACGGTATATTTACATATGGTGGATTATGAAGTAAGACATCTTGATTTGAGTAAAGTAAATACAATATTTGTGAATAAAGAGTATGCGAGTAAATTAGAAAATGGAATTCAGGATGAACAAAGAATTCTAGAACTTTTACTAAAGAAATATCCCAATCTTAGAGTTGTATTAATTACAGATAAAAAGGGTGCTTATTATAAAGATAAGGACATGATGATTTACCAGAAAGAATTGGTCTCTAATTTTGATAAAGACTTATTCTTAGTCAAATATATGGCTTCAGAATTAAAGGGGAATTCAGAAATGACATCTCTATATCGAGGTGTAAATCAGTAAGTTGATATTTAACATCATTCTCGTTATAATACAAATACAGAAAAGACTACTAGATATGGTGGTCACTCTGGATATTGCAAGAGCGCTAAATCCTTTGTGAGAGGTGGTTAGCGCTTTTTGTTTTCTTCATGAATAATAATGATGACTCGTATGAGTTGTACAATAGCTATTAAAACAATAGTTATATCAATATTAACTTGAATTTGCATACGCCTATTCTTCCATCCCGGGGATCGAAAGTCTCAAGGATTTATCCAGAGGAAACCACCTTCCATATCTAGTAGCAATTTCAATTATAAATACCCAATGTGAAAAAGACATTAAACCTCAAAATTTTTTTAAAATACATGTGTAAATCGGTAAGTTGATATTTAACATCATTCTCGTTATAATACAAATACAGAAAAGACTACTAGATATGGTGGTCACTCTGGATATTGCAAGAGCGCTAAATCCTTTGTGAGAGGTGGTTAGCGCTTTTTGTTTTCTTCATGAATAATAATGATGACTCGTATGAGTTGTACAATAGCTATTAAAACAATAGTTATATCAATATTAACTTGAATTTGCATACGCCTATTCTTCCATCCCGGGGATCGAAAGTCTCAAGGATTTATCCAGAGGAAACCACCTTCCATATCTAGTAGCAATTTCAATTATAAATACCCAATGTGAAAAAGACATTAAAAGTCAAAAATAAGAGTATAAATGTCAAAAAATTAACGTATGACGACACGAATGAGTATCATATGTGCATAATTAGAAAATATAACTTAAAGAAATGAAAAATGCTTTATATAAAGTGTATGCTGAGAGCGTACATTTTTGTTTTTATATAGAAATTTATAGGAAACGGCTTACATTGGTGATATAATGCATATAACATAATCACTTTATGGAGGGCATTACAATGAATAATAAGTATGTATTGGGATTAGATATAGGAATTAGTAGCTGCGGGTATGGAGTTATAGATCTTGAAACAGGTAAATTTGTAGACTATGGAGTACGTTTGTTTAAAGAAGGCACAGCAGAAGATAATGTAAAACGTAGAGACGCTAGAAGTCGTAGACGTTTGACTTCAAGACGTCATACTCGAATTATGGACATGCAAAAATTGTTGAAGGAAAATGGTATAATGTCAAATGACTATCATCCTTTGCAGAATGTATATGAATTGCGTTGTAAAGGTTTAAGCGAAAAACTAACAAATGATGAATTAACGGCAGCTGTTTTACATATAACAAAACACAGAGGTAGTGTTATTGAAACTGTAGAAGAAGATGTAAAAAAGAGTGATGACGAATTAAGCTTAAAGGCTACTTTACAGCATAATGAACAGTTGATTAAGCAAGGAAAATATATATGTCAAATTCAATTGGATAATTTAAACGATAAGGATCATGTTCGTGGTCACGAAAATAATTTTTCTACAAAAGATTATGTAAATGAATTGAACGAGATATTACATCATCAAGATTTGGATGAACCATTAATTCAAAAAATAATTGATATTGTTGCACGTAGAAGAGCGTATTATGAGGGACCTGGAAGTGAAAAATCACCAACACCATATGGTCGATTTATAGAAGTTGATGGGCAAATTAAAGAAATAGATTTGATTGAAAAAATGCGTGGAAAATGTAGTGTATTTCCAGATGAGTTAAGAGCTCCTAAAATGGCGGTAACCGCAGATTTATTTAATTTCTTAAATGATATGAATAACTTAACGGTAGATGGTGATAAGTTAAGTCCAGAGGAGAAGAAGGGAATTTTAACTATAGTTAGTCAGAAAGGGAATATTACTTTACGTCAATTGGCAAAAGAATTAAATGTGGATGAAGTTGATATTAAAGGCTATCGTATAGACAAAAATCAGAAGGCTATTTTTACTGAGTTCAAGGGATATAAGAAAATTAAATCAATTTTAGAAAAAGAAGGATATTCAATTTCATTAAATGATTATGAAATGTTGGATAAAATTATTGAGATTCTTACAAATAAAAAGGGTATACAAGAAAGAAAAGATTGCTTGTATCATTTGGAGTATAAACTTTCAGATTCAGTGGTAGATACTTTAGCAAATACAACAGGAATAACAGGCTATCATTCATTATCTTTTAAAGCATTGAATTTATTAAATAAAGAATTGTTTGAATCTGAAATGAATCAAATGCAGCTGTTACATGAATTGAAGTTGTTTGACAAGAATCGTGTTTCTCATAAAGGAAAAAAGAACATTGAATCAGACCCAGAAGCTATTTTATCTCCAGTAGCAAAAAGAGCGCAGAATGAAACTTTTAAAGTTGTAAATGCATTGAGAAAGAAATATGGAGAATTCGATTCCATTGTTGTTGAGATGACTCGTGATAAGAATTCAGATGAAAAGAAAAAGAGAATTAGTAACTACCAAAAAAATCGAGAGAATGGATCTAAAGAAATGGATAAATTTTTGAATGAAAAGGGGTATGATCCAACAAAAATTAATGGAAAAACAAGAATGAAAATTAGTTTATATTTGCAACAAGGAGGCAAGAGTGCATATACTTTTGAACCTTTAGATTTAAATCGAGTCATTAAAGATCCAAAGTATACAGAAATTGATCATATTATCCCAATCTCTATATCATTAGATGATTCTCAAAATAATAAAGTTTTAGCATTACATTCAGAAAATCAGGTGAAAGGTAATTTGACTCCTTTTATGGCATATGCAGCTAATAAATTTAATGGAATGGGATGTAGTTATTCAGAATTTAAGACAAATGTTCTTTCTAATAAAGAAATTCCATACAAAAAGAAATTAAATTTATTAAATGAAGAAAATATTACAAAAGAAGAGGTGGCTAAAAAATTTATTAATAGAAATCTAGTGGACACAAGTTACGCTTGTCGAGTTGTATTAAATACATTGTCAGATTATTTTAAAGATAATGAGATTGATACAAAAGTTCATACAATAAACGGTAGAGTTACGGATTTATTCAGAAAGAAGATTCATTTGGAAAAAGATCGTGATGAAAACTATTTGCACCATGCAGTGGATGCATTAATTGTAGCTTCTGTTAAAAAAATGAATTTGTTGAATGGATATCTTCTTAAACAAGAACATGATTTTAATAATCTATATAATGAAGAAATGGGAGAAATCATTACGATTCCTGATGATAAGGTATTCTATGATGAAAGATATATTCAGTATATTGTGAACTTGAAAACATTGTTCGCAGAAAGCAGTAAGTATTATGATCATGTAATAGAGAAAGAGAATATGTGCTTTAATCCAATTAAAATTTCTCACAAGGTGAATACAAAACCAAATCGTCAGATTGCAGACGAAACTATCTACAGTACAAGGAGTGTAGATGGAACGGATTATTTGATTGAAAAAATTCCTAATATTTATGATCCAAAAGATAAGAAATGTATTCGATTAATTCAAGATATCTTAAATGGGGAAGATGAAAAATATTTAATGGCAAAGCATGATCCACAGACATTTGATTTAATTAGAGACATTGTGAAATATCATTATGAACAATTTAAATCAGATTCAAAAATGTATAAAGCATCTAAGAAAAAAGGTGAAGAAATTATTACTTTAGTTGGAGAAAATCCTTTGACAAAATATAAGGAAGAAAATGGTGCTGTACGTAAATATTCTAAGAAGGGAAATGGGCCTGAAATTATTTCGATGAAATATGAGAGTGAAAAACTAGGCAATCATTTAGATATTTCTTCAAACTATCAAACAAATAATAAAAAAGTTATTTTGAAACAAATTAAACCATATAGAACAGATTTCTATCAATGCGAAGATGGTAAATTTAGATTTGTTACTGTTCGATATACAAATGTTTCATATCATAAAGCAAAAGGAATGTATGTAATTGATGAACAATGGTATAAGCAGGAAAAGGCTAATAAAAAGATAAAAGACACAGATAAATTCTTGTTCTCAATGCATAGGGATGAATTGATTGGTATAAAGAAAAAAGAAGGTAATTCATATATTTATGATTTATCAACAGAAAAAGGTGGAGATAAATACTATTATGATGGAACAAGTGTTGAGATATTGAAGTATACTGCAACGAATGATGACAGTACTAATACTATAGAAATTAAACCTATATATACATATTGTAAAAAACAATTGAGACAGGGAGTAACTTCAGTTGAGAATGTATGTAAATATGCCACAGATGTATTAGGAAATCTATACGAAGTGAAGGATAATAAGTTGAAATTGGAATTTAAATAGAGTATACTAAAAGTGGTTATATTCTAGCAAAAATTTTTATGACCTAACAAAACAAGGGTTTATCCCGGATTCGGCTCTTCGGAGCCTTTTCTTTTACCCTTTTTATGGGCTATAGAGTTATATATATTGAAAAATGTGAGTATTTGAGACTGTATTTAGATAATTTGAAAGTGGAAATTAAAAATGACACTTTATTGATTCCGGTTTCAGATATTCAAATTCTAGTGATTGATAATTATCAGTCTAATTTGAGTGTACCTTTAATTAATAAATTAACAGATAATAATGTGTGTACCATCATTTGTGGAGTGGATCATTTGCCGAAAAGCTATATATTACCGATGAATGGACATTTTTCAAGTAGTGGGAATATTTCAAAACAGATTTGTTGGGATTCAAAACGTAAAGAAGATTTACATGCTATGATTGTAAAAATGAAGATTTTAAATCAAATTGAAATATTGAAGGTTAATAATAAAGATTTTGAAGTGGAAAAGAAGTTGTATGAATTTGTAGATAGTGTTGTTTCTGGAGATAAAACGAACAGAGAAGGCTTGGCTGCAAAAATGTATTTTAGAGAACTTTTTGGTCATGATTTTATTCGCTTTGAAGAAGATGTGATAAATGCTGGATTAAATTATGGTTATGCTATATTTAGATCTTTAATAACATCGATTATTGTGGCTAAGGGATATATCGCCAATATAGGCATTTTTCATAAAGGTAAACAGAATATGTTTAACTTAAGTGATGATATTATAGAAGTCTTTAGACCGGTAGTAGATCATTATGTTTACAACAATATGATGGATGATATTATTTTTAAACAATCTCATAGAGAAGCTTTAATACAATTGACAAACAAGAAAATTATGATTGATGGAAGAAAACAAACGATAGCAAATGCAATTAGTTTTTATCTAGATTCTATATTTAATTATTTAGATGGGGAATCAGATTCTATTTTGTATCCATTACCAGTAATATATGATTTATGATTTTATGCGATTAATATTATTTTTTGATTTACCCGTGGTATCTAAAGAAGATAGAAGAATTTATGCAACATTCAGAAAATATCTAATCAAAAATGGATATATTATGATGCAATATTCGGTATATTGTAAAATATTTGCGAATCGTGAAGCAGCAGTAAAACATGTGAATATTTTGCAAAGAAATGTTCCTCAAAAAGGACAAATACGAATATTATTGGTTACAGAAAAACAATATGCAAAAATTGAAATAATAGTGGGTGGTAAATCAAATCAAGAACAAGTCGTGAACAGCGATGCATTTATAAAATTATGAATTTATTGACTATAAAGAATGGAACAAATAAATGGAATCTTCAAATGAATCATGTAAAATATATAATTTCAGATTCAAGTACGAATTATACATTGCTACAAGCAATTCGACTGTTTACTTCAAAAGATAAAAGTGAAAACAGAACAGAAAATAATATCAGTACAAAAATATTTATAAATGAAAAAGAGATAGAACTTAAAAATAATTTGTTTATAGAAATATCAGAAATGTACTCTCTTAATGAGGATAAAAAACTCACTACAAAATCATTGATGTTAAAGTATTTAGAAATTAAACTTCAGAATCAAGAATATTTTGATACAATCAGCACAATTGATATTTTGCTGAATTCATTATCTGAAGAAGTAAATGATGAATCATTGCTTAAAATTATGTTTAATGGAGCAAATTATAAACAATTGATAAAAATGTTGTCACCATATTATGAAGACGAATTACAAAAAGATGAATTTGATCTAACAAGAGATGAATTGATTTTGTTTCAATTGGATTTAGTGGAATACATTTCAAATCATAATTCAAAATATGATAATATCTTTATCTTTGGTAAACTAGATAACTTGAGTGATAGAATTCTTCAGAAAATCAATAAAATACAGAACGTTAAATTGATGATATTTACAAATTATTACAACGATTTAATGAATATACAAAATGCAGCTTTATTGCAAGATAAAATAATAGATTTTGCAGACATGGAACAAATTTATTACGACCTATCGCAAAAATCACTTCGAACATATATGTTACAGGAGGTAGAACAAATGACAATTAATTATTTACAACAAACATACACTCAGGAAACGCACGATATTTATCAAGAACTAGAGCATTTTTCAATTAAATAATTAGTATTCTATTACATTCAAAAATGTGCTACCATATTTTTGAGGTTTTGTTACCATAAGGATTTTTGCTAGAACAGAACGTGCCGTCCGGTGGTCTGAATAGCCCCGATGTTTTGTTACCATAAGGATTTTTGCTAGAACAGAACCAGAGTTTAAGAAACGGTTTGACCGTGGGAGTTTTGTTACCATAAGGATTTTTGCTAGAACAGAACTCGACCCACTAAATTTACTTCATTCAACATGTTTTGTTACCATAAGGATTTTTGCTAGAACAGAACATGCCAAGAGCGTACAATGTCATCAGCATTGTTTTGTTACCATAAGGATTTTTGCTAGAACAGAACCTTCTCTCTGGCAAGCTGTAGGGCAATGTGGTTTTGTTACCATAAGGATTTTTGCTAGAACAGAACCCATCTGCAAATCTTAGTTCTGCACAATAGGTTTTGTTACCATAAGGATTTTTGCTAGAACAGAACAATAAAGAACTTGATATGTATTTATGGGGTGTTTTGTTACCATAAGGATTTTTGCTAGAACAGAACTCTCGTCTATCGAGTGGTTTAATATGCCACGTTTTGTTACCATAAGGATTTTTGCTAGAACAGAACATGATTCATACATATTCTTTGGTAAACATTGTTTTGTTACCATAAGGATTTTTGCTAGAACAGAACTATTACAAGATATCGATGAAGTTGTTTACTGTTTTGTTACCATAAGGATTTTTGCTAGAACAGAACACGAAGCGTTTAAACTAATACCTGCTTACGGGTTTTGTTACCATAAGGATTTTTGCTAGAACAGAACTTAAATACATATACATTTACTGCTTCAAGTGTTTTGTTACCATAAGGATTTTTGCTAGAACAGAACGTGACGGCTATGTATGGATTAGTTGGATTAGTTTTGTTACCATAAGGATTTTTGCTAGAACAGAACAGAATGGATTAACAAAGAAGGCGCTCCAACGTTTTGTTACCATAAGGATTTTTGCTAGAACAGAACCATTGCTGATAAATTTGATAAACAGATAATGTTTTGTTACCATAAGGATTTTTGCTAGAACAGAACTCAAGCAAGAGCAAGAAGGCTACCAAATCTGTTTTGTTACCATAAGGATTTTTGCTAGAACAGAACACAAATGATAGATCAACAAATTCAGCAAGTGTTTTGTTACCATAAGGATTTTTGCTAGAACAGAACATGGTTGTGACGTATGTCGGAACTGCAATTGTTTTGTTACCATAAGGATTTTTGCTAGAACAGAACCCGTGTCCACCATATCCATAATAGAGAACCGTTTTGTTACCATAAGGATTTTTGCTAGAACAGAACAGAAACATTTGCTTATTGGAAATTTGAGTTGTTTTGTTACCATAAGGATTTTTGCTAGAACAGAACACTTCACATAAAAATAAGTCTAGACATAAAAAAAAGGGCGCTTACTCATAGACATAAAAGTAAATGAATAACACGCACACAAATAAGCAAATAAATTATAGCGTGTTTGTTTAAATTGTCAAGATTAGGAGGTGTTTTGTTACTATAATGAATTTTGCTAGAACAGATTTAAAAAATGAAAAAGGGAGTGATACCCCCGCCAGAAAGGGCAGAGGACCACTCCCACTTACATTTTATTGTGTAAATGTTAATTGCACAAGAAAGAATCTAAATATTTGATTAAAAGGTATATGATGTTTTTTTGTAAATACAATACAAATAAACTTAGTCCATTTTGTTACTGTATATTTTTGCTAGAATATTGATTTGTGATTAAATATTGCTTATTTGTCTTGTGTTATATTAACTACCACATACTCACATACACCCTCTGTTCTTATTGGAAAGCCCCAACCAACAAGGCCTGAGCTAATGATTTTTGTGTGGTGCTTGAATGTTTCTTTTCCATAATTACCCGCAAAGTCGGGTTGTAGGTGGTAAGAATAAGAGAGTGGGAACATTTGTCCGTTATGGGCATGACCGCTGAGTTGAAGGTCGACATGATTTCTAATGTTTTCTCTTGTTCCTTGAGGTTGGTGGTCTAGGACAATTTTGTAGCTTTTGTTTGTTAGATTGTAGTCTTTTGTTTTCTTTCGGTTTCTGTTTGTGTAATCTTTTCTACCAATAAGGATAATGTTGTTTAATTGTACTTCTTGATCATTTAGAATGGTAATGTTGTTTTTTATGATTTCTTGATTGAGTTTGGTTCTTGAAAACTTTGTCTTGTTTTCATGATTGCCATATACAAAATAGACAGGGGCTACTTTGGTTAGTCTTTTGAGTTGCTTAAATAGAATTTTTATATCTTTTGTTGATGTGGATTCATCTACAAAGTCTCCGCCTAATAGGTAGAAGTCGGGTTTAACTTTTAATAATGTGTTTGTGATTTCTTTTATTCTTTCTGGACTATTCGCGTTGGAATAGTGAACATCCGAAAGAAAACAGATCTTGGTTGGAGTTATGTTCTTTTCTGTTGTTAGATTGTAGTTTGTTTGATGAATCGTGTACATATTCACATAGCCAAAAGTAACGATGGATGTGGATATGATAGTTGAAAGAAGTATGCAGATGATTGGTTTTCTTTTCTTGAATACGATTAATAATACAAGTAAACAGAATAATGTATGTATAGCCCACATAGCTTGATACGTACGCATATTCCAACAATTTAAGGTAATCCGCAATTAGATAGGGTCGACTAAAAGTTGGCTTCAAGAATTGTAG
>OLPN01001526.1_pt1 | contig 20468 bp, 11 predicted proteins | sample 1672601 | NCBI WGS metagenome assembly OLPN01 (sample SAMEA3136704, study PRJEB25190) | human gut metagenome | reverse complement strand
GACATCTGTACTTCCAGATATACCACATAAAACAATCAAAATCTTGCCTAAAAAGTGCAGACTGTGGTACAATCCTATCATCAGGAGGTGAGACAATGCAAAATCAGGCATCTTTGCAGGAGACCAAGCAGCACGGTGCCGTGCGGTTCCCCTTTAATCTGTATCCCTGCGCCATTCCGGGGGATTTTCCACAGGTAGCGCTCCACTGGCAGGAGAGCATGGAGCTGGTCTTTGTCAAGCGGGGTATAGGACTGGTGCAGGTGGGCGCTGTGACCTGCCCGGCCCGCATGGGGGACATCTTCATTTTTACGCCCGGCACCCTCCACGCCCTGCGGCAGGCCGAGGGGCAGTGCATGGAATACGAAAATATCATCTTCGCGCTGGAGCTTCTGGGCGGCGCGGAAGACCTTTGCGCCGAGAAGTATCTGCTGCCGCTCCAAAGCGGGCGCTTGTCGCTGCAGGCACGTCTGACCCCGAACGACTTGTGCTACCTTCCGGCTGCTGCCTGCCTGCGGGAGGTGGAGGAAGCCAACCGCGCCAAGCTCCCCGGCTACGAGCTGCTGGTCAAGGGGGCGCTGCTGCGCTTCCTTTCCCTGCTCATTGCGCAGGGGAAGCAGCAGCTCCCCGCGGAAACAGCCGACACCCAGCGGCTGAAAGCCGTTCTGCAATGGCTCTCGGCCCATTATGCCGAGGTGCTCCGGGTCGCCGATGCCGCCGGGGTCTGCTCTTTCAGCGCCAGCCATTTCATGCGCTGGTTCCGGCAGATGACCGGGCAGAGCTTCGTTGCCTTTCTGAACGAATACCGCCTGAATGCCGCCGCCGAGGCGCTGCAGACCACGGACGAGACCGTCCTGACCATCGCCTCCCGGTGCGGATTTGAAAACCTCTCCTATTTCAACCGGGCGTTCAAGGCGCACTTCGGCATGACCCCGCGGGAATATCGAAAAAAATAAACAAAACGAGGCCGTTTCCGCTTCTCTGGAAAAGAGAGGAAACGGCCCCGTTTTGCATTTGCCATACCGCATAGGTGACTGCTTTTTATATCCATGATGGAACTTTTGCTTCTCTCAATACGTTCCGTAATCAAACTTTCTTCCGGTTCTGGGAGCGATACTCCGCGGGTGTGATGCCATACAGCCGCCGGAACGTTTTGAGGAAGCTGCTGTAATCCGGGAAGCCGCTCTCGGTGCAGGCGTTGAGGACGGAGACGCCATCTTCCAGTGCTTTGCGGCAGTGCTGCATCCGCAGATGGGTCAGGTAGCTGTGGATGCTCTCCATAGTACACTCTTTAAACGCGCGGGAGAGGTGCTCCCGGCTGGCATAGAGCTCCTGGGCCAGCTTTACCGTGGTGAGGGTCGGGTCCTGATAGTGAGCTTGCAGGTAGGACACGGCACGCTGCACCAGAACGTTGGTGCTGCTGGGGGCCGTGGTCTGGCCGCTGCCGGTGGCCAGCGTGATAAGCAGCATCATCTCCGACACCTGGGCTTCAAAAACGATGTCACGCATCTGGGCTGGCAATTCCAGGCTCTGGGCCATCCGCACAAAAAGGCTCTGAAAATCCCACTTGTTGCAGACATCCGGGGCCAGCACGGTGATGCTGTGCATCCAGGCGGCGTTTTTCAGGTTTGCGTTGCGGCGGCAGGCCTGCCAGAGGGCGTCGTCGATCTGGATGACCAGACGGTCAGAGTGGTCGTTATCAATATTGAAGATGCCGGCGTGGTAGATCTGAGCAGGGAAGTAGATGAGCTCGCCGACATGCACCAGATAAACACTGCCGTCGATGGAGTAACGCACGGTGCTGCCGCCGATGGGCAGCACCAGCTCATGGTAGGGGTGGGAATGGACCACGGACTGGTCGTTTTTCTGGTTGGTATACCATGCTACCAGCAGTTTTGTGTTGCGCAGCCCCATCCGTGCTTCCGCCTGTGTGAGGAGATTATCGACATAATGCGTAACGCGCTCGATTCCCATAGCGATTCCACCTTTGTGAAAAATATCAGAAATGTGCTTTATCGTTGATTTTGGCTCTAGTATATCAGCTGATATCACAAATTGCAATATTTGAATCACAAAACCGCAAGAAAACGGATTGGAATTTTAGTATGATATGAGTGCAAGAAGACGACAAGAACAAAAATGACAAAACAGTGACAAAATTTTTGGTATATTTTACAAATGCAGCCGTCGTGTTTCGTGACTGACGGAAAGGGAGAGCTCATGCAGACTTCTAAAAATCATTTTGAAGCCAAAGTGATCTTTAACGATGAGACCATCCGCCGGATGTTCCGCACCGAGTTTTACACCTACGAGGGGATGCAGCGGCTGGTCTGGCTGGCCGTGGCATTTGCGCTGGTGATGCTGGCACTCTTCGTTCCCATCCCAACGGTGGTCAAGGTGCTCTGCCTGCTGGTGGGGTGCACGATGTTCGCCATGCCGGATTTTCTAAGCCGGGTGGCGGCCGAGGGCGTCATCATGCAGCGGGGCGGGGCCGAGAGCACGGTCAGCTGCCGGATCAACGACAACGGCGTGGACGTGGAAAACGGTGCCCACATTCCGTTTGATAAGATCGACCGCCTGACCCACTTCTCCAAGGTGGACCGCGAGTATGACCACTTCTTCGGCTTTGGCGAGAAGACCGGCCACCTGGACAAGAAAGGCCGCCGCCTGCGCATGTCCCCCAAGGACGCCATCGGCCACGACCCCGAGACCGGCGACCCGATGTACAAGCACATTCCGTTCTACATCCGTGTGAACGAGAAGGACCGACGCCCCATCGGCCTGTTCTACCACAACTCCTATGACTGCGTCTTCGACCTGGGTGAGGAGCTGTCCGGTTACTGGGAGCGCTACTGCTACTACCAGACCGACGGCGGCGACATCGACCTGTTCCTGCTGGCTGGCCCCACCCTGCCGGATATCCTCAACGAGTACACCCTGCTGACCGGCCGCAGCGCTCTGCCCACCAAACAGTCTCTGGGCTACTGCGCTTCCACCATGTACTACGCGGAGCTGGAAAAGAACTGCGATGAGGAGATCTACAAGGTCATCGACAAGCACGAGAAAGAGGGCATCCTCATCGACAACTTCTGGCTGGCTTCCGGCTATTCCAGCGGCGAAGAGGACAACCTGCGCTATGTGTTCAACTGGAACCACAAGCGCTTCCCGGACCCCAAGAAGTTCTTTGAGAACATGAATGCCCGCGGCATCAATGTCATCCCCAACCTGAAGCCGGGCATCCTGAAGCGTCACCCCTATATCGACCTGTTCGAGAAGAACGATGTCTTCATCAAGACCCCGGACGGCAAGGCTCCGTACTATGGCCGCTGGTGGGGCGGCGAGGGCCGCTTCTTCGACTTCACCGGTCCCAAGGGCCGCGATACCTGGAAGCAGCTGCTGGAGGAGAACATCCTCAAGATGGGCACCAAGACCGTCTGGAACGACAACTGCGAGATGGACGGCGTGGAAGACCGTGACGCCCAGTGCGATTTCGAGGGCAAGAAAGGCACCATGGCCGAGCTGAAGATCCTCCACTCCAACCTGATGGCTTACACCGCCAAGCATGCTCTGGCCGAGGTCTACCCCGGCGAGCGTCCCTACATCATCAACCGTGCAGGCTACGCCGGCATCCAGCGCTATGCACAGGTCTGGGGCGGCGATAACCTCACCGACTGGCGCACCGTCAAGTTCAACATTGCCACCATTCTGGGCATGGGCCTGTCCGGCTGCTCCAATATGGGCTGCGACATCGGCGGCTTTGCCGGCCCGGCTCCGGAGGCTGAGCTGCTGCTCCGCTGGCTGCAGAACGGCGTGCTCCAGCCCCGCTTCTGCCTGAACTCCGCCAACAACGACAACACCGTCACCCAGCCCTGGATGTATGAGGAAAACCTGCCCTACATCCGCGAGGCTTACAAGCTGCGTTACCGCCTGATGCCCACCCTGTACTCCCTGATGTACGAGAGCAACCAGGATGGTATGCCGGCATGGCGCTCGCTGTTCCTGGAGTTCCCGGACGATCCCAAGTGCTACACCGACAAGAACCTGACCTTTATGTTCGGCAAGAGCATCCTGGTGGCAAACGTGGTGGAAAAGGGTGCAACCACCCGCACCATCTACCTGCCCGCCGGCTGCAAGTGGTACGATATGAGCGACAACCTGCGCGAGTATGAGGGCGGCCAGACCATCGAGATCCCGGTCACTCTGGCAAGCATCCCCATGTTCCTGCGCGGCAGCGCCATCGTGGCCACCAGCGAGGACGTCAAGCACATCCTCCGCGACACCATGCATCAGCTCGACCTGCTGGTCGCGGCCGAGACCGACACCAGCTTTGTGCTGTATGACGACGACGGCCACACCGAGGACTACAAGAACGGTGTCTACGCCAAGACCACCATCGACGTCAAGGCCGGCGACCGCACCGATATCCACTTCTCCACCGAGGGTACCTACGAGTCTCCCGTGGAGCGCATGACCATCAAGCTGGTCAGCAAGAAAAAGGGCGCGTTCTGGGCCAGCGTGGATGGCGAGCAGCTCACCCGGTACATCGTCCGCGATGGCTGGGAGGAAGCAGAGTCCGGCTGGTACTACAACCTGTCTGACCGCACCATCTGGGTCAAGTTCAACAAGCCTGCCAAGAAAGACTTCACCGTCACCATCTCGACCGAGAAGTTCGACCTCATCGGCATGGCTGAAGACTAAACTGCCACTTCCAATCTTCTTCTATAAAAAGGCCGAGGCCTGTGGGAAAGCTCCCGCAGGCCTCGGCCTTTCTTTTGGTTTTGTTATTCTTCCCGCTTGAGCACCCGGCGCACCATGAACATGCAGTACAGCATGGCCAGGCCCCAGGCAAAGGGGTTGGAAAGGCAGATGCCAACATAGCCCAGGCCTGTTTTCACGGCCAGCAGGCCGCCCAGGCTGCGGCCGATGAGCTCGCCCACGCCGGAAATGATGGCCTGCACGCTGTAGCCCAGGCCCTGCAGCGTGTTGCGGAAGATCATCAGCAGGCCATGGAAGCAGAACAGCATACTCATAATGGCCAGGTACTGGATGGCTCCGGCGGTCACGGCGGGGTCCGCATCGCCCAGCACCAGCCCCACGGCGTATGGCTTGACGAAGAAGATGACGACCCAGGCGGCCACGCAGTAGGTCAGCTGGATCGTGCAGCCGTCCTTGATGCCCTGCTTGATGCGGTCGGTGCGGTGGGCACCATGGTTCTGACCTACATAGGTGGCCATGGCCATGCCCACGCTCTCCATGGGCAGGGTGAACATCTGGCGGATCTTCTCACCGGCAGTCTGAGCGGCTACCGCGGTACTGCCCAGCAGGTTGATGGCGTCCTGCATGATGACGGCGCCAATGGCCGAGACGGAATACTCAAAGCCCATGGGAAAGCCGATGTAGGCCAGCCGCTTACAGTGCCCGGCGGAGAGCAGGCTGCGCTGACCCCGGAACGTGAGCTCCTCCTGCTTGGCCGTCCGGGTAAAGAACCAGAACGCGCACAGCCCGCCGCTGAGCAGCTGGCTGAGGACGGTGGCAAGGGCCGCGCCGTCCACGCCCATGCCCATGGGGACGATGAGCAGGTAATCCAGTCCGATGTTCAGCACGCTGGCCGCCAGCAGGAAATAGAACGGGTGCTGGGAGTCGCCCATGGCGCGGAGCACGCTGGAAGCGTAGTTGTACAGCACCGTGGCCGGGATGCCCAGGAAGATGATCCGGATGTAAAGCACGGCGTCCGCGTACAGCTCTTCCGGCGTGTGGATGAGCTGGAGCAGCGGGCCCGCCATCAGGGTGGTGAAGATGGTGAACACCACGCTCAGCACCACGCAGAGCAGGGCACCGTTGAACAGGTACTTCCGCAGGCCGCCCTGATCCTTGGCACCGAACGTCTCGGCTACCGGGATGCCAAAGCCCACGCAGGCACCCTGCACAAAGCCCAGGATGAGGAAGTTGAGGGAGTAGGTAGTGCCTACCGCGCCCAGTGCGTCGGTGCCCAGGCACCGGCCCACAATGACGGTGTCCGCAAAGCTGTACAGCTGCTGGAACAGGGTGCCCAGCACCAGCGGCAGCGCAAACCGCAAAATCTGGAACAGCGGCTTGCCCACCGTAAGGTCCGTGGTGCCAGACTTGCGTTTTGAGGTCGTTTCCATAAAAAGAGACTCCTTATCTTAAAATGATTTGAGGATATTGTACCATGGAGGCCCGGTGCGGCCAAACAGGTTTTTGTGATGGAAACCATGTTTTTTGTGATGCAGGCTTTACTTCCAACTTCTAGAGATTTGTGGTAATATAATCAATAAGAATAGAAAAGAGGGACGCGGATGCTCAGACAAAAGCCGGAACTGAATATCATCTACATCTCGGAGCGGATGCGGCACAGCCTGCAGCCCGTTGCCCGCAGCAGCCTGACGGCGGTGGTGGCTCCCATGGGCTACGGCAAGACCACCGCCATCAACTGGTACCTGAACGAGCGCGGCCGGGAGGGAGCCGCCGTGCTGCGGGTGAGCATCTACTCCGCCAACCGGGCCATCTTCTGGAAAAGCCTGCAAAAGGCGTTTGCGCAGGCCGGGCTGACCGTGCTGGAGGGGTACGAGTGCCCCACGGACGCCAGCGGCGCGGCCCTGCTGCTGGACGACCTCTGTACCGCGCTGGCCGGGGAGCGGGAGACTTATCTCTTTCTGGATGACTTCCACCTGCTCCGGGACGAGCAGGCCGCCGCGTTCCTCTGCGCGCTGGCCAACCGCCTGCCGGGCAACGCCCACCTCGTGGTGGCCAGCCGGAACGATTTCCTGCCCCAGGGCGAGATCCTCCGCCTGGGGCAGCGGCTCCACCGGGTGGGGGCCGACCAGCTGCGGCTGAACGAGAAAGAGTTATCCGCCTACGTCCGCCGCTGCGGCATGGAGCTGACGGAGCCCCAGCGGGAAACATTGCTCCACTCCTGCGAGGGCTGGTTCTCTGCCATCTACCTCAATCTCCACGCGCTGGCGGAGCGGGGCACCCTGCTGCCCACCAGCTCGGACATCTACGCCATGTTCACCGCGGCCATGATCGAGTCCCTGCCTCCGCAGCGGCAGGAGTTTTTGGCCGTGATGGGCCTGGCCGATGAGTTTACGGTGGAGATGGCTTCTGCCGTGACCCGGATGCCGGACGCCGAGCAGGTGCTGCTGGCCCTGACGCGGCAGAACGCCTTTGTCACCCGCCTGCCGGACGGCGAGAGCTTCCGGTTCCACCACATGATGAAAGAATGCGCCGAGCGGCTGTTTGCCCAGCTGCCTGCCCCGCGGCAGGCGGCCGTCTGGGAACGGTATGGCCGCTGGTACGAGGCCCGGCGGCAGTATCTGCCCGCCCTGCGTGCCTACGAAAAATGCGGGGATTATGACGCCGCCCTCCATGTCATTGAGGAGGACGCCGGCATCCTGCTGGCATCCCTCGGCCCGGCGGAGCTGCTGGAACGGCTGGGCCGCTGCCCGGTGGACGCCCTCAAGCGGCACCCGCTGGCCATTCTGGTGCTGATGCGCCGGATGTTCACCTGCCAGCAGATCCCCAAAATGATGGAGCTCAAGGCCCTGCTGGAAGCCGCCGTGCGGGAGCACCCGGAGCTCCCGGCCCAGGAGCGGGGCAACCTGCTGGGCGAGTGCGACCTCATCCTGAGCTTTCTGATGTACAACGATATCACCCAGATGAGCCGCCTCCACCGCAGTGCCAGCCGCCAGATGACCCGCCCTGCCGTTACCCTGCGCAACAGCGGCAGCTGGACGTTCGGTTCCCCCTCGGTGCTGATGATGTACTACCGTGCTCCCGGGGAGCTGGGCAAGGAGCTGGCCGAGATGTACGAGTGTATGCCCCATTATTATAAGATCACCCAGGGCCACGGGCAGGGGGCCGAGCTGGTGATGGATGCCGAGGCAGCGTTCATGCAGGGACATTTTGAGCGGGCGGTCCTGCTGCTGGAACGGGCCCGGGTGCGGGCGGCTTCCTGCGGGCAGGAGAACATGGCCCTCTGCTGTGATTTCCTCGCCCTGCGGCTTTCCCTCTGCGGGCAGGCAGGGGAGCCGTTTGATTTCGAGGCCCGCCGTGCCGCCCTCCTCCAGCGGCACGATGCCGTTCTGCTCCACCTGCTGGAGAGCATCGAGGCCTATTACTACGCCCTGCTTGGCCGCACCGATGCCGTGCCCGAGGTCTTCCGGGAGCATCGTCTTGCCTCCGTGAGTTACTTTGCCCTCTGCCGCCCCATGATGGAAATGATCGAGCTGCAGGTCTGGCTGGCACAGGGGCAGGCAGTCAAGGTGCTGGCCCGCTGTGAGGAGCTGCTGGCCGCCTGCCAGCGGTTCCACTATGGGCTGGTGGCCCTCCATGTCCGGGTGCAGATGGCGGCAGCGTACGGACTGTATGGCCAGCCTGCCGAGGCCCGGGCTGCTCTGGAGCAGGCGCTGGCAGAGGCCGCGCCGGATGGCTTCTGGATGCCGCTGACTGAAAATTACCGCTATCTGGCCCCGCTGCTGGCGCAGGGCGTCTGGGGCAGTGCCCAGCCGCTGGTGGAGCGGGCAATCGCTCTGGGGCAGCGGTACGAGGCCCGGTGCGCCCAGCTCAACGGCTCGGCAGACCGCCCGGCCATTGCCGCCGCACTGACCGAGAAAGAGCTGGCCCTTGCCCGGCTGGTGGCCCAGCGCCGCACCAACAAGGAGATCGCCGAAACACTCCACCTCTCGGAGGGAACGGTCAAGCAGTACATCAACCAGCTGTACGCCAAGCTGGACATCGGCGGGGCCGTGCGAAACAAGCGCGCCCAGCTGGCTGCCCTTTTTGGCACAAAATACTAACCAAAGGTTAATAGGAATTTTGCAGGCTCTGTGGTAGAGTAAAATCAAACCACAGGGCTTTTTTCTTTGGATTTTCCTGCACCAGAAGGAGGCGTGTAAAATGAAAGAACAAACCACCCGAACCCCGCCCAAACTGCGCGTCCTGAGCGCGTTTCTGGCGGTGGCCATGCTGTTGACCCTGCTGCCCGCGGCGGCGTTTGCGGCACCGGCTCCGGAGAGCGATTTTGAATATGGCGCGAGTAACGGCAGGGCGATCATCAGGAAATACAAAGGCGCTGGCGGAACGGTAGAGATCCCCGCCACGCTGGGTGGATATCCAGTGACGGGCATGAAGATGCAGGCATTTATAGAATGCACCAGCCTGAAAAGTGTTTCGATGCCGGAAAGCATGACATGGATCGGCGACAGTGCATTTGCAGGCTGTACGGGCCTTAAGCAGGTGGAATTCTCTCCAAATCTCACAACCATCGGGCCAAATTCATTCTACTCTTGCAATGGCCTGACCAGTGTGGTGGTTCCGGATAAAGTGACGAGCATAGAATCTTTGGCTTTTTTTGGATGCCTGAATCTTAAGAGCATCACCATTCCTGCCAGTGTGACAAATCTGGATTCGACCTTTGTAGTTGGGTGCACAAATCTGAAAAAGATCGAGTTTAAGGGGACGCAGGAACAGTGGAATGCGTTGTCGATCAATCCCAAGTACCTGCCGGTTGGTGTGAGCATCGTCTGCGCGGACGGTACCATTGGCGGCGGAAGCGACCCCAATGTGAAAAATTATTCTCTTACGGTCTGCGGCAAGGCCGTTACCAGCGCGAATTGCGATAACATTCTGGAAGACCCGGCGGGGACAACGCCCCGGGCAGTGTATGACCCGGACCGCAAGACCCTGACCCTGAACGGTACCATCAAGGCTGCCGTGGCGGATACCGAACAGACCGCCGCCATCATCAAAACGGAGGATGCACTGACCATCACGGGCAATGCGGCTCTGGAATGGGACGGCGGGGATTCCGATGATGCTCCTATCGGAATTCTGGCAGCTGGTGTTACCGCAGAGACCGGAAAGCTGACCCTTTCGGGCGCGGTGCTGGAGATCACAGCGGATGCGGGCGGCATTGATCTGCCCGTGGGCTCTCTGACGATCGAGAACCAGACGAGTCTGACTGTTAAAAGCGGAGGAAGATGCATCGAAGCGGGAGGAGCGCTGGAAATTTCCAACTCTCAACTGGATCTGGACACTGTGGACGACGCAATCCGGGTCGGCAGCACAGCCCGCATCGAGAACTCCACCCTTACGATCACTGGCCTGGACGAGTGCAACGACGAGGGAGGCATGCATGCGTTGATCACGGAAGACGGCGATCTGATTGTGGAAAACAGCACGATCACGGCGATGGACACTGGAGATGAGGGCTATTATTACCAATACGGTCTCTGGCTGGGCGGCAAACTGGAAGTATCGAACAGTGTCCTGACACTGGGAGCACAGGATTGTGCAATGAATGCGGACAGCATGGAAGCCCGGGGCTCTAATAGTAAGATCACTGCTGCCGTGGACGATGAAAATCACGTTCCCGTTCAGGTGGATGATCCCGCGGTCATCCTGCACGATGATTTGGAAGTGACGGAGGGCGCGCTCAATACGGAATGCCCCAAAGTGGTCATTGAATACGCATCTCCTCACAAAGTCGAGGGCGATTACACCTACGAGATCACCACGGACGGCAATGTCCGCATCCTTGCTTACGATGGCAGCGAGGCTGACGTGGTCGTGCCCGCAACGCTGGGTGGCCGGGACGTCACGGAGATCGGCAACTCTGCAAGACCTGTTTTTGATGCAAATGCGGCCATCCGCAGCATCACGTTCCCGGACACTCTCAAAGAGATGAGCGGCCTCCCGCTGTTCTATGGATGCGAAAACCTTGAGACCATTACCATCCCGGCCAGTGTGACCGGAATGAATTTCCACTCGGTGGCGGATTGCTTTATTTTCAACTGCCCCAACCTGAAGACCATCATTTTCAAAGGTACCCGCGCCCAGTGGGAAGCCATTGAAAAAGAGTCTGTGAATCTGGACGGCATCACGGTGCGGTGCAGCGATGACAACGTTGATCCTGTGCAGCCTGACCCGGACCAGCCGGAACAGCCTGACCCGGGCGACCCCGACGACAAAGACGTCTTCCTCCAGTTTGAGGACTGCTCTGTGGACGTCGAGAAACCGGACGGCACCACCCTGCACTTTGATGCTGCCGGTGTCAAACAAAGTCAGCAGCTGCCAAAGGGCGCAAAGGTGACCATCACGCTGGATGAAAAGGCCATCCCGGAGGGGATGAAGTTCTCCTGCTGGGTGTTTGATCCCCGCCCGGAAGACCTGATGGAGGACGGCACCACTGCCACCTTTACCATGCAGGAGGACATTGGCGTTCTGGCCAAGTTCTCCATGCTGGAAGAGGATGATTCCAGTGCCGACTTCGGCACCATCGCGGCTGCAACCGCTGTCGTGGGCGTCGTGGGTGCCACGGCCTACCTCGTGGGCACCGAGGTGGCCCTGAACCAGCTGCTGCCGGCAGGCACCTCCGTGCCGCAGGACCGCGCCCAGCTGGCCCTCCTGCTCTGGAACACTGCAGGCCGCCCGGAGCCTGCCGCACTGCCCGCCTTTGCGGACGTGACAGACCCCGACACGGCCAAAGCGGCCCAGTGGTGCATGGAAGCAGGCTTCTTCCAGCCCCGTGAGGACGGCAATTTCAAGCCCGGCAAGCACGTTTCCCGCTGGAAAGTGCTCCGCACCTATCAGCGAATCGTAAAATAACCTCTCAGGCACCGAGCGCAAGCGAGGATGACGGACAGGTTGAAGAAAGGCAGAGCCCCTGTGCACCACGCGCGGGGGCTCCGCCTTTTTCATGTGAAACAAACTTTTGCCTGAAAACAAGCTTGAATACAACAAATTACCCTGCAAGCAGCCCTGAATTGACAGCTGGATAGTGATTTTTGCGTCAACGGACTGGTTTGATGCAGTTTTTAATTGCCGATGGGAAAAGCACGGAAAATTTGCTTGACAAGAAATAAACTTTTGTAATAAAATAAGAATGAAATTCTATTTGAAAAGGAACCGGAGGCAGTTCACGCAATGGGAGCTGTGCCGGGTCTTCTTTTTTCTGGGATAAAAACCCCAACAACAGGAAAAAGGCGGAAACTATGGCAGAAAATTTGCAGGAATATTATAAGCGGATGGCGGAGGCCATTGACACCCAGCTGGAGCAGAAAGGGAAAGCCGCGCTGTTCTATCCCGTTGGAAGCGGCAGCGGGCGGATCGTCTGGGCGTGGATCAACGCTCACCCGGACGCGGCCGTGATCTGGGTGGTGCCCGGGGAGACCCGGCGCGGGATGCGGCTGGAAGAAGCCAAACGGATCGGCCAGGAGATCCCGCCGCGGGTGCAGCTGATCCACTGTGAGGACAATACACCGCAGCGCTGTCTGGAGCTGGCCAAGATCCGCCCGGCCTGCATCATCCTGGATGGCTCGCGGGAGTTTACGGCGTTTCCGTGTGGAGAGCGTGTCCGCTGGCTGCAGCGGTTCAGCCCGCAGGCGAAGCTGCTGGGCCTCATCGACACCGACCAGCCTGTCAGCTGCTGCCTGGCGGAAGCCATGTTTCAGGGGGCGGGCACGTTCTCCATTTCGCTGACGGAAGCGCTGGCCCGGGGCCTTGTCACGCCGCCTGCCGCGGATACCGTGCTCCTCTGGCCCGCCGAGACGGCGCTGGAAGAATTCCGCATCCAGATGAAGCAGTGGAACGCCGTGGGCGTCCCGGGCGTGGGCGAAAAAGTGTTCACCAATCTTCGCCGCGCGGTGGAAAAATGCGGCCCGGCGCTGCCCCGGCTGCGGGAGGCTCTGCCCAAGGGCAAGCAGCTGGTCCTGTGTGAGGACGCCGCTGCCATGCGGCGGGTGACGGAAAATCTGGAAGCCCTCTTCGGCCCGGACACAGAAGCCACCATCCTGAAAGACGGCTGGGATCAGGAGATGGCCGTGCGGTTTGCGGCTTCCCCGGCACGGGGCGCGCAGGTGCTGGTCACCGTCAGCACCCCTGGCGGGCTGGCGCGGCTGGCCGGAATGGCGGGTGCCGTGCTGGTCCGCTCCACCGGGCTGGAACAGAACCACCGCCGGATGCTGGCCCGGGCACTGGCGCTCTGCGGGGACTCCGCCCCGCTGGTGGAGCTCAACGTCTCGTTTGCAGGCCTGCGCAATGCAGAGGATCTGGTGCAGGGGACGGAACAGGTCGGCGGCACCGGGTTCCCGCTGGAGGAGCCGTACCAGGCCTGCATCCGTCCGGCCCGCCAACTGCAGCGCCAACTGGACGCTCAGTGGGAGCAGGCCTTTGCAGCCGCCAAAGAGGCCGCCGCAAAAGGGGATATCAATGAGCTGCCCCGCGGCTTTACCACGGAAACTGGCTTTGGGCTGGGCCGCTGGCTGGAGCTGCAGCGACAGATCCAGGCCGGGGAAAAGCCCGGCCGCCTGACCGCCGAGCAGGCCGCCCGGCTGGAAAAGCTGGGCATCGCCTGGAAACAGCGGATGGAGCAGGCCTGGGAGCGGGGCTATGCCGCAGCCCGGGAGTACCGCGGAGAATACGGGAACCTGATGGTGCCGGTCCGCTACCGGGAGAAAAACGGCTTTGCCCTGGGCGAGTGGATCGTTTACAACCGTCAGCGGTTCCTCGGCAACAATCTGTCCACCGACCGTGTCGAGCGGCTGGAAGCACTGGGCATGGTGTGGGACACCGTGCAGGACATCTGGGAGCAGAGCTACTGCGCGGCTGTCCAGTATTGGCTCGACCACGGCACGCTGGAAGTGCCGGTCAAGTACACCACCCCGGAGGGCGTGGCTCTGGGCGTCTGGCTGGGCAGCCAGCGGGCCGCCTACAAGGCGGGCACCATCAAGCCGGTGCAGAAAGCCTGGCTGGAGGCGCTGGACGTGGACTGGACCAACCGCAACGACCGCAAGTGGCAGGCCGCTTATGATGCCGCCGCGCGGTATTATCAGGCCCATGGCGACCTGAACGTCCCCTCGGAGTACATCGACCCGGACGGCGTGCTGCTGGGCAAGTGGGTCAGCCGCCAGCGTTACGCCTGGCAGAACCCGGACCGCAGCAGCGCGCGCCTTACCCCGGAGCGCAAGGCCCTGCTGGACCAGCTGGGCATGGTGTGGCAGAAGCCGGATTCCTGGCAGCACCGCTATGAGCTGGCCGCAGCCTACAAGGCCGCCCACGGCAGCCTGGAGCTCCCGGCCCAGTACCGCACGGAAGAAGGGATCTGGCTGGGCAGCTGGCTCAGCCGCCAGAAGCAGCTGCTCCAGAAAGGGGATAAGAGCCTGCGCGGTGAGCGGGTCAAAGCCCTGAAAGAGCTCTTCCGGGGCGAGCCGGAGCGCCGGAGCGGGGCTGTCCGCACCCGTGCCCGCTGCAGCGTGCGGGAGCGGAACTGGCTCAACAACTACCGCCATGCCAAGGCCTACGCCAAGCGCCGGGGAGATCTGCTGGTCCCTGCCAGCTATGTGGATGAAACGGGGTTCCGCCTTGGCGTCTGGATCTCCAACCTGCGGGCCGCCCGCAAGACGCGGCCTGACTCGTTCCAGGTCACGCCGGAGCATATCGCGATGCTGGACGAGATCGGGATGCAGTGGGACGCCCGGGAGGCCAAGTGGCAGTGCGCCCTCCGCCGGGCCGGGGAGTACCGCGCCGCCCACGGGGATCTGGCCGTGCCCGTCAATTATAAAACGGAGGATGGCTTCTGCCTGGGCGACTGGATCCGCCGGATGCGGGAGAGCTATGCAGCCCATGACGCCCGGCTGACCCCGGAGCGGGTGGAAAACCTCAGCGCCCTGGGCATGGTCTGGGCACCGGCAGAGGGCTGAAAACCAATTGCATTTTTGGCGGGCTTGTGCTATACTAACCCCGTCTGAATAGAAAACAGCAGGTGCCTTTTGCCGCTTTCGGGCGGCGGAAAGGGTAAAAGAGAAGCGGGTGGGATTCCCGCACGATCTCGTCACTGTGATAAGGGAGCTTTGCGGCGTTGGCGCGTTTTGCGCCGGTCACTGGGGGAACCTCCGGGAAGGCAGCCGCGGGCGCGGGCAGTTCTGCCCGTCCCTTTCAGCCAGGAAACCTGCCTGCTGTTGGTACGGGAGCAGATGCTCCAGATCACGAGGAATTGGTTGTACCGAAAAGCCCAGAAATAACAGGGGTCTTTTTGTTGTGCACTCCGCGCGGCAAAAGGGCCCTTTTTGTGTCCGGGCGTACCGCCTGTACCCTTTCTGTCAGAAAATCCGCACACAAGCAAAAACAGGAAAGGAACAAACAAGAACCATGCGTAAACTCAATTGGAAAAAGACCGTGGCAGTCTCCGCCGCTCTGGCGCTCTGCGTCGGCACCCTGGCAGGCTGCGGCAGCAGCGCTTCCAGCAGCACCGCCGCTTCCAGCGAGGCTGCATCCAGCACTGCCGCCAGCGAGGTGAGCAGCGAGGAGGCTGACGAAATGGCCGCAAAGAACGTGGCAGACCTGATCGACGCCATCTATGTGCAGGAGCGCAACGAGAACACCGATGAGCAGTGCAAGGCTGCCAAGGACGCCTGGGACGCTCTGACCGACGCCCAGAAAGAGCTGGTCGAGGGGGAAGAGGCTGATCCCGATTACTTTGGCCGCGACACCGGCGATGCTTCCAAGGATGACCCCCGCAATGAGGACAACATCGGCGACAACGAGCTGCTGGTGGTCAGCTTCGGCACCTCGTTCAACGACAGCCGCGTGAAAGACATCAAGGGCATCGAGGATGCTCTGCAGGCCGCTTATCCCGATTGGTCTGTCCGCCGTGCATTCACCGCTCAGATCATCATCAACCATGTCCAGGCTCGTGACGGCGAGAAGATCGACAACATGCAGCAGGCCATGGACCGTGCCGTTGCCAACGGCGTCAAGAATCTGGTCGTCCAGCCCACTCACCTGATGCACGGCGCTGAGTACGACGAGATGATGGAGATGATCGACGACTACCGCGACAAGTTCGAGTCCGTCGCTGTGGCTGAGCCCCTGCTGGGTGAGGTCGGCGCTGACGCTACCGTGATCAACGAGGATAAGGAAGCTGTTGCCAAGGCTGTCACTGCCGAGGCTGTTGCCACTGCTGGTTACGACAGCGTAGAGGCTGCTGCCAAGGATGGCACTGCATTCGTCTTCATGGGCCACGGCACTTCTCACACCGCTAAAGTCAGCTACAGCCAGATGCAGACCGTCATGCAGACCCTGGGCTATGACAATGTCTTCATCGGCACTGTTGAGGGCGAGCCTGAGTCCACCTCCTGCGAGAATGTCATCGAGGCTGTCAAGGCTGCCGGTTACACCAAGGTCGTGCTCCGCCCGCTGATGGTCGTTGCCGGTGACCACGCCAACAACGATATGGCCGGTGCGGACGAGGACTCCTGGCTGAGCCAGTTTGAGGCTTCCGGTGCATTCGACTCTGTCGATTGCCAGATCGCAGGCCTGGGCGGGGTTGCTGACGTCGAGCAGCTCTACATTGCCCACACCAAGGCTGCCATCGACTCCCTGAACGGCTAAAATAGACCCGCGTTGCCCGGAAAGGGAGACCTTTTCGGGCAATTTTGTTTGTGTCCCCCTTTTCTGTTCCCCCAGTTGCGTGCTATACTATTCCAGTAATCTTGTTTTTGAGGTGTAATGCAATGAAATATACGCGTTTTGTTTCTCTGCTGGCAGTGTCCGCCCTGCTGGCTGCTTCTCTGGCTGGCTGCGGCAGCTCTGCTTCCAGTGCGGCTTCTTCCGCTTCCTCGGAGGCGGTGTCTTCCGTGGCGGAATCCGCTGTCTCCGAGGCCGCTTCCGAGAGTGCCGCTGCTTCTTCTGCACGGACGCTGGAAGACGGCACCTATACGGCGGAGTTTGATACCGACAGCAGCATGTTCCATGTCAATGAGGCCAGAGACGGCAAGGGCACGCTGACCGTGGAAGACGGCCAGATGACCCTGCACATCAGCCTGCAGTCCAAGAAGATCGTCAACCTCTATGTCGGTATGGCGGCGGATGCCCCGGACCATGAGGCCGACTGGCTCCAGCCCACCACCGACACCGTGACCTACTCCGACGGAACCTCCGAGGAAGTCTACGGCTTTGACGTCCCGGTGGAAGCACTGGACACCGATTTCCAGCTGGCCATCCTGGGCACCAAGGGCAAGTGGTATGACCACACCGTCAGCGTCCGCAATGTCGAGGCACAGGCCGCGGAGGCTGTGGAGACTCCCGCGGACGGCAGCTACACCTGCGAGGTGACGCTGGAGGGCGGCTCCGGCCGTGCCACCGTGGACAGCCCCGCTGCCCTGACTGTGGCCGACGGCAAAATGACCGCCACCATCGTCTGGTCCAGCCCCAACTATGACTATATGATCGTGGACGGCGAGAAGTACCTGCCCACCAACACCGAGGGCAATTCCACGTTTGAGATCCCGGTCTCTGCCCTTGGCACGCCGCTCTCTGTTGTGGCGGATACCGTCGCCATGAGCACTCCCCATGAGATCGAGTACACCCTGACGTTCAGCGCCCCGAGCGAGAACTGATGCCATGAAGATCAACCGACGTCAATTCCTCAAAGCCCTCCCGGCGGCTGCCCTGGCCCTGACGGCCTGCGGCAGCGGGCAGCAGGAGGCCCCGGCCACCACGGATGCCCTTGTGCTGGACCACGCTTACCCGCTGGATTATGCCCGGCAATTCACGGCGGATGTTTATACCGACGGCTCCGTTCTGCTCACGATCGCGGAATCTGGGGACAAGTTCCTTGTCCGGCCCGAGGGAGCGGCGGAGCTTTCCGTCCTCCCGGAGGGAACCGTGGAGCTGCGCCAGCCGCTGGAAAATATTTACCTCGTGTCCAGCTCCATCATGGATTACTTCATCCACCTGGACGCGCTGGATTCCATCGCTCTTTCCGGCACCCGGGCCGATGGCTGGTATCTCGACGAGGCCAAAGCCGCCATGGAGGCGGGCGAGATCACCTATGCGGGCAAGTACAGTGCGCCGGACTACGAGTGCATCCTGGCTGCCCACTGCAGCCTTGCCATTGAAAACACCATGATCTACCATACCCCGGAGGTCAAGGAGCAGCTGGAACACTTCGGGGTGCCGGTGCTGGTGGAGCGCTCCAGTTATGAGAGCGGCCCCCTTGCCCGGATGGAGTGGATCAAGTTCATTGGGCTGCTGCTGGGCAGAGCCGAAGAGGCCGAGCGCGTTTTCAGCGAGAAGATCGCGCGGATCGAGCCCGTTTTGCAGCAGGAGCCCACGGGCAAGACGGTGGCGTTCTTCTCCGTCACGGGAAATAACCTCATCACCGTCCGCAAGGGCGGGGATTATGTGGCCCAGATGATCGGGATGGCCGGCGGCAGCTATGTCTTTGCCGACCTCACGGACAATGGCAACAGCCTTTCCACCATGAATCTCCCGCAGGAAACATTCTACGCCCAGGCCAGAGACGCCGATGTACTCATTTACAACAGCACCATCGAGGGCGTGGTGGATACCCGGGAGCAGCTGGTGAAAAAATGCGCCATGCTGGCCGATTTCAAAGCCGTCCAGTCCGGTGACTGCTGGTGCACTTCCAAGAGCTTTTTCCAGCAGAGCATGGCCCTGCCGGACCTCATTTTGGATATGAACCGTGTCTTCACCGAGGGCGACCCCGCCCCGGAGGAGCTGACCCTCTTACAGAAAATTTCCTGACCGGATGTGAAAAGGAGTACCCCATGACCACCCCCAAACGCCTCACACTGACCTACCTCGCCCTCACGGCGGGGCTTTTGGTGCTGTTTGGCATGAATCTGCTGTGGGGCAGCGTTTCGCTGACCCCGCAGGCCGTGCTGGCGGCCCTGCTGGGCAAAGGGCAGGACGCGCTCTCCATGGGCATCATCCTGCAGCTGCGGCTCCCCCGGGCGGTCATGGTGATCCTGCTGGGGGCGGCGCTCTCGGTAGCAGGCTATCTGCTCCAGACCTTTTTTGCCAACCCCATTGCGGGCCCGTTTGTCATGGGCATTTCCAGCGGTGCCAAGCTGGCCGTGGCCCTCACCATGGTGATGTTCCTCAATCAGGGGCGCTTCACCAGCTCGGCGGCGCTCATCATAGCCGCCTTTGCGGGTGCCATGGCGGCGATGGCCTTTGTGCTGGCTGTGGCCCGGCGGGTGCAGCGGATGAGCATTCTGGTCATCTGCGGCGTCATGATCGGCTATATCTGCTCTGCCATCACGGACATCGTGGTCACCTTTGCGCAGGACTCCAACATCGTCAACCTCCACAACTGGTCCATGGGCAGCTTTTCGGGCGTTACCTGGGGCAATGTGCAGGTGGCGGCCTGCGTGGTGCTGCCCGCGCTGGCAGCCTCGTTCTGCCTCTCCAAGCCCATGGCGGCTTACCAGCTGGGGGAAAGCTACGCCAAAAGCGTGGGCGTGGCGGTGCGGCCATTCAGCATGGCGCTGGTGCTTCTTTCCAGCCTGCTGGCGGCCTGCGTCACGGCCTTTGCCGGGCCGATCTCCTTTGTGGGCATCGCGGTGCCCCACCTCGTCAAGGGAGCACTGGGCAGCGCCAAACCCTTGCACGTCCTGCCGGGCTGCGCGCTGGGCGGGGCGGCGTTCTGCCTGCTCTGTGACCTCATCGCCCGCAGCCTGTTTGCCCCTACGGAGCTGTCCATCAGCTCGGTCACGGCCGTGTTCGGCGCACCGGTGGTCATCTGGCTGCTGGTGCGGCGCAATTCAGAGCGGGAGGGCGCATGATGAACGAAAAAGCACTTTGCACTGCGCGGGAGCTTGCCATCGGCTACGGCAAGACACCGCTGCTCTCGGATATTTGCCTCGGGGTGCAGCCGGGCCAGATCCTGACCCTCATCGGCCCCAACGGCGCAGGCAAATCCACCTTGCTGCGCACGCTGGCGGGCCAGCTGGCCCCCATGGGCGGCACAGTGCTGCTGGAAGGCAGAAGCCTTGCCGATTACACCGGTACCCAGCGGGCGCAGAAGCTGGCCCTCATGGCTCCCCACAGCCGCCGGATGGAGCTGACCACCTGCTTTGACTTTGTTTCGGCGGGGCGCTATCCCTACACCGGACGGCTGGGCATTTTGTCTGCCGAGGACAGGCAGCAGGTGCACAGAGCTTTGGAGCTGGTGGGCGCGGCACACCTTGCAGACCGGGATTTTAACCGCATCAGCGACGGCCAGCGCCAGCGCATCCTGCTGGCCCGGGCACTGTGCCAGCAGCCGGAAGTGATCCTGCTGGACGAGCCGACCTCTTTTCTGGATATCAAGGGCAAGATCGAGCTGCTCACCATTTTAAAGGAGCTGGCCCATACCGGTCAGCTGGCGGTGATCCTGAGCCTGCACGAGCTGGAATTGGCCGAAAAAATAGCGGACACGGTGGTGTGCGTTTCGCCCGGTGGTGTTTCCGGCGTGCTGACCCCGGAACAGGCGTTTCAGCCGGAGAACATCCGCACCCTGTACGGCCTGACCGAACAGCAGTACACGGCTCTGTTCGGCACACCGGAGCCGGAAGCCGAAAAGGCACCCGCCGGAAAGCCGCAGTTTGAGCATTACGTCCGCAGCGGGCAGAAGCTGCTGCGCTGCGGCTATACCACCGGCACCTGTG
>OLPN01001508.1_pt1 | contig 20591 bp, 25 predicted proteins | sample 1672601 | NCBI WGS metagenome assembly OLPN01 (sample SAMEA3136704, study PRJEB25190) | human gut metagenome | reverse complement strand
CTCCGGTCGTTCCGCACTTTTACGCCCTATGCTTAAATGACGAAAACCCGAAGGAACGGGAGATCGGACTCGCCGCAGGGCTGTCCCTGTTGTGGTTTTGCGATGAGCTGTGGGTATTCGGTGACCGAGTATCCCACGGCATGGAAAAGGAAATCAACTTTGCCAAGAACCTCAACATCCGCACCTGCTATATCAAGGAATCCCAAGTAAAACAAACTCTCAAGAAACAAGGAGGAACCTACAATGCGTAATAAGAAAATTATGCGAATTCTTCTCTGTGCCGTGCTGATGACGGTGATCGTCAGCACCTTCTCGGTGACGGCATTCGCCGCAGGCGACGTAGCCGGAGCCATCGAGCAGACCTGGAACACCGCCAAGACTCAGGTGCAGACGGTGGTCAATAACGTGGTCTTTCCCGTAGTGGATATGATCCTGGCGATCCTCTTCTTCGTGAAGCTCGGCACGGCATATTTCGACTACCGCAAGCACGGTCAGTTTGAGTTTACCGCGCCTGCGATCCTGTTCGCCTGTCTCATCTTCACGCTGACCGCACCTCTGTATATCTGGACCATCCTGTAAGCGAGGTGACGGCATGAACTTTTTTGAAAGCGAACTTCGGTTAATGTTCGGCAACAACAATATCATCAACGATCCCAAGATCGTCGGCAGAACTCTGCTCGGCAAGCTGGACGATGACCTGCGAGTAAAGCTTCAGTTCGTCTCCACCGGAATCTCCAAGCATTATAATGCCATTCAGATCTCCATCCTCAACCGCACGGACGGTGTAGTGGACAAGGAAACCATGAGATTCGGCGACATTATCGGCCTGAAAAATGACCACGGTACACCCAGTGTCTATCCCTATATGTGGGAAGAAAGCAACAGCAAGGCATACTGGTATACGCCCGTGTCAATTTCCGAAAAGGCGCAGATTGCCGACACCGTTCTCGACTACGTGGGAATGTACCAAAGCGAAGGAATGGCAATGTCCCTATGAGAAATTCCCAAAGTCTCTGGACATTCAGGAAAAGCCGTGGTATGTTGTTGTGCCGAAAGGAGGCGACAACATGAGTTTTCTGAAGGAACTGTACGACGGCGAAATCCGTCCTTGCGAGGAAATTCCCGACACAGATGAGTTCAAAGCAGCGCAGTCGGCACTATCGAAGGCAGCCAAGGATCTGGACGAGGCATTAACGGCAGAGCAAAAAGAGCTGTTCAATGCCTATAAGGAACGGTTCTTCGAGTGCATCCATCAGTCATACGCCCACGCATATAAGATGGGCTTTCTGCACGGTGCTGAGCTCATCAAAGAAATCCCCGAATCCGACCGATTACTCGAAACGGAGTAATCGGTCATTTTTTATCCGCAGGCATAGGTGGTGGAGCGATCCTCCGTCTGTGTCTGTTTTGAAATCAGGAGGTGAAATCCCATGTTTGATTGGATCGGCGATCTGATCGACGCAATAGCTGAAGCTATACGGGAAGCCTTTGAGTTTTTAGGAACACAGATATCCAACACCATTTGGAATACGATGCTCCGATGGTTCTACGAAACCATCTACGACGCCGTTGCCGACTTCTTCACGATGATGGGCAATATGGGTGCGGATATCTTTGCTCTTGATTGGGTACAAGCCACCATCAAGCTGTTTACGCTGTTTGGATGGTCGCTCTTCGTCGCCGGATTGGTGGTTGCCGTATTCGACGTGGCAATCGAATACCAACACGGCCGAGCAGATATCAAGACCACGTCCATCAATATCCTCAAAGGCTTCTTTGCCTGCTCCCTAATCGGAGTAGTACCCGTAGAACTGTATAAGTTCTGCATATCTCTTCAAAACACCTTCTCCCACGACCTGTCGGCACTGTTTGCCGGAGGGCAATCCATCGACCTTGCGGGGCAAAGCACAAGTGTCCTTGTGGGCAGCTTCGCCGTATCGGGCAACATCACGTTCAGCCTGTTTAACATCCTTGCGCTGATTGCCTTTGCCTACTGCGTGATAAAGATATTCTTCCAAAACATCAAGCGCGGAGGAATCCTCCTCGTGCAGATGGCGGTCGGTGCCTTGTATATGTTCTCCATTCCGAGAGGATATACGGACGGCTTCAGCCAATGGATGAAGCAGGTAGCGGCGATCTGCCTTACGGCGTTTATGCAGACTACCTTGCTATTCCTCGGACTCTTGACATTCCCCGGCAATATGCTCCTCGGACTCGGCATTATGCTTGCCGCCAATGAGGTACCGAGAATTGCCCAGCAGTTCGGTCTCGACAGCTCGGTAAGAGTCAATATGATGAGCGTTGTCCATGCGACCACCACCGCAGTCAACCTTACTCGCTCCCTTGCGAGAGCTAAGTAAAGGAGGTACGGCATGAAAGAAAATATGGAATTGGAACGCAAGGATCTCGCCATCGACCGTGATATGGAGGTGGACTGCGACATCGGTCAGCAGATCACCTGCTATATCGAAACCTGGTTCGACGTGGACGAAAAGTTCCGCATCAAGACCAATGCCGACGAAGGTACGTGGCTGAATATGTACGGCAAATACAACCCCTTTGCCGATACACTCCGCATCGAATGCGTGATCAGCGGTGATGACTTCTCGGACGAGTTCGACTATCAGCCGACTGCGGCAGAGTCGCAGCTCATCAAAGATATGATCACCGAACGCATCCGTGAGGAATACGGACGAACACCAAAGGAATTCTGCGAGGGATTCTACGGTACGGACGATATCCGAAACGAACACTCGCAGAGCAATACCGGACAGACGATGGGAGGAATGTAAATGACACAATATCTGTATCCGCAGAACCTAAAGGCCACGGCAAACCTGTGGTTGTGGGGACTTAGGGACTTTGCCATACTCGGCATTGCCGCACTGCTTTCCATCGTTTGTATGGTGCAGTTCGGCTTTTTTATTCCTGCAGCCGCAACCCTTTGCTACGGTTTTTTAACCATCCGCATGGATGAAACCACCGTGATGGATTTTATCAAATACGCCATCCGGTACTTTATAACAACCCAACAGTACTACGAATGGAGGTGACGATCATGGCAAAGGAAAACAAACCGCAGAAAAAGAAAAAAGGACGCTCCGTGCAGGATCTCATGGGCATCAAGACCTTCACCAAATACGGTCTGGCAACGAATAAGGGCGAGCTGCTTTTTTACCTCGTTTCGCCCACCAATATATCAGTGCTGTCGGCTGTGAACATTGAGATTAAGGTGCGCCATCTGATGATGGTACTGTCGGCGATCCCCGACATCGAGATCACCTGCACCGACTCCTCCGAATGCTTTGACGATAACAAGGCATACCTGCAAGGCAGACTCGCAGATGAAAACAATCCGAAGGTGCGCCGTCTGCTCAAAAAGGACATGGACTTCCTCGACAGCATTCAGGTGGAGATGGCGACCGCCCGACAGTTCCTCTTCATTGCAAGATGCAAGGGCTTAAAACCGGAGCAGGTCTTCCAAAGCGCCAACCGTATCGAGAAGATCATCTCCGAGCAGGGCTTCGAGGTAAAGCGCATGAAGAAAGCGGATATCAAACGCTTCCTTGCTCTGTACTTCGACGCCTCGATGAACGGAGAGCATATGCCCGATGTCGACGGCGAACAGTTCTATGAGGTGGACGATGAAGAAACGGAGGATTAGTCTCATTATTCTGCTTCTTCTGCTGTCGGCGGTCTGCCTGGTGTCCCTCACAATGGCGTGGAAGGAATACGCAGACCAAGCAAGCGACCGCCATGCCTTTGACGAACTCGCCGAGCTGGTGGAACAGCCGAAGGAAACGGACGAGCCGGCCGCTGAAACAACGGACGGCACTACCGATACCACGGACATCGCCGAGGAAACCACCGCTACCGAAACCGAGCCGGAGCCAACCGTGCAGAAGCGAAACCTTGCTCCCATTATGGAGCAGAACAGCGAATGTATCGGATGGATCTGTATCGAAGGCACGGCGGTGAACTATCCCGTGATGCACACCCCGAACGATCCGCAGAAATACCTGCGAAAGAACTTCGAGAAGAAATACAGTGTATCCGGTATCCCGTTCCTCGACTACCGATGCACCCCCGACACCCATCTCATCATTTACGGTCACAACATGAAGAACGGAACCATGTTCTCCGATCTGAAGAAATACCTCGATAAGACCTTCCGAGAGCAGCACCCCGTCATAGAACTGGAAACGGCAGACGGTGTGCGGTACTTCACGGTAACCGAGGTAATAAAGACCGACATCTACGATAAGCGGTACGAGGACATTGAAGTCAAGGACGGCAGGCAGAAGCTCATCCTCTCCACCTGCTACGGCTCGGCGAAAAGCGGAAGGATTCTCGTCATCGCCGAAGAAACCTAAATCTCAATATGAATCAGTCGTTTTGCGGATACGGCAAGGCGGCTCGTCTTGTCCTCTGTCCGCAAAGCGGCGGAAGGAGGAAAAATGTCAAAACGAACCCCAAAAGTTCTCACGCCGGAGCAGATGGAGGAAATCCGCACCAAGGACTTCTTCGACATGATCCTGCCCGGCACCGTGAAATTTTTATCCGACCATTATATCGTCGGCGACAGCTACCGTTGCGTGTGGGTAATCCGTGAGTATCCGCCCTCTACCGAGGAACAGGCCATCCTCTCGCAACTTGCCGACCGTAATGGCGTAACGCTCCGTATCTACCACCGATTGGTCGAAGCAATGGAGCAAAGGAAGATCATTCAGAACGCCACCCGTCGTAACAAGATGAAAAGCGGCGGTAACGACATGAACGATACCATCGAAGCTGAAGGCAACCTCCAGGACGTGATCGAACTCCTGGCCAACCTGCGAAAGAACCGTGAACCCCTTTTGCATTGCTCGGTGTTCATCGAGCTGAAGGCAAAGGACATGGACTCCCTCAAGGAATTGCAGAGCGAGATCGCCATGGAGCTGACGCGCTCCAAAATGTCGGTGGACAGACTGACCTTACGGCAGAAAGAAGGATTCCTCTCCGTTCTGCCCGTGGGCTTCAATCAGTTCGGCGCACAGTACGAGCGCGTACTGCCTGCCTCCAGCGTTGCCAATTTTTATCCCTTCAACTTCTCCGGCAAGACCGATCCCCACGGTCTGTATATCGGCAGAGATAAGTACGGCACAAACATCCTCGTGGACTTCGACCGCCGAGCCGAAGATAAGACCACATCCAACATCCTCATCCTCGGCAACTCCGGTCAGGGCAAGAGCTATCTCCTCAAGCTCATCCTCACGAACCTCCGTGAGTCCGGCAAGAGGATCATCTGCCTCGATCCCGAAAGCGAGTACCATGAACTGTGCGGAGAGCTTGGCGGCTGTTATATCGACTTTATGTCGGGCGAATACACCATCAACCCGTTAGAGCCGAAGGTGTGGGCAGACGGCGTGGAGGACACCGATCCCACCACACCCGATGCCTTCAAGAAGGTAACAAGACTGAGTCAGCACATCGCTTTCCTCAAGGACTTTTTCCGAAGCTACAAGGATTTCACCGATGCGCAGATTGATACCATCGAGATACTGCTCTCCAAGCTCTACGCCCGATTCGGTATGACCGACAGCACCGACTACAGCAAATTCAAACCTACGGACTATCCCATCATGGAGGACTTTTATAAGCTCTGCGAGGAAGAATTCATGACCTACGACAAGCAGCGCCGATACCTCTACACCGAGCAGACGCTCCAGGAGGTGTGCCTCGGTATCCACAGTATGTGCGTAGGATCGGAGTCGGTGTATTTTAACGGCTACAGCAACATCACCGACGATGCCTTCCTGGTCTTCGGAGTCAAGGGCTTGATGGACACCAACAAGCGACTGAAGGATGCGATGCTTTTCAACATCCTCTCGTATATGTCCAACCAGCTCCTGGGCGTGGGTAACACCGCCGCCTCCATCGACGAGCTGTATCTGTTCCTCACCAATATGACGGCAATCGAATATATCCGTAACGCCTCCAAGCGTGTGCGTAAGAAGGAGTCCTCGGTCATTCTGGCAAGTCAGAATATCGAGGATTTTTTGATTCCGTCCATCCGTGAGTTTACAAAGCCCCTGTTCAGCATCCCCACCCATCAGTTCCTCTTCAATGCCGGACAGATCAACCCGAAGGAGTATATGGACGCCTTGCAGGTAGAACCCAGCGAATTCGAGCTGATCAAGTATCCCGAACGAGGAACCTGCCTGTACCGATGCGGCAACGAGCGATATCTCTTGCAGGTCATCGCACCGGAGTATAAGTCCGCCATCTTCGGAAAGGCCGGAGGACGATGAGTGCGACAGTAGCGGCAGCTCTCAAAAAGATAGCCGTCTACATCCTTACGGACAAAAAAGCCCTCAAGGTTGTAGGCGGCATCATCCTCGGCATCATTATCATCATTATTATGCCGATTGTGGCGTTGCTCGGAATCTTCACCGGCAGCGTGGATATCGACACCGACAGACTCCATGAGATGATCGCCGAGCAACAGTCCGTGGCGATTGAGAACTGGTCGAATGTAGAAACCGCCATGACGAATGCAGGCTACGACTCCCTCCGTATTCAGGAGGCACAAGCACTGTTTACCTTCGCCCTGTACGATCACGCTTCCGAGCCGGACTTCGCAAGCAAGCTGGTAGGATGCTTTGCACAGGAGCAGACGGACGAGGAACTGATCTCCGCCGTCAACGCAGCCTTCGGAACGAATATCGTAACCGCTGACTTCACCAACATGATGGCAAGCACCCGTGCGGCGTATATCGACAGCTCCGGCTATACCGATCCCACTACCAAAAACAGCACCGACCTTGTGATGTGGGCAGAGTTTGCTCACGCCAAAGGATGGGGCTACGTTTGGGGAACCTACGGCGACGTGCTGGACAAGAACCTGTTCGAGTATAAGAAAACGCAGTACCTCGACGAGGTTGGTGGTAAAGCAGAGTATATCGAAGCCAACTGGCTCGGCGGCAGAACAGCCGACTGTGTCGGTCTCATCAAAGGCTACGGGTGGTTTGAGCCGACCACCAACAACATCATCTACGCCACCAACGGAATGCCCGATATCGGTGCTGACGATATGTACAACAACGCCACCGAGAAAGGCACTATCGACACCATCCCCGAAATCCCCGGACTTGCCGTATGGCACGAAGGTCATATCGGCATCTATATCGGGAACGGTGAGGTCATCCACGCAGCGAACACCAACGCAGGCGTGATCAAGACTCCCATCGGCGACAGCGGATGGACTCATTGGCTCAAGATACCGTATATCACCTATGCAGAAGAAACGGCAGAGTAAGAAAGGAGAAAATCGACTATGCGACTACACGCAGAACTGCGACGAAAGCAATCCGAAATACAGGATGAAAACTGCATCGTCACAGATATTATTGAACTGCCCGAAAGCGAATACGCCTCGCTGTATCAGAACCTTCTGAGAGAGCGTGACTACCTTGCAGAAAGGGCGAATATGGAGTCCTTCATTGACGGACAGCGATGCTGTGTCCTTGTCCTCGGCGAAGGTCAGGAGGACGGCATCCTCGTGGATAGCCAGGGATCGTCCTATGCAAGGCGATCCGCATTTATCCCCGAAGCGAGAACCCTCGTGAGAAACCACATCCGGCAGCTTGCCGACTACGTGGTATCCGAAGGCACTGAGCATACCGAGGACGGCAGATGGGCAAACACCTACGACGAGCTGTACTATCACTTCGGAGCCAACATCACCGATGCCAACGGCAACGGCAAACTGCTCCGAGAGGAACTGCAGCGTAGAGATGAGGTCAACGAGCTGATTATGACCGAGGACTGCATTGAGATCAACTACCACTTGGCGTATTGCCAAAATTGCGGTGAGGGCGGTATCAGCGGTACGCTGGATCTGCTCTCACTCCTCGGATGCAACCTCTACGACGTACACTTCACCTGCGATGACCAGGACAGTACGCCTATCAGCCAGCTGAGCGCAGATATGCTGACTGAGGAAGGCAAACGAGAATGGGCTGACGTTCTCTCCGCAAAGGTGGAGTCCATCACATTCGAGAACGAGAGCTTCAAGTGTAAGCTTGCCAACTGCGATCCCGAACGACTCAAGGCATTCACCGAGATGCTGAACGGTCAATGCGATGCCGAGGACTATGACCGTTGGGTAAAAAGCTCCGGCATCACCTATCCGCAGACCGAGGATCACAGCCCCACGCTCTCTATGTAGGAGGTGCAAATATGAGTATATTCCACGCATCCTTCCAAAAAGCACGGTCGGGTATGCTGACCAATATCTGCGAGATTGAAAAAGTGGAGGAGCTGACCGATGAAGAATACGAGCGTTTCAGTCAGAACCTCACCGTGTCGAGCGAACTGCTCTCACAGGAGTCCGACCGATTCCGTGTGGACGAACACGGCATCGCAAGATGCCTGCTCGTTATGGCAGAAGGCCGTCAGGACGGCACCTTGGTACTGACCGAGGGCTACGACTACGCAAGGCACACCGCACACCTGCCTAACGCCCGACAGTTCCTCAAGATGGAGCAGTCCTTCCACCTCACTGAATTCGTAGATCGAATGCACAGCATAACCAATCAATTCGTTGCGGATGCCATCGACAGGCAGGTCGAGGGTGAATACAAGATATCCCTCGCACCGATCCGAAACAAAGTGGTCAACGACTCGTTCAGTGCGTCACTGTTTATGGAGATGCTCTCCGAACGACCGGAGATCGCCGAGGTGGACTACGATTACGAGAACGATACCGTATCCGTAGCACTTGCGGATGAGCATATTCGATTTACCGATGAAAGCGGAATGCGGTATCTGACCGAACAGGATATCGAGGTCATGTGCGCCAAGCATATCCTGTGGCTCAACGACGAGGGCGGCGAACAAGCCGACTTCTCAAACTGCGTGATCCGAGGAATGGATCTGTCGAGAAGGCATCTCAATCAAGCCATCTTCGACGGAGCAAAGATCAGCAACACACAACTCTACAGTGCCGAGCTGTGCTACGCATCCTGTGTCGGCACCAAGTTCTATAACTGCTACGCCACCGACCTCACCGCCGAAGAAGCCAACTTCAAAGGTGCGGAGTTTATCGGCACGGAATTAGGCCGTGGCGTTTTCACACACAGCAACTTCACCGATGCACGATTCCGCAACTGCGAGGTGTACAGTTGCAGTTTGGACGGCTCCTGTATTGAGGGAACGGACTTCGGTGACACCGACACCTCTCTCGTCCGCATGAACCGATGCACCTACGACGAGGATATCTGGAACGCCGAGCAGAACGGTTCACCGATCACGATGTAGGAGGTGCGCTATGGCAGGTAAGATCAAATCCATCCACGGCATCTATAAGAAGCACGGCCGTGAGGCATTCCTCGAAGCCGCCGCCTACTACTCCGACCACGTGAATCCGAACAGCATCGATAAGACCATCGACGAGATGGAGTCCCGTTGGTACGATGCTACCCACCGACAGACCGAAGCGGAAAAGATGGTCGAGGACTACAACAACGGCCAGACCATCTTAAACGATCCCGACCTTGCCTGCACCGACACCGGTCAGGCAATGGTCATGTGAAAGGAGAATCCAAATGAAGAAAGCATCAATCACGATTTCCTTTGACGAGGAAAAGCTCTCAGCGCTGAAGATGTACCTCACACAGAGAGGTGTGCAGGTGGAGTCGGAGCTGGAACGCTCCCTCGAAACCCTGTACACGAAAACCGTACCTGCCGGAGTGCGTGAATTCATTGAGATGAAATCCGGCAACACACCCAAACCTGCACCCACCGTGAAGAAACCGAAACCTTCTCCTTCTTCTGCCGTGGGCGCTGGCGGCCAGGAGGTGCAGAACGGATGAACCTCGTTGAGGTAGCTCTGTATTTTAACGAACTGCAGCTCCGCGCCTTGGAAGATCATCTCAACTTTGACGGTACAACCATAAAGGATGAGTTGGGTAAACAGTTCGACTTCCTCTATGAGCAATATGTTCCTCAGGAAGAACAGCTCGCTATCGAAGCGGAGATCGAACAGATCGAGGCAGCCGAGAATGCCGAACGAGAAGCCCGTCGCAAATTTGGTGTCTTCCACGTTCATGAGAACGGCAGCGACAGATACTTCACAAGCGAGCTGTTCGACTCTCTGCTGTCCACGGCATACAGGTACCGCCTGTATGACCGAGGTGAGCTGAGTGCAAACCCCAAAGCCTTCGCCGATGCCTTCGGAGAGGCGGAGTATATCAGCGTCGCACAGTATGAAGAACTCTGCGACCGAATGCCCAACGACCACCGTATCAAAATCGCCGCGGATTTCGATTTGGATAAAGGCACAGCCAGTGCCTGCCAAAGCAGCGACAATGCGTGGTGGACGTATTCGCTCAAGGATCTGTCGACTGCTGCGTACCGTGCCAACCGTGGCTCCTACCGCAGCTCATACGACAGAAAAGAAAAATTCGAAGAAGCCCTCGCAGGCAAGGAGATCGTCCCACCCGAAGAAACCGAGGATGAAGCTCCCGACAAGGATGAGGACGAAGCCCCGGTGATGCGGATGTAGCGGAGCGAGGATGTCGCCCCTGTGAGCCACCGTGTCGCCCTGTGTGGCGAGTTTCCCACCGAGGTGGAGCAGACACCCACAGGCCACCGAACAGGCCCCGTTTCGGGCGTGTTCCGCACAAGGTAAAACAGAGCGATTTTGCGGGCGTTTCTCTCGATTTTCGAGGGTCGAAAATCAAGCAGGTGAAAGAGTCGGGGTCGGTGAACCGCCCCGTCTCGGCTCACAGCGGACGGCAACGCCGACCGCACAAGGGTTTTTGCCCATTTTGAACGCCCGAAAATCTATGGGTCGGTTTTACGCCCTTGTGCCACACCCAATGGGTCACTACTGCCCGAAAGTGCGGTAAATGCAGGCTTTTGGCGTGGGTCGCTCTATGGGTTACCAAAGGAAATCGAAAATACGGCAAGAAAGGAGAAATCAGATGGCATCGACCGACGAAAAAGAAAATAAGCGCAAGTTCGCATGGTGGGTTAAGGACTCCACAATCGAGCTTGTCGGGAAACTGTATAAGGACGACGACTGCACCTCTCGCAGTGAGTTCATCGAGAAGGCGGTGATCTTCTACTCCGGATATCTCAGTACGGAGAATGCGAAAGGATACCTGCCGAACGTGGTGACCTCCACCCTCAAGGCTATCGTGGATAACAGCGACAACCGACAGAACCGAATGATGTTCAAGCTGGCGGTGGAGATCGCTATCGTACAAAACCTCATCGCCGCAACCCAGGACATCGATCCCGTGTCCCTCGAACGACTGCGCGGTGAATGTGTTAAAGAGGTCAAGCGACTCAACGGCGGCTTCTCCTTTGAGGATGCCCTCACTTGGCAGAAAGGATAATGACCGATGGCAAAGCTGATCACCAAGTTCAAATATCTCAAGCCGAACGCTCGGCAAAGCGTTGGCGGGTATGCAAAATACATTGCTACCCGTGAAGGTGTGGAGAAGATCGATCAGTCCTATCGGCTCTCGCCGTCCTCACAGAAGCAACAGCAGCTCATCGAAGAAATCATCAAAGACTTTCCCGACAGCAAAGAGATGTTGGAGTATGAGGACTATCTGAAGGAGCCAACGGTAGGAAATGCTTCTGAGTTCATCACCCGCGCTCTGGAAGATAACGCATACGAGGTGATGCAGACCAAGACCTACGCTGACTATATCGCAACCCGACCGAGAGCGCAGCGATTCGGCTCCCACGGTCTGTTCACCGATGACGGAGTCCAAGTGAAGCTCGGTGAGGTCTCGGATGAACTGAATCACCACGACGGCAACGTGTGGACGGTGATCATATCTCTGCGCCGTGAGGATGCAGAGCGCCTGGGCTACAACAACGGTGAACGATGGCGAGATATGCTTCGTACCAAGACGAGCGCACTCGCTAAAAGTTTTAAGATACCGATGGAGAGCCTTCATTGGTACGCATCCTTCCACAACGAGAGTCACCATCCTCACGTTCACCTCATGGTGTACAGCGACAGATCGCAAAAGCCCTACCTCTCACGGCAAGGCATTATGAATTTGCGCTCATCCCTCGCAAGAGATATCTTCGGAGATGACCTGCGGGAGATCTACCAAAGACAGACCGAACATCGTGATGACTTACGCCTGCACAGCAGTCAGCTCATCGCTGAGATCGTGGAGAAGATCAACTCCGGCGTGTACGATAACCCGAAGGTGGAAGAAATGCTGAAAGAGCTTGCCGACCGACTCTATCATACAAGCGGAAAGAAGCAGTACGGCTATCTGAAATCCGACGTGAAGGCTATCGTCAACCGCATCGTCATGGGGCTGGCGGCTGACGAAAGGATCGCCGCCCTCTATGATCTGTGGTACGAACAGCGAGAGAAGGTACTCGGCATCTATACCCAAGACCTTCCCGAACGAATACCTCTCGTGGACAACGAAGAATTCAAGTCCGTGAAAAATGCGGTGATACAGGAAGCCATGAACATCCTTGCCGATATCACTCCCATCGATGAGGACACGGACGATCTCGTCCTCGACTCTCCTGAACCGGAGCCGGAAGAAATAGAACGAACCGAGCAAGAGAGCGAGTCCGCAGCTCCCATAAGCGACCGAGAACGGATCTCCGCTATGTGGCGGTACTACCGTCAGGCGAAGGAACTGCTGGACCGTGAGAGCGAGGACTACGATGCCGACACGGCGGTGGATCTGCTCATCGACTCGGCAAACCTCGGTTGCGATGTTGCCAAATACCGTCTCGGAAAAATGTTCCTCCGTGGCGAGGACGTGCCGAAGAATACCGACTACGCTCTGCGGTGGTTAGAGGATGCGGTGGCAGACGGCAATCAATACGCCGAATACCTGCTGGGCAAGACTTTGCTCCGAGGCGAGGATGCCGAACAAGACCTGCCTCGTGCCGAGGATCTGCTGAAGCGCTCCTCTGACAAAGGAAACCGCTATGCAAAATACACTCTCGGCAAAGCCTACCTCGAAGGGCTGTTGCTCTTACAGGATATCCCCGAAGCGATACACCTGCTGACCGAATCGGCAGACTCCGGCTTCGCTCCGGCACAGTATCTCCTGGGCAAGCTTATGAGTCAGGGCGAGGTCATTCCAAAGGACTTGGAACGAGCCATCGACTACCTCGAACGAGCCGCAGGTCAAGGAAACCCTTATGCCGCCTATCTCGCAGGCAAGCTACTGCTCACCGAGGAAGATATCAAGGACATCCTCCGAGCCATCAAGAACTTCGAAATCGCCGCGGAGAACGGTAACGACTACGCCGAATACCAACTCGGAAAACTGTACCTTTACGGCCGAGAGGTCGAGCGTGACTACGAGAAAGCAATTGCCTATCTGACATCTGCTGTTGAGCATGGCAACCAGTACGCCGAGCAGCTCCTGCACAGCATAAAGAGCAATAAGAACTGGTCAGCGGCAATGGGATCGATCCGATTACTCCACCATCTTGCTCGAATGCTCCAAAATCGCTTGGAAGATGAACGTAAGGAGAAAATGGGCTGCATTGACCGCAAGCTCAAGCGTAAGATCGACGAGAAGAAACAGGCTCACGGTATCAAGCAATAACCCAAAGGAGGTTGCGCATACATTTTATGCGCAACCTCAATCTCAAGGAAAGGAGAACCCATGTCAAGCTATATCCATTTCACAGAAGAACAAAAGAAGCAGGCACGGCAGACCGACCTGTGCGATCTGCTCCACCGTCGGGGCGAGAAGCTCAAACGCTCCGGCAGAGAATACGAATGGCGTGACGGCTCACAGAAGGTAACCATCCGTGGTAATCTGTGGTTTCATCAGTACGAACGAGTCGGCGGCGATGCCATCGACTTCGTCCGAAAGTATATGAACAAGAGCTATCCCGAAGCGATGGAATACCTGCTGGGCGGCAGCGGTATGGGTACGCTGACTACCGCACCGCCCGTGGTCAGAGAGCAAAAGCCCTTCGAGCTACCACTGAGGAATAATAACAATCGTCGAGCGTATGCGTATCTCTTGAACAAGAGAGGCATCGACCGTGAGGTGCTTAATGCCTTCTTCAATGCCGGACTGATCTACGAGTCGGCAGACTATCACAACGCAGTGTTCGTTGGTAGGAATCAGGAAGGCGTTGCCGTCCATGCTCACAAGCGCGGGACAGGCTCGGAGAGTACCTTCAAGGGAAATGTGGACAGCAGTGATCCGAGATACAGTTTTCACTGGACCGGACGGAGCAACCGAGTCTATCTCTTCGAAGCACCGATAGATATGCTGTCCTTCATTTCGCTCAACAAGGATGGCTGGCGGAACCACAGCTATGCTGCCGCCTGCGGTGTATCCGACCAAGTGATGTGGCAGATGCTTGCCGATCATCCACAGGTGGATACGGTGTATCTCTGCCACGACAGCGACGTAGACGGACAGAAAGCCGCCGTCCGCATTGCGAATAAGCTCACCGAACAAGGCATAAACACAGAAATCCTCGTGCCGATCCGAAAGGACTGGAACGAGGATTTATTATATCTACCCGATGAAACGGAGGAAGAAATATGCACTCAAATTATGTAACGAAAGGAGGCGGTAGCACATGACAGGAAATCCATTGCTCCTTGTAATCGTCGCCGGAATCATGTTCGCCGTGCTCGGCGGTGTGACCTTGCTGTCCCACATCTACAGTCTGAATGGAATCAAATCCAAGACCGTGGGCGACGGTCAGCACGGTACGGCTCGATGGGCGACCAAGGCAGAGATAAAGAAGATCTACAAGCACGTGCCGTTTGATCCACAGCGTTGGCGTAAGCAGGCAGCCAAAGGACAAACTCCCACAGGTGATGACGGCAAGCCGTTGCCTCAAGGCATCGTGGTGGGATGCACCGGAAACACCACGGCGATGGTGGATACCGGCGACGTTCACGCTCTTATGATCGGTGCGGCAGGTGTCGGTAAGACTGCCTTTTGGCTGTACCCGTGTATCGAGTATGCCTGCGCTTCGGGAATGTCGTGGCTCTCCACCGATACCAAAGGCGACGTCATGCGTAACTACGGACACATCGCCAAGCAGTATGGATATAACGTATCGGTCATTGACCTGCGAAACCCGACTCGCAGTAACGGCAACAATCTCTTGCACCTCGTAAACAAATATATGGATCTGTATCAGCAGCATCCCGACACCCTGGTGTATAAGGCGAAGGCAGAAAAATACGCCAAGATTATATCCAAGACCATCATCCTATCCGGTATGGATGCCGCTTCCTTCGGACAGAACGCCTACTTCTACGACGCAGCCGAAGGTCTGCTCACGGCGACGATCCTGCTCGTGGCTGAGTTCTGTGAGCCGGAGAAACGGCACATCGTGTCGGTATTCAAGATCATTCAGGAACTGCTGGCACCCTCACAGAAGAAAGGCAAGAATCAGTTCCAACAGCTCATGGAGATGCTTCCCGATGACCATAAGGCGAAATGGTTTGCCGGTGCAGCTCTGAATACCGCAGAGCAGTCCATGGCATCGGTCATGTCAACAGCACTGTCCCGACTGAACTCCTTCCTCGACTCCGAGCTGGAACAGCTCCTGTGCTTCGACACCGAGATCGACGCAGAGAAGTTCTGTAATGAGAAGTCTGCCATCTTCGTAGTTATGCCCGAAGAAAACCCCAACACTTTCTTCATGATCTCGCTGATTATTCAGCAGCTATACCGAGAGATACTTGCCGTAGCCGATGAGCATGGCGGTAAGCTGAAGAACCGCTGTGTCTTCTTCTGCGACGAGTTCGGTACGCTCCCAAAAATCGAATCCGCTGAGATGATGTTCTCGGCATCCCGTTCAAGAAGATTACAGATCGTTCCCATTATCCAGTCCTTCTCGCAGCTCGACAAGAACTACGGCAAAGAAGGCGCGGAGATCATCGTGGACAACACCCAGCTCACCATCTTCGGTGGCTTCGCACCCAACAGCAGCTCGGCAGAGGTACTGTCCAAAGCCCTGGGCAGCCGTACCGTCATGTCGGGATCTGTTTCCCGCAGCCGAAACGATCCTTCCGAATCCTTGCAGATGATCGAGCGACCTCTGCTCACACCCGATGAGCTGAAATCCCTTCCCAAAGGTCACTTCGTTGTGATGAAAACAGGAGTCCACCCCATGAGAGTCAAGCTGAAGCTGTTCTTCAAATGGGGCATCGAATTCGACGAGGACAATCCTTATGCCGTACCCGATCACGGCGGCCGAGAGGTGCAGTATGCCGAGAAGAAGGAGATCATGGACGGTATCATCAAGAAATATCATCCCGACTGGATCGTCAAGGATAAGCCGGTCACGGACGGCGGTAGCGGTATCAGTGGTCAGGATCAGGCAGAGAGCGAGAGCCATGAGCCACAGCAGACTCCGCCCAAGAAACCCGGCGACAAGAAAGGCGGCGGTGGTATGAATCCCGTGCCTCCGAATCGCAGAACAGCACTAAAGCCTGCCCAGGAGGTGAAGCCCAATGAGCCGTCTTGATTTCCTTTACCGTCAGGAACTGCCGCACCGAGCCGTGTCGGTCTACACCTACCTTGCAGACCGAGCCAACAAGGACGGCGAATGTTGGCCTGCGATCCCCACCATTGCCTCGGAGTTGAAGCTATCGCAGTCCACTGTCCGACGTGCGCTTCACGACCTGCGAAAAGCCGGACTGCTTGAAACCGAACAGCGGTATCGCACCAAAGGTGGCAAGAGCAGTCTGCTTTACAAAATACGAAGCGGATAACGCTCTAAAAAATTTACACCTTCCGCCGAGGGGGTACTATACCTTCTCGGTGGCAGGTGGTACCTGTCATCATGACAGGAGAAAGCGAACGTCCCACTCTAAGAGATACTACAGCAGAATAGAAAAAGAGATAGTGTATAAAGAAAGATGCCATCCCTTGCGGAACGGCATCCATCAGTCATATTCAGTTGGCTTTGTATTTGTCCATCTCAAGAAGGATCTTGTAGAGCTGTTCCTGCTCCTCCTTGGATTTGGCAGAGAGGAACTCATAGCAGGCAAGCGGGATATCTTTCTCTCCGCCGTCCTCTTGACCGTCTAACTTCTCAAACAGTTTTGAAAGAGAGATGCCCAGGGCAGCGGTGATCCGTTCGATGCTTTCAAGCGTTGCGTTCTTCTCACCACGCTCAAGCTGACCGATGTAGGTCGGATGACAACCGGAAAGCTCGGCGAGCTTCTCTTGGCTGAGTCCCTTTTTTGTTCTGTAGTTTCTGATACGCTGTCCAACAGCTTTTGCAATATCGCTCATAAGTTTAACCATCCTTTTCACACTATAAATAGTCTATAAATATTAAAACAGATATTCCACAGACTATTGATATTGTTTCCTGAATGTGCTATACTATGAATATCTATAAGCGTAAAAACCGTGCTTATAGTATGCAAAAGTAATGGAACACGGTTCTAAATGACCGCTATACACATAACAATTTTGGGCATCCGCCTTGCGAGAAGGTATATCCCCGTCCTTTGCGGAGTAAGGCCGTTGCAGTTCAACCGGACTGTTTTTAAGAGATAGCCGAGTCATTAGAATAACCCACCGGACACAAAACGGTTCGGTGGGCATTTTTGTAAGGAGATGCGTATGGACATTTACACGGTGGCATTCTTTGGACACCGATATATTGACAATCCGTTCAGGATAGAAGATCGGCTGGAAGAAGAAATCCGCCGACTGCTTTCGGAACACGAATACGTAGACTTCCTCGTAGGGCGTGACGGCGAGTTCGATCAGTTTGCATCCTCCGCCGTGCTTCGAGTCAGAAAGCAATATAGGGATGACAACAGCTCCCTCATTCTTGTGTTGCCGTATGCGAGAGCCGAGTATCTGAATAACGGGGAATACTATCACGACTATTACAGCGATGTGGAAATCTCCTATGCCGCATCGGTGGCTCATCCAAAAGCTGCCATCCAAATCCGCAACCGTGAAATGGTAGATCGAGCCGACCTCGTTCTCTGTTGTATTGAGCGAGAGAAGGGCGGCGCTTGGCAGACGGTGCAGTATGCCATCAAGCAAGATAAAACAGTAATTAACCTTGCTAAAGATAAAGACGATTAAGGTGGTGAAAACAAATGACATCAAAAACGAAGAAGATTATAAAGCAGATAGCAATGCAGAACGGCGTTACTCCCGAATATGTAGAGGAAGAAATGAGAAAGGCGATGCGAGCAGGTATGGCATCTACCGATCCACACGCACAAGAGCTGTGGAAGCAGATAGCACCGGACGGTAAAGAACCCGATCTTGATACTTTCTTGAAATTCTGTGCAGACAGAATCAGATAAACGCAACTAAGAAGCCTGCTACTGTTGATGCGCAGGCTTTTCGCATTATAACCATAGGTAGTTAAAACACTCGTTTTGATACAAAATGACTCTAAAAGATGTTTTATGTTCGTGATTTTCGCAAAAAGTCACAATTAACGGCTGCGGATATATTGAAATAAACCATTTTATGTGCTATAATAAAGTATCTATATTTGTGAGGTGTAGGTATGGGTATCAGTTACAATAAATTGTGGAAGCTGCTGATCGATAAAAAACTCAAGAAAAAGTTCCTGTTGGAAGAAGCAGGTCTCAGCAGATCAACGCTCACACACATGAACCATGAAGAACACGTCAGCACCGAAAGCCTTATGAAAATATGCAAAGCTCTTCAGTGTGACATTGGCGACATTGTTGAGATAACATACGAGAAAGAATGAGGATGGTGCAGATATGATCACAGGAGAACTCAGAAGTAAAGTCGATTCCATTTGGGATACTATATGGACTGGCGGTATCACAAGCCCCATTACTGTACTTGAACAGATTACATATTTGATGTTCATGAAGCTGTTGGATGACAACCAGCTCAAGGCTGAAGCAGGTGCTAACGCACTCGGCATCAAATTAAAGAACCGTGTGTTCGGCGAAGGAATCTGTGTAATCAGCGAGAATCCTCACGTAGAAACCGATTACAAAAACTTAAGATGGCACGTGTTCCATAACTACGAACCCGGCGCCATGTTTTCCAATATTCAGAATTACGTGTTCCCGTTTATCAAGCAGATCGGCGAAGGTAAGGACACTGCATTCAGCCGATACATGAAGGACACTGTTTTCCTCATTCCCACGGCAAAGGTGCTGGCAAAGGTTGTTGACGGCATTGATGCAATGGACATGAACAATAAGGACATCATGGGCGACGTCTATGAATATCTGCTTGGTAAGATTGCTGCCGCAGGTGAAAACGGTCAGTTCAGAACGCCTCGCCACATCATCAATATGATGGTGCAGCTCATGAAGCCCACCCTTAAAGATAAGATTCTGGACCCCGCAATGGGTAGTGCGGGCTTCCTGCTCGAATCCTCGACCTATATCTCTACGCACTATGCCAAGGAGCTGATGAAGGCAGATAACGCCAAGTATTACAAGTCAGGAATGTTCTCTGGCTTTGATACTGACCAATCTATGCTCCGCATCGGAGCGATGAATATGATGCTCCATGGTGTAGAGGATCCCAACATCACCTACCAGGATTCGCTTTCCGGCGACAACAACGAGCGAAACTGCTACAGTCTCATTATGGCGAACCCGCCCTTTACCGGCAGCGTGTTCCAGGAAGAAATCAGCAAGGATCTGCTCGCTCTCTGCAAAACCAAGAAAACAGAGCTGCTTTTCCTTACACTCTTTGTAAAGATGCTCGAGGTTGGCGGCCGTTGTGCCTCCATCGTTCCCGATGGTGTCCTCTTCGGTAGTAGCACAGCGCACAAGGCGATCCGTAGAGAACTCGTTGAGAATCAGAAGCTCGTGGCTGTCATTTCGATGCCCTCCGGTGTATTCAAACCCTACGCCGGCGTGTCAACTGCAATTCTGATCTTCACTAAGACCAATGCAGGTGGAACAGACAAGGTATGGTTCTATGACATGAAGGCAGACGGCTACTCCCTTGATGATAAGAGAAGCCCGATTGCAGCTAACGATATCCCCGACATCATTGCAAGATTTAATAACCTTGATGGTGAGGAAGGTCGTGAGCGTACCGAGCAGAGCTTCTTCGTAACCAAGGAAGAAATCGTCGATAACGGATATGATCTCTCCATCAACAAGTATAAAAAGACAGAGTATGTAACCGTCGAGTATCCCTCCACAGCAGAAATACTTGATAGACTCGATGCCCTCGAAGCTGAAATTGCAAGCGAGATGAAAGAATTGAGGAAGATGCTATGATTGTTAAACTTGGCTCTCTGATATCCGAATACTCCGTTCGCAACAAGGCTGATGAGGATATTCCCGTATATAGTGTTACGAACGAGCAGGGCTTCTGCACAGGATATTTCAGCAAAGAGGTTGCCAGTCAGGATCGAACCACATACAAAATCGTTCCTCGTGGTTGCTTTGCCTATAACCCGTCCCGAATAAACGTCGGCTCTGTCGATGTTCAGGAGTGCGAGGATAGAGTAATCGTCAGTCCTCTGTATGTGGTTTTCTCTGTTGACGAGAAGCTGAATCGCAGATACTTGCTCCACTACTTGAAAAGCGATATTACGCTGACATATATAAAAGCCTATGCCAGCGGAAG
>OLPN01001505.1_pt1 | contig 20604 bp, 22 predicted proteins | sample 1672601 | NCBI WGS metagenome assembly OLPN01 (sample SAMEA3136704, study PRJEB25190) | human gut metagenome | reverse complement strand
CAAACTTAAGAACCCTCCGGCCCATAGGGCCGGTCAATCCTAAGAACCTTCCCTTTTGAACCCTTTGAACCTTTTGAACCTTTTCCCCTCATCATGTATAATAAAGCCATCATAGCGAAGGTCTTAGTATAAAGGAGCAGTGAATCATATGCAGGGCGGCGACGCAGACGAGTTTATTGATTATCTGAATGACGGGGAGGCTTCCGTGAGGCACCGGGGGTATGTGTACCGGTTCTCGGGGCTGAAATTTCATCCCGGAAGAAATACCTACAGTATCAGTGTGGAGAAGTACCGGTTTTCCAAGGAGCCCTTTGAGGAGTTCATGGAGCTGGTCTATTACTATGAATCCGACGATGGCGATGATGTGCTGAACCATGTGACGGAAGATATTCTCTGGGACGGGAAAACCTTTTACGAGCTGGAAAAGGCACTGACCTGGATTGACTGGTAGTAAAATTTCTCTTGACTTCATGATTTCCCGATGGTATATTTAATGCAACTTCATAAAGGCAGTGAAGAGAAGAGTACATGAAATGGTCCGGCCAAGAGAGCTCCGTCAGGTGAAAGGGAGTGCGGACGGTTTGATGGAAGATGGCCTCTGAGCCTGGTGCGCTGAATGATGAAGCGGCCCGGGAGCTCCCGTTACAGAGACAGGGTATCAAGGCATAGTCCGGCGTACCTTATGAGACTGATGAAGTGATTCATTGGTGAAATTGGGTGGTAACACGGTCCTCCGTCCCTTTCGGGACGGGGGATTTTTGTTTTGTATATTTTTAACATATTATATGCAGGAGGTTTTATTATGAACTGGAAGAAAACATTAGCCCTTTCTCTGGCAGCCCTGGCAGTGGCCGGCGTCATTTCCGGCTGCGGCGGTGACAAGAAGGACGCCAAGGCTCCGGCGGAAAAGAAGGAAATCACTGTAGGCATTACACCGGGTTATTCTGAAAAGGTTATGGAATTTGTGGCCCAGGAAGCCGAAAAACAGGGACTCAAGGTGGATATCAAGTCCTTCTCCGACTACGTGACCCCGGACCAGGCGCTGGCTGCCGGTGATATCGATCTGAATTCCTTCCAGCACGGCCCCTTCCTGGAAGCCTTCAATGAAAAGAATGGCACCAAGCTGGTTTCCATCGGAAATACCTACCTGGCACCGCTCCGTATTTATTCCAATAAAATCACCGACATCAAAGACGTTCCCGACGGCGCCAAGGTGTCCATCCCCAATGACCCCTCCAACGGCGGCCGCGCCCTGCTTCTCCTGGACCATCAGGGCCTGCTGAAACTGAAGGAAGGAACAGACCCCACCAAGGCAGTGGTAGGCGATATTGCTGAAAATCCGAAGAACCTGCAGATTGTGGAACTGGAAGCAGCCCAGCTGCCCCGCTCCCTGGATGATGTGTCCATTTCCGTCATTAACGCAGGTTATGCGAAATCCGCAGGCCTCGATTCCAAGAAAGCCCTGGCCACCGAAGATAATACATCTCCCTATGTGAACATCATCGCTGCCAGAGAACAGGATAAGGATAACCCCACCTACCAGAAATTCGTGAAGATTTTCCAGAGCGATGCGGTGAAGAAATACATTAATGATAACTTCAGCGACGGACTGATCCCGGCATTCTGATGGACCGGAGGGTCCAAGGGTTGACAGGCCTTCGGCCTGAGGTTTGACCGGCCCTTTGGGCCCGAGGGTTATGGTATCGCCCCTGGGGGCCACTGGGTGGCCCGGGTTCAGAGGGTTCAGAAGTTTCTGCCTGCCTTTGGCAGGCGGGTTCAAAGGGTGTGGTGGCGGCTCGCGCCGCAAATATAAAAAGGGCGCCGCTGGCGGCAGCGCTGCCGCCAGCGGCATTCAAACTCCCCTCTGAACCAGGCCGGAAGGCGAAGCCGGTCCCGGACAGAACCCTTGGGGCCAAGGGCGTAAGCCCGGCGGCCCCATCAACCCTCGCGCCGAAGGCGAGTCAACCTTCGGGAATACAGCTGCCCATAACATATGACTCAAAAACATATGACTCAAAAAACAGCACCGACCGGCGCTGTTTTTTCGTGTTACAATGAAGAAAAAGGAGGTCATCATGCTTATTCCCTACGCGGCTCCGGCGGAGCCATTTCATAAAGAAACGGAAATTAAAAAATCCATTTTCATTGCCCACCTGGTGCCGGTGAATTCGGAAGAAGAAGCCCAAAAGACGCTGGAAGGCTTCCGGAAGCAGTACAAAGATGCCACCCATAACTGCTATGCCTGGCGCATCGGTACGGAAAGAGTGATGGAAAAATCGGGGGACGACGGCGAACCGTCGGGCACCGCCGGCCATCCCATGCTCCATGTGCTGCAGATGCAGAAGCTCACCAACCTTCTGGCCGTGGTGACAAGGTACTTCGGCGGCATCAAGCTGGGCGCCGGCGGGCTTACCCGTGCCTACAGCTCCACCCTGGCCGATGCAGTGAAGGAAGCGCCCATCGTCCTCTACACCCCCCATGTACGGTATCGCCTGACCATACCCTACGGCGCCGTAGGAGGCTTTGAAAATTATATAAAGGATAAGGACATTATCGTCAGGAAACGGGATTTCACCGACAAGGTGGTGCTGGAATTCCTCTGCCTTCCGGAAAACGGGGAAAAGCATATCCGCTTCTTCACCGACCTCACCGGCGGAAAGGCAGTGATAGAGGAAATAGGGGAAGAGTATGTGAAAATGAAAAGGGAGATAGTGAACTAGTGAGCTAGTGAGCTAGTGTACTAGTGGGACGGTGGACTAGTGAGACAGTGTGACCGCTATCCGCTATCCGCTTTCCGCCTGGCACCGTCATTCTGAACGCAGTGAAGAATCTTGGCGAGTACCGCTAATGGCTCCTGCTAGCTCACTAGTCAACTAGTTCACTAAAGAATACCGGTTGGCGGGAAGGCTTTCGGCTATCGGCTGACGGCTGTCGGCTGGACGGTATTCCCGAACGCGGGAGATGTCAGACTGTCAGACATCAGACATCAGACATACTTTATTCCCGACAGCAAGAGGGTTCAGGCGCCTTCGGCGCCCGGGTTCTATCGTTCGTGTGCTTCGCACCGAACGATGGGTTCTGCCCGCAGAGCGGGCTGGTTCAGAGGAGAGTTATAAATGCTGTGTAAGTCCTGCATAGGACTTACAAGTCAGCCAAAGCTGGTTTCTAGGGAAGCACTGCCTATGGCAGCGAAAACCTTCACAACCGGGCTGGCGCCCGATGGAAATGCACCCCTTTTGGTGCTGACGCACCACCTTTCCCCCGGAGGGGGAACTTTTCTTGCCGCCTAGCTCTTGGCCTCATGAGCACCACAAAGTATCATGCTGCTAAAATCTCCCCCTCCGGGGGAGACGTCGCCGCAGGCGACAGAAGGGGTGCATTTCCCATGTGGAGACCCTGCAGAGGGTCTCCAAGTCGGGCGAAGTTGGTCCCTGGCCTGCACATAAAAGGACTTTCCAATAAATCGCCCGACCGATGCTGCAGGCGCGGTTTTACGGTTTTGCCGCCGACAGGCGGCATTATAAACTCATTGCCCCTAAAGGGGAAACGACTCACTACATTTTGTGCGTCGCTGACGCTCCTACATCCTCTGCTGTCACTGACTCACTGGATTTTCAGGTCGCTGACGCTTCCTTACAAATCCAGTTCGCATAGTGCAAAATGTGTTCGCTGTGCACCGCAAAGCGGCAATCCACAACCCTCGGGCCAAAGGCCCGTCAAACGTAAGAACCCTCCGGCCAACGGCCGGTCAATCTTAAGAACCTTTTTCTGGGAACCCTCAGAAGCCTGGACACAAAATGTCCCTCTTTTACAATTTCCCCATTGACATGGCCGCCCGAGGCGTGTATACTACTTTCTAACTAAAAAGTACCTGCATGGAACGAGACAGAAATGACGGAATCCCTTTCAGAGATCCGGTGGATGGTGAAAACCGGAAGGCGCTGTCGTTTTACTCACTCGCGAGCTTCCCGGCCGAACAGAGTAGGCCTGGCGGATGTCCCCGTTATGGATAGGCCCGACGCAATGAAAACCGTTCATTGATGCGGCAGAGTGATAAGTACAAGGTGGTACCGCGCAAGGATGCGCCCTTCAGAATTGATTTCTGATGGGCGCTTTTTGATTTCCTGCAGGGATGGTACAAATGAAGGAGTGAAGCAGTATGGAAGAGAAAAAAGGTATTTTTGGAGGGGCCTTGGGGAGGATGATTCTTCCCGGCATTATCCTGCAGTCCGTGCTCATCGGCGGCGGGTATGCCACAGGCCGTGAAATCGTGGAGTATGGCGCCAAGTTTGGCGCCATGGGCTGGCTTTCCGGGCTGGCTACATTTGTAGGATTTGCCCTGGTGGCTATTCTGTCTTTTGAACTCATCCGCCTTTATAAAGTGTATGATTTCAAATCGTTCCTGAAGGAATTAATCGGGCCCCTGTACCATGTCTTTGATTTGGTGTACCTGCTTTTCATGGTCATCATCATTGCCGTCATGTCTTCTGCCACCGGCGCGGTGGTGGAGCAGATGACGGGGCTCAATTACTGGTACGGCGTCGGTGCCATTACGGTGATTGTAGGCGTGCTCAACTACTATGGGGAAAAGATTATTTCCTATTTTGAAACCATTGGCACCGTGCTTCTTTACATCGGTTATATTTCCTTCTCTGTGCTGGTCATCAGCCATGGGGGAGCCCATATTTCCGAGGTCATGGCATCCGGCGATCATTCCTTTGTGCCCGATGCCACTGTGGGAGCTGCCCTTTGGACAGGCATTCTCTACATGGCCTATAACCTGGTGGTCTTTCCGGCATCCTTCTTCACCATCAAGGCCCAGAAGAGCCGCAAGGATACCATTATCAGCGGCATCATTGCCGGTCTTCTCATGATTATCCCCTGGTTCATGACCTACTATGCAGTTATGGCCTTCTACCCCGACAAAGCAGTGCTGGCATCGCCGGTGCCCTGGGTGGCTATGATGCAGGCAGACAATGCGCCGGGCTGGCTGCTTTTCCTCTTCAGCATCGTCATGGGCTGGACTCTGATTGAAACGGCCACCGGCATTATCCATGCCATGCTGGAACGTGTGGACAAGGGTCTTACGGATACGGGAAAAAATCCCCTCACCCGTCAGCATCGCGGTGCGCTCACTGTCATTATCCTGGTGATTTCAGTGGCCTTCGCCAAAATCGGTATTATCGACCTCATTGCCAAAGGCTACAATGCCCTGGCCTATGCCTTCATCCTTCTCTACCTGGTTCCTCTTCTCACCGTCGGTGTTTACAAGATTGTGAAGAAATCTTCCGGTAAAGAAGAAACAAAAGTAATTCCTGCAGAAATAGCCAAATAACGGCAGCAAAACGGCGCCTTTCAAAGGGCGCCGTTTTTTAGTATCGGCGGCTGCAGGGCGTGTCCAAGGGTAAGAAGCAAAAATGACACAGGCCGCCGATTGACGGTCAGGACCGCGATGGGTGTCAAATCGGCGCTCTGCCCCGTACACCCTTTGCCTCTTCGAGGCGTTCCCCTCAAGGGGAAACGAGGGATCTAAGGAGAAAAACAGCGTGTCATATACTTCACGTACCATTTCGGTGTTTTCCCCCTTTGGTGGTGAACGCAGTGAGCCAATCACCAGAATGCGTATCATGCCATATGACCCATAAAGCCAATACCGTAACGTTCTTGCGTCCCCTTTAGGGGAAGAGGGCCACGAAGTGGCGAAGGGGTGGACGGTGGTAAGAATGATTATGACACTCGATATGGACGTGACCGCCGAAAGGCGGCATTATAATACTCATCGCCCCCTAAAGGGGAAACGACTCACTACATTTTGCGCGTCGCTTCGCTCAAGGGGCCGCCGATTGGCGGTCAGGATAGCGATGGGGTGTCAAATCGGCGCTCTGCCTTGTACACCCTTTGCCTCTTCGAGGCGTTCCCCTCAAGGGGAAACGAGAAGTATGGAGAGGAAAAACAGGGAGTCATATATTTCATGTACCATTCCGCAATTTCCCCTTTGGTGGTGAACGCAGAGAGCCAATCACCAGAATGCCTATCATGCCATATGATACAAAAAGTCAGATCCGTAACGCTGACTTTATAAGCATTGCCCGTAGGGCAATCCACAACCCTCGGGCCAACGGCCCGTCAAACTTACGAACCCTGAGAACCCTCGGGACGAAGTCCCGTCAACCCTCACACCCGACAGGGCGTGTTATAAAAATATAAAAAACGGAGTCATCTATGGAAGTTATTATCGATCAAGTCAGCAAATCCTTCCGGAACGGCAAAAAGGTCCTGCCGGTATTGGAGGATATCAATATCACCCTGCACAAGGAAGAATTCGTGGCCCTCGTAGGACCCTCGGGCTGCGGAAAGTCGACCCTCCTTAATATCTGCGCCGGCCTTCTGTCGCCGGACGCGGGATCCGTCTATTTCACAGGGGAAGATCTGAAAAGCGAGCCCCGGGTATCCATCGTATTTCAGGAGACAGGTCTCATGCCCTGGCGTAACGTATATGATAACATCGCCTTTGGACTGGACGCCGGCCATGTGCTGCCGAAGAAAGAATGGAAAGAGAGAATCGACCACTATATTTCCCTGGTAGGCCTTTCAGGCTTTGAGAAATCCTATCCTCATCAGCTGTCCGGCGGCATGAGACAGCGGGTAGGCATTGCCCGGGCCCTGGCCATCAATCCGGACCTGCTCCTCATGGACGAACCTTTCTCCGCCCTGGACGCCCAGACCCGTATCATCATGCAGCAGGAACTGGTGGACCTGTGGGAAAAGACGCGGCTCACCACTCTTTACGTGACCCACAATATCCAGGAAGCAGTCATGCTGGCGGACCGGGTGGTACTTCTTTCCCGCCGTCCGGGAAAGGTGCGGAATATCCTTTCCATTGCCATCCCCCGGGGCGACCGGGAGAAACCGGAACATGCGGAAGAAATCGACCGCCTCACCCGTACCATCTGGGAACATATCAGCAAAGACGCCCTGGAGGCGATGACGGAGGTGAATGGCGATGAATAAGTACATGGTTGAAAATAAAATGAAACGGTGGCAGAAAAGTTACAGCCCCGCCGTTTCCCTGATTTCCGTGGCGGCGCTGCTTCTCATCTGGGAAGGCATCTGCCGGGCAGGGGTGGTGTCATCCCTCTTCCTGCCGCCGCCTACCCTCATCATTTCCGCTCTGATCGATATGATTCAGGATGGAGAAATCGGCGTCTCCCTGGCGGCCTCCCTGTACCGCATTCTGCTGGGCTTCTTCCTGGGCAGCGCCTTCGGCCTTCTGGTGGGCCTGGTCACTGGCACCTCCGCCCTGGCGGACCGCATGGCCAACCCCATCGTCAATGCCCTCTACCCCATTCCAAAAATCGCCCTGCTCCCCCTTTTCATCCTTTGGCTGGGCATCGGTGAAGTATCCAAAGTCACCATCATCGCCCTGGGCGTCTTCTTCCCCGTGGCCATGAACACCTACTCCGGCGTGAAAAACGTGGACACCCTGCTCATCAAAGTGGCCGTGAGCTTCCATGCCGGCTGGGGCTACACCATGAGAAACGTGGTGCTTCCCTACGCCCTCCCCATGATCTTCGCCGGCCTCCGCATAGCTGCCGGCACCGCCCTCCTCCTTCTGGTGGCGGCCGAAATGATTGCCGCCGAACAGGGCATCGGCGCCCTGATCCTCCATTACGGCGACCTCATGATTACCGAACGTCTCATGGCAGGAGTCATCGTCCTCTCTGTACTGGGCCTCATCTTTAACCTGTTCCTCCAGTTTCTGGAAAGGAAACTGGTGCCCTGGAACCGTAAGGAATAGGAGAAGGAATTTCTTTTTATCTTTGAAACGGCATTTCTCTGACAAGGGAAATGCCGTTTTTGCATGGAAAACAGGGGAGAATTTTATAAGCCCATAGAATTTACATAAACATTACAAAAGAGCATATTATTTTACAAAATCTATACAAAATACTTATGATATCTAGATATTTGATTATACTATGATACAATAAGATTAAAAGCCGGACACAGGGTGTACTGATTGGGGTGCACTTTTTTGACGTGAAAAATGGAGAATCTGGCATGTTTCCGGGACATAAGGAGGCACATAGAATGAAAGGTTTGAAAAAGATGGCGGCCGTACTGGCATGTGCGGCTATTGCGGCAGGTATTTTTGCAGGCTGCGGCGGGGATAACAAGAAGGATGACAAGGCGGCAGCAGGGGATAAGGTGCTCACCGTTTATACGGCCCGCAGCGAAAGCTTGAATAATCTGGTCATTCCTGCTTTTGAAAAGGAAACGGGCATTAAAGTGAATATGATTGTAGCAGGCACAGGTCCTCTGGTGAAACGGGTGGCTTCGGAAAAGGATAACCCTCAGGGCGATGTGCTTTGGGCTGCCGATCAGACCATGCTGGAATCGCAAAAGGACCTTTTTGAAAAATATGTATCGCCGGAAGATGCCAATATGCTGGATAATGCAAAGAACAAGACCGGCTATTTCACTCCTGCCTTTGCAGATCCTACCGTATTTATCGTAAATACGAACCTGGCAGGGGACATGAAGATTGAAGGATTTGATGATCTTCTGAATCCCGCGCTGAAGGGAAAGATTGCCTTTGGGGATCCGGCCAATTCCTCTTCGGCCTTCCAGAGCCTTATGGCCATGCTCTATGCCAAGGGAAAGGACGGGGATCCGTTGTCTCCGGAAGCCTGGGCCTATGTGGATAATTTCATCAAAAACGTGGATGGTAAGTTCCTGAACAGTTCCGGCGCCGTCCATAAAGGAGCCGCTGATGGAGAATATACCGTGGGTCTTACCTGGGAGGACCCGGCAGCTACCTATGTGAAGAACGGGGCGCCGGTGAAGGTGGTATTCCCGAAGGAAGGGGCTATTTTCCCGGGAGAATCAGTGGAAATTATCAAAGGCGCCAAGCATATGGAAAATGCTAAAAAGTTTGTAGATTTCATGCTTTCTCAGAAAATCCAGGAGGAAGCAGGGAAGACGTTGACAGTCCGCCCACTCAGAAAGGGCGTGAAGCTGGCTGATTACATGACGCCCCAGGATCAGATTCATCTGTTCAAGAATTATGATGAAGGATGGGTAGCACAGCACAAGAAGGAAATCGTGGCCCTCTGGAACCAGCACTTGGAAAATTCACGGCAGTAATGATAAAGCAGACTGAAAAAGGGACGCAGAAAAATTCTGCGCCCTGTTTTCTTTCATAAAGGAGTTATTTATGAGCGTATCCATTGATATTGACCATGTGGTCAAGAAATATGGCAGCAATACAGTGATTAACGGGCTGTCTTTGTCGGTGAAGCCGGGAGAATTTTTTACTCTTCTGGGACCGTCGGGCTGTGGTAAAACCACCCTGCTCCGCATGATTATCGGGTTTAATTCCATTGAAGGAGGAACCATCTCTGTGGGAGGACGGGTGATGAATGACGTGTCTCCGGATAAGAGAAATATGGGCATGGTTTTCCAGAACTATGCCATATTTCCCCATATGTCTGTCAGAGACAATGTGGCCTTTGGCCTTCGTATGCGGAATATCCCGGAAAAGGACATCGAAGAACGAGTGGATCATATGCTGAAGGTGGTGAAGATTGACCATTTGAAGGACCGCATGCCGGCGGCCCTTTCCGGCGGACAGCAGCAGCGGGTGGCACTGGCCCGCGCTATTGTCATCAGGCCGGAGGTGCTGCTCATGGACGAGCCTCTGTCCAATCTGGATGCAAAGCTCCGTATCGAAATGAGAAGCGCCATCAAGCAGATACAGAAGAAGGTGGATATTACCACAGTGTATGTAACTCATGACCAGGAAGAGGCACTGGCAGTGTCAGACCGCATTGCGGTCATGAACGGCGGCATTATCCAGCAGATTGGAAAACCTGCCGATATTTACAAGCGGCCGGCCAATGTGTTCGTGTCCACATTTATCGGTCTTTCCAATCTTCTTGATGGCAGGGTTCATGGCAGCGGCGGCTCCCGAAGAGTGTCTTTTGATGGAACATCCTATGAAACGGTGATGGACAATCTGTCGGCAGAAGCGAAGGATAAGGAGCCGGTGATTCTGTCTGTGCGTCCGGAGGAATTTGATATCCATACAGATGGTGGTACAGCAGGTATTCGCGGGGAAATCGTTTCTTCCATTTTCCTGGGACTCACCACCCACTATTTCATCCATCTGGAAAACGGAAAGGATATTGAGGTGCTGGAAACCAGGGAGGACCATGATATCATTCCAGATGGCAGTGCTGTAACGCTGACGGTGAAGCCCCGGTTCATCAACGTTTTTCATAAGACGTCCGGCACATCCTTGATTGAAGGTGAACCATCATGAAGAAAAAACTGACCCTGTGGGACCTGTTCAGTGTCATGATTTTTGCATTCTTTGCTCTCTTCATCCTCTATCCGCTCTTCCTCATCCTGTACAAGAGCGTCATTTCCGGGGATACCGGCGCCTTTTCGCTGCAGTACTTTGCCCATTTCTTTGCAAAGAAATTTTACTGGGGCACCATGATTAATTCCCTGAAGGTAACGGTGGTTTCTACGGCTCTGGCGGCGGCGCTGGGACTTCCGCTGGCATACCTCATGGGTCGGCTGAAAATCAGGGGAAGCAGTTTCCTTAACATACTTATTGTCATCGCCTACTTGTCGCCGCCATTTATCGGAGCCTATGCCTGGATACAGCTTCTGGGAAGAAATGGCGTCATTACCCAGTTTCTGAACCATATGCTGGGTATCCATTTCGGCGGGGTGTATGGCTTCGCCGGCATTGTCCTTGTTTTCACGCTCCAGTCTTTTCCCCTCGTTTACATTTATGTATCGGGAGCATTGAAAAGTCTGGATAATTCACTGAATGAAGCGGCGGAAAGTCTTGGCTGTGGAAAGGCTGGCCGGATTCGCCGGATTATCATTCCCCTGGTTATGCCTACCCTCCTGGCCAGTTCCATGCTGGTCTTTATGCGGGTATTTGCTGATTTCGGTACACCCATGCTTATCGGTGAAGGCTATAAAACATTACCTGTGCTCATTTACAATCAGTTCATGGGAGAAGTCGGAGGGGATGACGGCTTTGCGGCAGCTGTCTGCTGCATCGTTATTGGACTGACCATCGTCATGTTCTTTGTACAGCGTTTCCTGGCCAACCGGAATACCTATGCTATGAATGCGCTGAAGCCCATGGTGGCAGAAAAGGCGAGGGGAATGAAGAATCTGCTGGCTCATGCAGTGATTTACCTTGTGGTGGGGCTGGCAGTACTTCCTCAGGCAGTGGTTATCTATACCTCCTTCCTGGCATCCAACGGCGGACAAGTATTTACCGGCGGCTTTGCCCTTCAAAGCTATGAAGCTACCCTCTTTGCCAAAGACAATGATGTTATCTGGCACACTTATTTCCTGGGTCTCTGTGCCATCTGCATCGTTCTTGTGCTGGGCGTTCTCATCGCCTATCTGTCGGTACGGAAGAAGAATCCGCTGAACAGCGCCTTGGACGTGATTACCATGTTTCCTTTTATCATCCCCGGTTCTGTGCTTGGTATTTCCTTCGTATTCGCTTTTAACAAATCTCCGCTGATTCTTACCGGTACGGCCATCATCATGATTATTTCCTTTGCTATCCGGCGTATGCCCTATACGGTACGTTCCTCCACGGCGGTACTGGGTAATATCAGCCCCTCCATTGAAGAGGCGGCTGTGTCTCTGGGAGCTTCGGAAATGACCACATTTCGGAAAATCACTATCCCCATGATGACTCCCGGCGTCCTGTCCGGTGCCATTATGAGCTGGGTTACCATTATCAGTGAATTGTCATCGTCCATTATTCTTTATACGAATTCCACACAGACACTGACCGTATCTATTTATACGGAAGTCATCCGGGGCAATTACGGCAATGCTTCTGCTTATGCCACCATACTTACGGTGACCTCCATCATTTCCCTGCTTCTTTTCTATAAGCTCACAGGGAAGCGGGACGTGTCTCTTTGAAAGCGGAAAGGCAGGAAGCCCCTGCCTTTTTCTGCTATAATGCAGGAAGAAACAGATCACTCAGAAAGGAGCATTTCCATGACTAACGATTTCATCTTTTCCCATGTGGACCATACCCTTTTGAAAGCCACCGCTGCCTGGCGGGACATCCGTGCCTTATGCGAAGAGGCGGAAAGGTATCACATGGCTTCGGTGTGCGTCCCCTCTTCTTTTGTGAAGAAAATCCGTGAGCACTTCCCATCCCTCACCATCTGCACAGTGGTGGGCTTTCCGCTGGGAAACTGCAGCAGGGCGGCCAAGACCTTTGAGGCGGCAGAGGCCATCAGGGATGGCGCCGATGAAATCGACATGGTCATCCACATCGGTGCCCTGAAGGAGGGAAATCTTTCCTATGTGACCGGTGAAATCAAAGCTGTGAAGGAGACCATAGGGGACCATATCCTGAAGGTCATCGTGGAGACCTGCTATCTTACGGAAGAAGAAAAAATCGCCGCCTGCCGCTGTGTCACTGAAGGGGGAGCAGACTATATCAAAACATCCACCGGCTTTGGCAGCGCCGGCGCTGTGTTGTCCGATGTGAAACTCTTTAAAAAATACGTGGGAGAAAAGGTGAAAATCAAAGCTGCCGGCGGCATCCACAGCAAACAGGAAATGGAAGATTTCCTTAACGCCGGCGCTTCCCGCATCGGCGCCAGCGGAGCTATTCCGGCACTTCTGGGGAAGAAATGATTTCATCGGGATTTCAGAATGCAGATGTACTTTTGCTTTATTGACAGGCTGGGTTTTATCCTTTTATAATTGAACAGACAGTGCTTCCTTAGTCTGCATTTGGAGGGATTGCCATGAGAAATTTAATCATTGATGAAGGGAAACTTCATTTGCTTCTTGAATCGAAGAAACTTTTTATTGGAGGCTCTCTGACTGGCGCTTTAGGCCTGATTGCCGGTGGAGTCAATGCAGTTCATAATGGATATGAAGGGACTGCTCTTCATTATGGGATGATACTGCTGGGCATATGTATGCTTGTTTTAGGCGTAAGGGAGGGTTGGAAGAATATGAAGTACAATCATGAGAAAATGATGAAAGATATTATCAATCTGGATCAGACAGCCTATCATCATTCCATCGTCGTATTCCAGGATACATTTCTCCCTTTTGCCAATAGATATCTTGTATATTGGGATAAGCGCTGGCAGTGCTGGTTTTTTCTGAATTATCCTACCCAGCAGGATGAAAGGAAGAATGTAGAAATCATAGGCGATAAGATTTCCCGTGCCTTGAAGATTGATTCTTCCTGCATTCGGCTTGAAAGAAAGTGCCAGAAGCTGCAGCAGAAATACTCAGAATCTCACAAGGAGGAACGGTACTATGACCATGTTTTTTATAAAGGAACAATTACCGTTTTTCCGGAATTGATGAAGTCGGACAGCTTCGACATAGATGGCGTATCCTACCGCTGGATGACCATGGCAGCCATGAAAGCGAATCCGGATGTCAGAAAGAAAAATCTGGATGTGGTAGAAGTGGTAGAAAAAGACTTTTAAATATTGGATTAAAAATCCGGCAGACTGCCTTGCGGCAGCTGCCGGATTTTTGCGGCCCGGTCCCCAAAGGCCGATAAGGGACTATAAATTGCGGCGAAGCCGCCGCCACCACCCTCTGCTCAAAGGGCCGTCAAACCTAAGAAACTTTTCCCGAATCTTCCCGCCGACTGGTATTTACTACCCTTTGTCTCATGCCTGTCATGCACCGAGATTCTTCGCTGGCGCTCAGAATGACTGTGAGGGCGGGAAGACAATCCCATAGCGCTGCTGCCGAGAGGCGGCTATATACTCATCGACGCCAAAGGCGTCGATACCGCAACCCTCGCCCCTAAAGGGGAAACGACTCACTATGATTTGTGCGTCGCTTTGCTCCTTCAAATCATGTTCGCTGTGCACGCCAACGGCGCTGTCAAACTTCAGAACCCTTGCGCCCATAGGGCACATCAATCTTAAGAACCTTTTTACATAACCTTTTTACACAACCTGCGGCGAAGCCGCGCCCCCCCCTTATAATTCCCCTTTTCAAAAGAGCGGTATCTGGATTATAATTAAGAATGGAAAATTAGGGTACGCTTACGCAGGGAGTGACCATTCTCCCGCGCCGGTCCGGAAAGGAGGGACATCATGGGTTTATCCATCAGGGATATACTGATACTGGATTATTTTGACGGAAAGCCGCTGCATCATCGGATACCGCCTTATAAACTGCATATCTACGGCCCCGATGCCAATACCCGGATTGATGCCCTCATGGAAGATGGATGGATACGGTCCAGCCGGCCTCAGGAGACGGTGAACATGCTTCCGGACAAGGTGCTTTCTGATTTCCTGAAGCGCTATGACCTGTCCGGCGAAGGCACCCATGCGGAGCTCACGGGGCGGGTGATTTCCAAAATTCCGGAGAAGGACTATGCCCATGGAGTGCCCCGGATTTACGTGCTCACCAGAGAAGGAAAGGCGGAAATCGGCCATCACATGGCCTATGTGCTGAATGTGCGGGAAAATTACGGATTAACGGAAGGGGAAATCGGGGAGTCCCAGAATGCCCTGACCCAGCGGGGGGAACCTTTTACGGCCCGGGATATTCTGTACCGCGCTTTCCAGCAGAAAATCGCTCTGTATACCATGGCGGGGGAATGGTCCAAGCTTCGGAATATGTACTACACGGTGGCCAATTTCTACCTGCGCATCAAGGACAAGGCCCGTGCCCTGCCATACCTGTACCTTGTCTTTTTCATGGATATGTCGGGCATGGGAAATAAGAATAACCTGGTGCCCTATGAGAACCTGTTCCCCACCCAGAAGGGCATGATCCTTCTCATGGATGAAATACGGAAAGAGCTGCATCTGACTCTGGAAGATGTGAAGACCTCCTTCCTGTCCTCCATTGCCCGCATGGCGCCAAGGCTGCCTTTTTCCTATTTTTCGCCCCAGATGATGGCATCCATGCTGCTGGAACGGCTCCGGGGGCGGGATTTTAACGGCACCCGCTACATTGCGGACCGCAACGTGCCGGACCCGTCTTCCAAATCCTATCACTACGTGCCCTACGGCAGGAGCGAGGCCAGGACCCCTTTGCGGCGGACGCCGGCAGTGAAGCCGAAAATCATGGCGCCCCCGGTGCTCCGTATGCCCACCTTCACGGCGCCGCCGCCTTTCCGCCCCAGCGAAAACACGCCCCCTCTGCCAAGAGTGCCCCGGCCGGGACCGGAAAAGCCGGTGATGCCCAAGCCTTCGAGAAAAGAGAAGAAGGGACTGCTGGACAGGATCAAGGACCTGTTTTGACTGTTATGGACTTCTCGCCCTTCTTCCGAGGCGTCCCTGCTTTCAGGAATGGGGCGCACCATCCGGCGGTAAGCGGACATCAGGCCATATGTCACCCTTTACAAAATCCCATTCTTTTTGTAAAATAAAACTAATGCGTTTGTAGCTCAGCTGGATAGAGCAGCGGTTTCCTAAACCGTGTGTCGGGAGTTCGAATCTCCCCAAGCGCACCACGATAAAATCAGCACCTTTGAGAAATCTCAAAGGTGCTTTTTTGCTGCAGCTGTCACTATGAAATACATTTTATTGTTTTTATCAGCTGTTCCCTGTACTTATTACAAGAAACGAATTGACACAGGTACTCTCTCCGTTTCCCTGCCATATAGACGAAAGTGCTGGGGCGCAGAGAAATCTCACTTCAAAGGGAGGAGGCCCCCCTGCGGCAGGCGTTGTGGGTGCAGAGGAAGGCAATCACCGGTTTATGATTCATGGGGAAACCATCCTTTCGTATGGTTGGCGATTTCGACCATGGTGAGCATGACCGGCACTTCCGTGAGGACGCCTACGGTGGTGGCCAGGGCGGCAGGGCTGGAGGCACCGAAGAGGGCTACAGCCACTGCCACGGAAAGTTCAAAGAAATTGGAGGCGCCGATCATGCCGGCAGGGGCAGCGATGGAGAAGGGGAGCTTCAGCATATGGGCAGCTCCATAGGCCAGAAAGAAGATAAAGAAGGTCTGAATGGTTAAGGGCACTGCGATGAGAAGGATGTGCAGGGGATTGGAAAGGATCATGTCCGCCTGGGAGCTGAAGATGATGACCAGGGTAAGAAGAAGGCCTGCCGTGGTTATATGGTCGAATTTGTGGACGAAAACCTTATCCAGATAGGCTTCGCCCCGGCTCTTTACCACCAGGCGGCGGGTCAGCACACCGCCGGATAAAGGAATGACTACGAAAAGGAAGACACTGACAAAGAGAATGTCATAGGGAACGGATACCTGGGAAACGCCCAGAAGGAATTTCACAATCGGTACGAAGGCCACCAGAATGATCAGGTCGTTGGTGGCCACCTGGACCACTGTGTATGCCGGATTTCCGTGGGTGAGAGTGCTCCACACGAATACCATGGCCGTGCAGGGCGCGGCGCCCAGAAGGACGGCGCCGGCCAGGTACTGTCTGGCCAGCTCCGGAGCCATGAAGGCGCCAAACAGGTGGAAGAAGAAAAAGGCGGCAATGCCGTACATGGTGAAGGGCTTAATGAGCCAGTTCGTTACCCAGGTCACCAGAAGGCCTTTCCCATTTCTTCCGGCCTGTTTGATACTTTGGAAATCGACTTTAATCATCATGGGGTAAATCATGACCCAGATGAGCACTGCCATGGGAAGAGAAATGCCATCTATCTGCAGGCGCCCTAGAAAACGGGGCAGGGCGGGAAGGAAGTGGCCCAGGGCCACGCCCAGCGCCATGCACAGCAGCACCCACAGGGTGAGATAGCGCTGGAAAAAGCTCATATTTCTTTCTGTATCAGCAGCATGCATGATGGTCATCTCCTGTGTCTGTCACTTGAAACAGCTCCTCGATGAACCGGGCGAGCTCTCGGCCATTGGCCTGGTTCAGGGAGTAATACACCCATCTGCCTTCTTTTCGGCTGTTAACCAGACCGGCCTCACAGAGTACCTTCATGTGGTGGGACAGGGTGGGCTGGGAGAAATGGAGATTTTCCAGAAGCACGCAGGCGCATTGTTCGCCCTGCTCAAGCAGTTTGATAATGCGAAGGCGGCTTTCATCGGTGATGGCCTTCAGCATGATGATTTGTTCTTTTGGCATAGGTATAGGGACCTCCTCGCATTTACCGACATCAATATATTGAAGAGCATAGCACATAGATTGACCTGCGTCAATATATGAAGCAAAAAGGGGTGGAGAGGGAGGGGTGGAGCTATGGGGCCATCCAGGGGCGGAGCCCCATGGCGGCTTGCATTCGGGCGCCAAAGGCGTCTGAGCCTTACTGCCTGTGGAAATACGGTTTCCCCGCAAATCTGCAAAGCGCATGGATGACGGCGGGCAGAGTCTTTTGGCGGATGGGCTCTTATTTTCTTGCCACCGCTGCCACGGCCAGGATGATGAGGGCCATGCCGAGGAGCTCCCAGAAACCGAAGGTGAGGCGGAAGATGAGGAAGGAGAAAAGAATGGAGGACAGCGGCTCGATGGCTGAAATAATGCTGGCTTCCGTGGGGAGGATATAGGCCACGCTGCTGAGGTAGAGAACAAAGGAGCAGACCGTGCCGAAAATGACCACATAAGCGAAGGCAAGGAGCACGGATGTATCCACGGTGCCGGTGAAAGGCGTGAGGGCTGTCACCGGCAGGAGGAAGAAGGAGGCGGTGAACATCCCCCAGCCTACCACCAAGGGCGCTCCGTATTTCTTAATGATGCGCACCGGTTCCACTGTATAGATGGCACAGGCCAGGGCCGAGAGAAGGCCCCAGAAGAGGGCTTTCTCAGAAATGGCGAGACTTTTGAAGTCACCGCCCGTGGCAATGAGGGCCGTGCCGGCTATAGCGAAGAAGGCGCAGAAAATCTCCCTCATCCGGGGCGGCCTCTTTTCTGACAGGCAGTACCAGAAAATGATGAGGATAGGCATGAGGTATTCCAGAATGGTGGCAGTAGGAGCATTGCTGTATTGGATGGAGGCAAAGTAGCCGTACTGGGTGCCCAGCATGCCGAAGGCACTGAAAATGAGGAGGTCCCGGCGATCCTTCCGGTCTTTCCACAGGGCGGATATATTTCCTTTGAAGAAATGGGTCAGAAGAAGTAAAAGAAATCCGGCGGTCAGGAGCCGGAAAAAGGTAAGCCATGCAGGGGCTATATGTTCATTAATTAGAAGAAACTGGCCTGCAATGCCGCTGCTGCCCCAGAAGACGGAGCCGGCAGAGGCAGAGAGGAGCCCTTTTTTCCTATCAGCAGTCATCGAATCATCCTTTCAGCCTGTTTTACGAGCATATCATAACAAATGGAGATAGGGGCTGCAAGAAAGGGGCCGCTGGCAGATTCCTGACGGGTCCTGCAGTGAGCGCGAGGGGACATGGCAGAAACCCCTTCAGGGCAGCTGGGAAAGCGCTCCGGAGGCCGATGGAAACAGGAAGTCTGCACAGGGCCCTCCATCAGGGGGATGGAAAAGCGCCGGAAAGAGGAAATTTTTATTTCCCCTCCTTGAGACTGGGCATTCCTCGACCGGACTATGTACACAGAGAAACGGAGAGAGCGGAGCCGGCCCGGGCGGCAGGCTTTCTACGGTTCTCCTGGAGATTTCATTTAGAAAGGAAGGATACCCATGAAAAATCTGGCACTCGTATTCAAAACCAACAGTAAATCCACCATGACCATTACCCTGGCCAATCCCAGGGATAATGTGACTCTGGACGAAGTCAAAGCGGCAGCAGCGAAAATGATTCCAGTCCTCGTTACCAGCGCAGGGGCAGATGTGACGGACCTGGAAAAAGCCACTGTAATCACCACCTCTGAAGAAGAGCTGGCCTGACTTGTTGTAAAGGTAGAAAGGAAGTCATACTATGGCAGTGAAAAAGGAAGCATACGACGTAAAGGTTCAGATTCGTTTCGAGAATGGCACTGACAGCTACGGCAAAACCGCCGTGAAGACCATGTCTCTGGGACAGATCAAACTGGGCGCTACGGACCAGGAGCTCCTGGATGCAGGGACCGCTCTGGCAGGTCTCTCCTCCATGCCTCTGGCAGGGATTCGGAGAATCGATACCGGTGACCTCGTAGAAGGCTGAGGCATAAAGGCAAAGGCCGCGGAGAAATCCGCGGCCTTTTGCATGAATGACACAGATACCGCTCGTTCCGCTGTCATTTCGACTAAAGCGTTGCGGAGTGGAGACATCTCACACCTCCATGGTACAGAGAGGAGGCAGGAAATCTCTCGGTTCAGAGTTTCCACAGGGCCCAAAACCTTTATCACCCATACCGGCATGTCTCCCCCCTCGAGATGACGCATGGCCTGTAAAACTGTCATCAAAAAGTCATAGAAAAAAGGGCTGTGAAGAAATGATTTACATTTTTTCACAGCCCTTTTTTCTATGCCAAAGTATTTGACCTTTGAAAATGAAACCAAGGGCGGCGCTGCTTCTTGCAAGTATCCTGAAGGCAGGAAAGGCTTTCGGCTGTCTGCTGCGCTCTCGGGGAAGACAGGATTTCAGCTCTTTTCAGGCAGGGCGGGGCCCGTAGTTTCCGCTTCCTCTACAAACCAGAGGGGATGGGCCTTTTTGAGCTCCCGGCGGAGGGATGCTCCTTCGCCTTCATTTTCCAATATCATGAAGAAGGCGGAGCCGGAGCCTGTCATCAGGACGGGGCGGGAAAGGGCGTGAAGGGCGCAGGCAGTTTCCTGGAGGATGGGGTCCAGCGGGAAAAGGGCCGGTTCAAAGTCATTGGCCAGGGAGGAAAGAAGAAGGGGAAGGTTTCTGGTTTGAAGGGCTTTGATGCAGCTGCCGGTATTGTCTTTCAGGCGCTTTGGAAGGGCGTCGATGGCGGCGTAGGCTCTGGCGGTGGATTCAGAGGTCTGGGGGCGGATGATGAGGAGGGGGAGTCCTTCCCAGGGGGGCAGGGCGGTGAGCTTATCGCCGATGCCTTCGCAGCGGGCGGCGCCGCCGGCGACGCAGAAGGGAATGTCGGCGCCCAGGGAAGCACCCATGGCGGCCAGGTCGGAAGGGGAGTCGCCGGTTTCATACAGGGCAGCGAGGCCGCGGAGCACAGCGGCCGCATCAGAGGATCCGCCGCCCATACCCGCCTGGGAGGGGATTTCCTTGGCAAGGGTCATGGAAACGCCGGGCAGCTGCTTTTTCCGGAGAAAAAGCTCCGCTGCCTTCACCATGAGATTATCCCGGCCCTCCGGGGCGCTGCCCTTGACGACGGTCAAGGTGGTGGTGTCTGCCTTTTCCAGGGTAATGGTGTCGGAGAGGGAGATAGAGTGCATGACGGAATCAATGTCATGGTATCCGTCCGTCCTTTTTTGACCTACAGACAGGGTAAGGTTGATTTTGGCATAGGCTGTTTCCTGTATCATTTTGTGCTCCTTAGGGAATAGATTTCCTTTATTATATCCTATGGATGGGAATAGGGGGAGTGGAGGATAGGGATGGGACACGCCCTTTGGGGCGTGAGGGTTCAGGTGCCTTTCGGCGCGGTCGGGATCGGGACTTGGGCGGTGCTTTCCAGTATTCCCGAAGGTTGACACGCCCTTACGGGCGTGAGGGTTGAGCCAGCCGCCGGGCCTTTCGGCCCTGGGCTGCCAGGGTTCTGCCTGTGA
>OLPN01001495.1_pt1 | contig 20691 bp, 19 predicted proteins | sample 1672601 | NCBI WGS metagenome assembly OLPN01 (sample SAMEA3136704, study PRJEB25190) | human gut metagenome | reverse complement strand
GGCCCCATCAGCCCCGCAGGCCCCGGCCGCCCCGCAGCCTCCTGCTCAAAATGACCAGGGCGAAGATTCCAAGCAGCAATAATCTTGAGCAAAACAAAAAGCGCCGGCATCAAGCCGGCGCTTTTTTAATGCTTTCGTTTCAATTGCCTTCGGGGCTTATTGCTTCCAAACCTCTTCGGCGACGTTTTTGATGAGGGCGATCTTTTTCCACTGATCCTCAGGCTCAATGATGTTGCCCTCTTCGGTGGACGAGAAGCCACACTGGGGGCTGATGCAGAGGTTGCGCAGTGGAACGTACTTGGCCGCCTCTTCAATGCGATGCTTCAGATCGCTCGGGTCTTCCAGGGCGCCGTCTTTGGAGGTAACCAGGCCGAGGACCACCTTCTGATCTGCAATATGGTGCAGTGGTCCGAAATCGCCCGCGCGTTCTGAGTCGTACTCTAGGAAGAAGCCGTCAACCTTCAAATTGGGGAACAGGATTGGCGCTACGGGGTCGTATCCGCCGGAAGAGAACCATGTGGAACGGAAGTTGCCGCGGCAGATGTGAATGGTGACGGCCAGATCTTCGGGCTTGTCGCGCAAGGCCTCGTTAATCAGGTTAACGTAGTCGCGCTCCAGTTTGTCCAGGTCGAAGCCGCGTGCTTCATAAGCAGCGCGCTTGTTCGGGTCGCATAGCTCGCCCCAGGAAGTGTCGTCGAACTGCAGGTAGCGGCAGCCTGCATCGTAGAACGCCTGGACTGCTTTGCGGTACGCGGCGGCAATATCGGCAAACAGGAGCTCTTCGTTGTTCTCGTAGCGAGCGATGGGCGTGTAATTCTCTTCGCGCACGCAGCAAATGAGGTGAAGCATGGTGGGGGAAGGAATGGTTTGCTTGACCAGCGTGCCACCTGCAACGCTGTTGGTGAAGGCAAAGTGCTTCAGGAAGGGGTGCTCACCGAAGTCAACCTTGTCGGTAATGACGACGGTCTTCGATTTCGGCTGATGGCCCTTGAAGTGAACCGACCAATGCTTTGCCCCAACCTCTTCGCATCCAAGAAGCTCGGTAAGGAAGTCCAAATGCCACATGGAGCGGCGGAACTCGCCGTCGGTTACTGCGTGAAGGCCGGCGGCTTTTTGCTGAGCCACCAATTCCTTGATAGCTTCGTTTTCGACGGCTTCGAGCTCGTCGTGGGAAATGGCGCCTTCAGCGAATTGGGCGCGTGCGGTCTTGAGCTTTTCGGGGCGCAGGAAGCTGCCTACGATGTCGTAATGAAACGGTGCAGCGGTATCGGACATAGGGGTTTCTCCTTCAAGTTAGATAGGCACAACTGCCGTATTTACATGGGGTTTCGGGGCGAATATGATGGCGCCCTTTGCACTTAATCGATTATAGGGGTGCTGCACCCTGTGTGGTTATAGGCATTGTTTCTAGCGAGTTATAGGCGGTTGGGGACGTGGCATGGTTCGCGGTTCGGGCGAGAATTGGCTACTTGCCAAGTTTTTGTCAAAAAAAATGAGCCCCTTCGATAAGAAGGGGCTCGGCCTTGGGGAAGGCATGTTGGCGCAATGGGGCTAGTCGAGTTTTGCGAAAGCCTGCTCGAGGTCCCAAATGATGTCATTAGCGTTTTCGGTGCCAATGGAAAGGCGGATAGTGGAAGGCGTGATGCCCTGATCGGCCAGTTCGGCTTCGGTGAGCTGGGAGTGCGTGGTAGAGGCAGGGTGGATTACGAGGCTCTTAACGTCTGCCACGTTTGCCAGCAAGGAAAAGATCTGAAGGTTGTCAATGAACTTCCAAGCTGCTTCCTTGCCTCCTTCGATTTCGAACGTGAAGATGGAAGCTCCTCCGTTGGGGAAGTACTTCTGGTACAGCTCGTGGTCGGGATGGTCGGGCAGGCTGGGATGGTTAACCTTGGCAACATGGGGGTTGTTCAGGAGGTATTCCACAACCTTTTTGGTGTTTTCCGCATGGCGGTCTACGCGCAGGGAAAGCGTTTCAGTGCCCTGTAGAAGGATCCATGCATTGAAGGGGGAAATGCATGGTCCTTCGTCGCGCAGCAGGATGGCGCGAATGTAGGTTACGAAGGCGGCAGGACCTACGGCATCTGCGAAGGAAACACCGTGATAGCTGGGGTTGGGGGCGGCGATAGGGGCGTACTTGCCGCTTGCCTTCCAGTCGAAGTTGCCACCATCGACGATTACGCCACCGAGGGAAGATCCATGGCCGCCGATGAACTTCGTCGCGGAGTGAACAACGATGTTAGCGCCATGCTCAAGGGGGCGGAACAGGTAGGGAGTACCGAAGGTGTTGTCGACCACAACGGGCAAGCCGTGCTTCTTGGCAATTTCGGAAATTGCGTCGATGTTGGGGATGTCGGAGTTGGGGTTGCCTAGGGTTTCCAGGTAGATGGCCTTGGTGTTTTCCTTGATGGCACCTTCAACCTCTGCGAGATTGTGGGCATCGACGAAGGTGGTCTCAACGCCGAATTGGGAAATGGTGTGCTCCAGGAAGTTGAAGGAGCCGCCGTAGATGGTCTTCTGCGCCACGATGTGGTCGCCTGCTTGGGCAAGTGCCTGAATGGTAAGGGTGATTGCCGCAGCGCCGGATGCTACCGCCAGGCCAGCAACGCCGCCTTCAAGAGCAGCGATGCGATCTTCGAAGACGCCCTGGGTGGAATTGGTAAGGCGGCCGTAGATGTTGCCTGCGTCCGCCAGGCCGAAGCGGTCGGCGGCATGCTGGGAGTTGCGGAAAACATAGCTGGTGGTTTGGTAGATCGGCACGGCGCGGGAATCGGAGGCGGGGTCTGCTTCTTCTTGGCCTACATGGAGAGCCAAGGTGTCGAACTGGAATTTATGATCGGGGTTGTTTACGAACTGGCTCATTGCGAGTTCCTTTCTGTATGGGGAAGCGTTTTTCGTTTGCGTGTTTGCTAGCAGAACGAAGTAAACAGCTTGAATTCCTGTGGGTCAATGGGAAAAGTAGGTTTTAGCCATCTGCATATCGGATAACAGGGATTAAGCGCACTCTATAGCGGCTTTGATCTGGGGTAATGAAGATAATCAAGAGGCTTTTCGGGTTGGTTTGGTCAACTGGAAGCATGGGGAGAATGCAGTGAAAAGGCGTTTCGAAACACGGTTGAAACAAATCAGAGGGCTCTACGGATCAAGGCATTTGGTGCTTGAGGCCACAGATTGCTGGCGCCAAAACTAGTGGCAGCTACTGCTGCTACTGTCTGCGCAACGAGTTGTTGGGGATGCGTTCCTGCATTTCGGTGATATTACCCCAAAGGCGTTTAGGCATGAAGCTACGGTGCAATTCGGGGTTGTAACGGTCTTTGATGGATACGGCGTCGTAGAAGCGTTTCCAGGCATCTGCCATGAGTGCTTCGTCTGTGGTTTCCTCGGGCAGTGTGAGCGAGTCGCTTTTTACTAGAGTCCATGCGCCGTTGTGCGAAACCCCAGCGATGCCATGGGCTTCATCAAAGATGATAAAGGGCTGCGTATTGAAGCGCGCGGAAAACCAATCCATGAGGATGGGGACCACATTCGCCTTGGGGTTACAGGCGGCAAACCAAACGCCGCCTTGCATTTCACGGAATAGCAGAAACTGCATCATGTAGTGTCGTTCGTTCATTACGAATCGGTGCAGTTTCACCATCGGTTCCACGCAGGGGTGGGCAATTTGCCCGAGTACATTACCCTTTTCCCTCATGGCGTAGCGCACGAAAGAACAAATTGCTGTACCTTTGTCGGGCTCATCGGAAAGGAACGCCACCCCAATGGCGCTGAAAGTGCTGCGGTCGCAATCGCGGCACAGGCCGTCTTTTACTCGCTGGGCTATGGCGGGGCTAGTGGGAATGGTTATCGGTTGCTGTCCTAGGCGCAGCTGTAGGTTTTCTTCTGTGACGATTTCGCTTGGGACGAGCTTTTGGCGATATGTTTCGAATATGGCGCATAGCAGGCCCTCTAGAGTGCCGTCATAGATGAATGCATAGGAGCTGTCCCGTTTGGGATAGGGCATCACGCGCCCCATCCCGGAAGTGAGGAAACGGTACTTGTTTCTATTTTTCCACTCTGTGCATTGGGCAGATTCAAGCGCGTGGAGAACGCGGGTTGCGCTTCGGTTTTTGCTTGAGGCTGCAAATCGAATATGCTCATTTGGCCTGGTGCAACCTTAGCGCTACGGCTGCCGTGTTTGCCGCCGTTTATGGGCGCGGCAAGCTTGGCGCGCAAAGCGTTGGGATTGAATTCGGCGTCGCACCCCTGGTACTTTCCTGCGCAAGTTATGAAGTAACGGGCTCGCTTGAAGGCGATGCCGAGTTTGCGCAGCTCTGGTTCGCGTAAACAAGTGCTGCGCCGTGCACGGATGATGTTTCGGGCACCGCGCGGGCCAATGCCAGGTACGCGCAGCAACGTTTCAAGGTTGGTGGTATTCACTTCAACAGGGAAAATATCCAAATTGTTCAGTGCCCAGTTGGCTTTCGGATCAAGCTCGGGGTCTAAAAATGGATGAGCTTCGTCGATCAGTTCAGTTGCATCAAATTTATAGAAGCGCATAAGCCAGTCAGCCTGGTAGAGGCGATGCTCGCGGTTCAGCTGCACGCTGGCATTTGGCAGGCGCTTATCAGCGTTCACGGGCAAGTATGCGCTGAAGAACACGCGCTTCAACGAAAGCGTGCGGTACAGGGCGCTGGAAAGGGCGAGTATTTGGTAGTCTGATTCGGGTGTGGCGCCGATTATCATTTGCGTTGATTGCCCAGCAGGGGCAAACGCGCGTGTTTTGCGTGCAATGGGCGCCTGCGAGTAATAGGTGGTGTTGCGGCGCATAAGGGCGCGGGTGTCGCGGTCTTCGGCGATAGAGTTCTTTATCTGCCGCATGGGTGCAATAATATTCTGTTTCGATTTGTCGGGCGCTAACAGTGCCAAGCTTTGGCGCGAAGGCAGTTCCATATTCACACTCATACGGTCGGCTAAATGCCCCAGTTGCTCCACCAATTCAGGAGAGGTGCCAGGCACGGCTTTGGCGTGGATGTAGCCACGGAACTTGTATTCGTTGCGCAGGATTGAAAGAGTGCAAATCATGAGTTCGGTGGTGTAATCGGGGCTTTTGATAACGCCCGAACTTAAGAATAAGCCCTCTATATAGTTACGACGGTAGAAGCCAATGGTAAGGTCGGCGAGCTCGCGGGGTTTGAAGACCGCGCGGCGCACTTCATTTTCGGCACGGTTTACACAGTAGGCACAGTTGTAGATGCACGCATTGGTCATAAGCACTTTGAGCAGTGTGATACAGCGCCCATCGGCTGTGAAACTATGGCAAATGCCGGCGTCTATCGTGTTACCCAGTTCGCCCTTTTTCGCGGAACGGTTAACGCCTGAAGAAGTACAGGCAACATCGTATTTAGCCGCATCGGCCAGTATTTCCAGCTTAGTTGCAATATCCATACGTACATCCGTTCGTTAATTCAGATCCTAAGGATATGCGAACACTTGTACGCTGTCAAATTGCTTGGCATGCTTTCTTGACGGCTGTTCTTTCTCTATGGATAAGATAAAGAACAGCCGAATACCGTTCGTATGGCTTGTTGGGGGATCTTCTCTGGCCTGAAAATGAAGAGTGGTGATAAATAGCTGTTATGCGCGTTTGCCTGTTAAATTGCGCGAATAAAGGCTCGACTGTCCGTTATTCAAATAGCGCAAATCCCACCTGGAACTTCTTTAAGACTGTTGTTGATAGGGGAGGTTTAAGCATTTTCTGTGCGGGTATAAATATTAATGGCTCTAGGTCGGGCCATGCTATGGCGGTTGAGGGCTATTCGATCCTTCGTCCTTCAAGTGGAGCAGGCGAAAACATCTATACACTGTTTGTTGCTGATGGATGGGATCAGGGTCGCTTTGTTAACTTCTACTACACTAGGTACACTGACACATATGGCGTTGCGTTTAGCAGATAGGACACTCAGTTTGCGGATTTGCTTGCCTGCTTTAACGTTGGCTGTTTTGCTGTCGTTCGCCTTTCTGACGGCTTGCAATTGGAAGGAAGCCGATGTTAGTTCCAGTGAGTGCGAGGAAGAAATGAGCGAAATGAAAGTAAACGATACCCCTCAAGACCATCTCCCCGTACTGAACTCAAAGGCTTTGTCCGAGCTGAAGGGAACCCCAGAAGGAACGAGCGGAGGCTTGATGTCTCATCAATGGGAGGTGAGTGGCCAGGTGGTTGCGTGTGACGAGGAAAGCGGCGCTGTTGCCGTATCCGTCGACAGCGACAACGATTACGCCCAGTATTTGAACAGCCCGATTCTGGTTTCCGCTGGGAACGAGGCAGGATTTGCCGTGGGGGATGGAGTCGTTATAACGTTTCTGCCTCCTGGCAGCGAAGAAACCGTTTTGCATCCAAGCAACCTGGTGAAAAGCCGGTAAAAGAAAAAGGGGAATCGCAGGTAAACTGCGGTTCCCCTTTTTAGACGCCCATCCTGCGAACGGCCGCTATTCCTTTTCCGCGGCTTCAGGCAGGAAGGCTCGGGAGTTGTAGGCAGAGATGCCTATGGTGCCGGAGTTGTGCAGCAGGGAAGATGCCTGCGGCGTTATGATGCCGCCAATGCCCAGTGCCAACAACAGCGAATTGAATCCGATGGTGAAGCGATAACCCTGGTGCATGCGCTTTTCCAGGATGCAGGAAAGCTGGCGCAGCTCAACGAGCGAATGCAGATCGTCGGATACCAGCGAGATGTCGGCGGCTTCGCGCGCCACGGCGCTGCCGGCGCTCATGGCGATACTTACATGCGCCGCCGCCAGCGCGGGTGAATCGTTTACGCCGTCGCCAATCATAACCACGCGGTAGCCTTCGGCCTGCAGCTGTTCCACAATTTCGTGCTTATGCTCGGGCAGCAAGTCGGCCCTGAACTCCGTGATGCCGGTTTCCGCGGCGATGCGACGGGCGGAGCGCTCGTTGTCGCCGGTGAGCATAATCACGCGCTTGAAGCCCTCGGCACGTAGCTCTTCCACCACCTCGGCCACGTTTTCTTTCAGCGGATCCTCGATGTACAGCACACCCCACAGGGTGTTGTCCACTGCCAGGAACAAAGGCGAAGTTCCCGCAGCTTTTTCGTGGATGGCTTCCAGTTCTTCGGTGGGAATAGCCACATGCTCGTCTTCCAGCACGAAGTGCTCAGAGCCGATAACGCAGCGTTTGCCGTTGATGCTGGAAGCAATGCCGTGGGCAACCACATATTCCACTTCCGCATGGCGCTCGCGATGCTCCAGCCCCTGCTTCAGCGCCTCGTTCACTACGGCGCGTGCCACGGGGTGGGGGAAATGCTCTTCCAAGCAGGCGGCCAGGCGAAGCACCTCTTCAGTGGGCATTTCGTTGTAGCTGGTTACTTCGCGCACGGAAGGCGATGCCTGGGTGAGCGTGCCCGTTTTGTCGAACACGACAACGTCGGCTTCTGCCATGTGCTTGAAGTAGCGTGAGCCCTTCACCGTGAAGCCGCGCTTGGCGCTTTCGCTCTGCGCGGCCATGACGGCAATGGAGCCAGAAAGGCGCAACGCGCAGGAGTAGTCCACCATCAGCGCGGCGGCGGTTTTGGTGAGATTGCGGGTGGTTGCGGCCACGATGCCGGCCAAAAGGAAGTTCCACGGTACCAGCTTGTCTGCCATGGCTTCGATGTGCTTTTGGTCGGAGCTCTTCAACGCTTCGGATTGTTCAACCATCGAAACGATGGAGCGCAGCTTGCTTTCTTCTGGGTTGCCGGAAATGCGGATGAAGATCTCGCCTTCCTCGACTGCGGTACCAGCGTATACGGTGTCGCCCGTTTTGCGCACGATTGCCAGCGGCTCGCCGGTAAGCGAGCTTTGGTTTACGCCCGCTTCGCCTGAAATGATCTCGCCATCGGCGGGAATCTGGCAGCCAAGGCGAGCAACTACCACATCGCCGTGTTTCAGCTCACCAATGGCAACCTCGCGTTCAACATCGCCTTCCACCACGGTGGCGGTGCTGGGGATGTCGAGCAGCGAGCGCACCAGGCTGCTTTCGCTGCGGCGCTGGGTGTAATCCTCCAGGATTTCACCCACTTTCAAAAGGAAGATAGTGCTGCCTGCGGTTGCGGGCTTACCTTGGATGAAGCCCATGGCAATGGCGGCGCCGTCCAAAACAGGCACATCAAGGCGGCCATGACGCAGAGAATCGAGCGCTGCTTTCCAGAACGGGATGGCGGAAATGATGGCCCATGCGGTGCGCAGCGGTGCCGGCAGGAACCAGCGGCGCATGGCGCGGAACACGATCATGTTGGCAATCTGCGTGAAAAGATGACGCGGACGCGGTGCCAGCATCAGTGAGTTTTCGGGCTCCCAGGCTTTAATCTCCTGGTACGTAAGCACTTTGAGTTTACGTACGACGGTGGTGCGCGCCAAGGCGAGCTCGGCTTTGCCAGCTCCTTCGAAAGTTATGGAAAGTGAGCCTGCCTTTGGATAGGCAACGCATTTGGTTACGCAGGGGAGCGCTAAAAACGTTTCCTCGAGCGCGATCGCATCATGCTCAGGGATTTTCCCCTGAAGATCGAATCGGATCCTTCCGGGGATCTCGTGTTTGATCGCGAAACGCATGGCTATTACTTGCCTTCTGCTTCCTGGGCTTCGGCGAGTTCCTTGGCTGCCTCTTCCTCAGTTTCTTCTGCGCCCTTGTCGTAGCCGGCCTCGGCGAGGATATCGTCGAGTTCTGCCTTTGCTTCGTCTACGATGGATTCAGCCTCTTCCTTGACCTTCAAGCCCTGAGCGACAGTTGCTACAGCCGCCTTGCGTACCGGCTCGCTTTTCAGCGCCTTAACGCCGAGGGTTCCCAGTAAAAAGCCTGCTCCCACGAGAATTCCATGGTTCATTGCGTCCTCCTTAGAACTGCTTTGCATGGTGAAAATTCACCACCTTTAACATTTAAAGTTTACCACTGCAAACATTGGCTGGTTGAAAAAGTTTGCTAGTGTTAACAGAGATGAAGGTTGGCGGTTCTAGGCAGGTACGACTGCTTGCATGAGAAAGGCAGCTCCAGCGCGAAGTGCTTCAGGTAGGCTGTGGGTGCTAAATCAGCGAGTAATGGAAAACGCCTTGCGCGTCTTCTTCTCGATTTATCTGGCCTTTATCGGCAAGGTACTCCAAATACGAAAACGTCATGGCAATGCGCCGTACGCGCATGCCGAACTCCAGCTCGTCGAACGCCCCATGGGAACGCTGCGCGGAGGCGGCGACTTCTTTCGCTGTTGCGGTTTCTAGCTGATTTATGATTTCCATTCGCTTTGCCAGCGGCTTTTTGAATTTGCCAATCATGTATTCGTAGAACGCATCGATATGATCTGCCCCGTAGAGCGGTTCATGATGGGACATGAATACCGTTTCGAAGTCCATCGCTTTGAGGCGGGGGAATGTGTTCAGAAAATGGTCGAGCAGATGGTCGTTGCGTCCGAATTGAACAAGGGAGGGCGCGGCGTCTACCACGTGGTCACCGCTGAACAATATCTTTTTTCGTGCATCGCCAAAGCACAGGTGCTCAGGTGCGTGGCCAGGTGTTTCGATTGTGGAAATAGCCCAATCGCCAACCGAAATGGTATCGCCATCGTGAAGGATGGTCGCGTGGGGCGCGGAAGGTTGTTGCACCTGCATGATGTACAGCAGTGTGTCGCGAAATTCCTCCCAGCAAGTATCCAGCGCGTCAGGCCACCCGATCACGCGTGCGTAATCGCGGCAAAATCCTTCGTTTACCTGCGGCAAGGTGCCATGGTATACCGTGCGTCCCCCTTGACTCAAAAAATAGGGGAGGTTGCCAACGTGGTCGGCGTGAAAATGGGTTATAGCAACATCGGTATTGCTCCAGGGCACTTCAGCTCTTTGGAGCATGGCATCAAGGTGCTCTGTTCCAGTGAGTTGGGGGTGGCCGAGGTCAATGAACAAGCCCTGTTTGCCACGCTCAAAAAGCAGATACCGATCAATGCGATCGGCGAAATAGAAATTCTTAACGTCGAAAACTGCATGCAAAAGCCCGGGCACTGGTTCTTCCAGCGAAACCATTTCGTACGTTACATCACCGAGCATATCGTCAAAACCGCTTTTGTCTGCGGTTGAACTGCTAAAGGTATCGGCTTTCGCGGTTGGCTGAATCGTGGGGATGGGTTGTGCTGGGCGCTGAGGCATGGGGATTCCTTTCATCATTCCCATGATACGGGTCACATGCTCTGTTTTGTTCGCAGATTGCTGCTATTCGCCCATGAGCAGCCGATTTTCGGTTGTAGCTTTGCTTGCTGTCTCAATTTGCCCGCGGATTAGCTCTCTGCCCCGCTGTCGCAACAACTTTTCGCGCGAGTTTGCAAGAAAATTGCGATTGCGGACGATTGGGGGCTCGTAAGCTTGGGGTTTTTCGGGCAAATCCCCTCGTTTGAGGGCTAAAATCGCCGTTTTGCGCCAAGTGCAATTCGTCGAGGGACCCCCAATCGCAATTTTCTTGCAAATCGAACTGAAATTTTGTTTTTGGCTTTTGTCTTGTGGGCGCTTCTGCGGGGAGCGCCCCTGCAATTCAGGCGTGGCGCCCTATTCGCATGCGAGCGTACTGAATTTGCGCGTGAGTGGGGGGGCGTTTCCCGCCACTGGGGGAATTAGCTCGCTTGCCGATGAAGCGTGTGGCGGACGAGCGTGGATTGGCATGCTGGCTACCATTGAATGCAGTGGACATCTGCCAGAACCCGCTTAGCCCTTCTTCGACGGGTTTGGCCCCTGCCTGATGTTGGTGCATTGGGCAGGGTCTGTCCTCAAAACGCACACGAATCCGGAAGGAGACCTATGAAGATCGCTGTCCTGGAACCGCTGGGAATATCCGACGATAGCCTGCGTGGCCTGCTTGCCAAGGCAACTGACGGCCATGAAGTTGAGGTGGTAACGTATCCCGACCGTAAAGAGGACGAGGCTTCGCTGATCGAGCGCAGCGCCGATGCCGATATCGTGGTGGTGTCGAACATCAAATATCCCGCTTCCGTGATGGAGAAAAATCCCAACCTTAAATATGTGTGCGTTGCATTCACCGGCTACGACCATGTAGACATGGCGTATTGCCGCGAACACGGCATCCAAGTTTCCAACTGTGCTGGTTATTCCACGGTTGCTGTTGCTGATTTGGCGTTCGGTTTGACTTTAGACGTTCTGCGCAACATTTCTACCCTGAACGCTATCGTTCGTCAGGGTGGTACGAAGGACGGGCTGGTGGGGCCTGAGCTGGAAGGGAAGCGTTTTGGCGTTGTTGGCGCTGGCGCTATCGGTTCGCGCGTGATGCGCATCGCCCAGGCGTTTGGCTGCGAAGTGGTGTGCTACTCCCGTACCAAGAAGGACATCCCGGGCGTTGAGTTCATCGAGCTTGATGAACTGTTGAAGACATCCGATGTGGTAAGCCTGCATATCCCGCAGACTCCTGAAACCACGGGTCTTATCGATGCGGAGAAGATTGCGCTTATGAGGCCTACGGCGGTGCTTATTAATTGCGCTCGTGGCCCCGTTGTCGATTCCGAGGCGCTTGCGGCTGCTCTCAATGAGGGTCGTATTGCTGGTGCTGGCATCGATGTTTTGGAGATGGAGCCTCCGTTCCCTGCTGATCACCCGCTTCTGAACAGCAAGAACACTGTGGTAACTCCTCATGTTGCCTTTGCTTCACATCAGGCAATGGAAAAGCGTGCCGTTATCGTGGCAGACAATGTTGCGTCCTACCTGGAAGGCAATACGGCAAACCTGGTTTCATAGCAAGTGGGAAAATAGGGATAGGTACCAGATCCCACTTAGACATAGTTCACAAAGGTAGGGCCTCGCTTGTGCGATTGTTCGCAAGCGAGGCCCTGCTTGTTGGGCGCGAATTTGGCGTCTACCCCTATTTCCCCACTTGTCCCAACCCTTCTGTTATTGGCTCAGCCTAATACCGGCTATGGGGAATAGTGGGGTACCGAACGGGATCATCGACGCTCATAATTGCAGTCATGCACAAGCTTTACTTCGCATACGGATCAAACATGGACTTCGATCAGATGAAGTTCCGCTGCCCTGGGGCTGAATACCTGGGCGTAGCAACGCTGCCCAATTACGAGTTGAAAATGGATGCAGCTGGCTTCGCAACGGTAATCCCTGCGCCAGGCAAGCATGTGCAGGGTGCGCTTTGGGACTTGAGCAACGCCAACGAAAACAAGATGGACGGCTTCGAGGGCGTTTCTTCCCATTGCTACGAGAAAAGCTATGTGGAAGTTCAGTACGCTGGTAACCATACTGAAAGCACCATCATCTCGGGTGCGTTCGGCTTCGGCGAATTCGAACCCGCTGCTCAGGATGCCTACACGTTGGAAGCTCTCATCTATCTTTCTTTACGTGGACCCTTCTACGATTGGTCGTTCCGCGAAGATTACGTAACCAAGGTGCGAAACGGTGCCGCCGGTATTGGCGTCGACGCCCACACCCTTAACCAGTTGCAGAACATACAGATCATTCCTAACGCGCATGTTGCTTAAACTGTAACGCCGCTCAATGAGCGGCGTTCTTTGTGTGCGTGCGACCAAACCCTTTGCCCTTGCGAACCCGCCGCTTCACTAACTCACAACATTTCGCTGCTATTCTTTGAATAAAGGTATTCAGGCGCTCTTCGGGGCGCCTTGTTGTTCGGAAGGGAAGCGCATGACGGTTTTGGGTAGCGTGAAGCGTCACTATGAAAAGGTTATCTGCGTTTGCTGCTTCTTGATTCTGTTTACCAATATCGGGTTGCCCTCAACTTCGTTTTCCGTATATCAGCCCTACCTTGTTGCCATTCCGGGGGTTGGGCATGCGGGTGGTTCGGTAATCCTGTCTGTGCGCACGTTTGTTTCCCTTGTTGCCATGTTTTTTGTGGCGCGCTATTACAGCTGGCTCAATTGCCGCATTGGTGCTTTTGTTGCCTCGATTTGCGTGGCTATCGGTTTCGGTCTGTACGCGCTTAACACCGAAAGTTATGCCGGCCTATGCGTTGCCTCAGTGTTTACGGGGCTGGGATATGGCTTGGGCGGCATGATCTGCTCAACCATGCTTATCGGTCGTTGGTTTGAGACGAATGTTGCAACGGTTGCGGGTATTGCTGCCGTGGGTTCGGGCGTTGCCGCCGTGGTTTTGCCGCCTATTGTGGTTGCGGTAGTGAATGCTACTTCGCTTTCTGCTGCATTTGCCCTGGAGGCCGCCTTGGCGTTGTTACTGGGACTTTTGGTATTCGCATTGCTGCGCAATTTTCCGGAGGATATGGGTTTGAAACCCTATGTTTCAAAAAAAGCCGAAAAAGGCACGGGCAAGCCGAAGCGCGCTCGCGTGAACAGGAATGTGCCCCATTCGTTTTTGCCGGTACTGATGGTTGCCATGGTGTTTGTGGGCTGCGCAAGTGTGGGTGGCAATGGCTATTTGGGCGTCCTGTTCACCTCCGAAGGGTTCTCGACCGAAGCTGCAGCTGCCCTCATCGCTGTGAGCGGCGCTTGTTTGATGGTGTCAAAGCTCTTCAACGGGGTTATCTTCGATGCCATTGGTACGCGAAATGGTTCGGTGCTGTTCTTCTTGCTCTTTATCGGAGGAACAGGTCTTCTGTGCTTGAGTGATATGGGGTCGAGCTGGTTGGCAACAGCGGCTGCAGTCATGTTTGGCCTGGGACTTTCCTTGGGCACGGTGGGCATTTCGGTATGGTCTATCGAGCTTGCGCCAAAGGGCAGGGAAGTGCAGACCATTCGCAACTTCCAAATTTGCTATGCCCTGGGTGGCTTTATTTTCATGTTGCTGCCAGGCTTCCTCGCCGAGGCGTTTGGCACCTATCTGGTTTCCTATGCGGCGTTGTTCTTTATGCTCATTGCTGCCGCGGCAGTGATTGTGGGGTTGTACACCATCTGCGATCTAAAAGCCGCTCGCAATGGCAAGGATCGTTAGGCTGGAGTTCGACTCGCCTGCTAAATCCCCTCCGCTCCCTTCCTCGTCCATGGCAGGATGCAGGATTTGCCTCAAACGTAACAATGATTAACTCCGCTTTACATTTATGTAAGATTTCGCTTGCTAAGCTTGCATCCGCAATAAGGGAAACCATGCGGATTTGCGGGCGGCAGAAACTCGGATGAAGCTCGTCGGAAACTCTGGTAATTCCCTTTGCGCGTGATTGTGAATGAAAAGGGAGGAACAGAGAAAGACATGGATATCGCAACACTGGTTGTCGTTGTGCTGGTTATCGCGGTGGCGTTAACGTTCGACTTCACGAATGGCTTTCACGATACGGCAAACGCTATGGCAACCTCAATTGCAACGGGTGCGTTGAAGCCGAAGACGGCGGTTATCGCAGCCGGTACGTTGAACCTGATTGGTGCTTTTTTGTCCACTGAGGTGGCAAAAACCATTTCGGGCGGCATCATCAATGAGCAACAAGTTACCATCGGCGCCGAATTCATATTTGCCGGATTGGTAGGCGCTATTCTGTGGAACCTGATGACGTGGCTGGTTGGCCTTCCTTCAAGCTCTTCCCATGCGCTGTTCGGCGGTTTGGTGGGCGCGGTAATCGTGGGCGCAGGCGTTGAGGGCGTTAACTTTGGCGCTGTTGTTGCCAAGGTTCTTGTTCCTGCTCTTATTTCTCCTATCGTTGCCGGCTTGGCAGCATTCGTGGCGGTGAAATTAATATATTTCATTGTTCGCAAGCTGGACGAAAAGTATGTCGAGACGGGCTTCCGCCATGGTCAGACCATTACAGCATGTCTGGTAGCGCTTTCCCATGGCACCAACGACGCTCAGAAGACCATGGGCATCATCACCCTTACGCTTATCGCTGTCGGCTTGCAGCCTTCTGGTTCTGGCCCTCAGCTGTGGGTTGTCGCTGTGTGCGGTCTTGCAATTGCCTTGGGCACCTATATGGGCGGCTGGCGAGTAATCCGTACGCTGGGCAAGGGTCTTACTGAAATTGCAACGCCTCAGGGTTTTGCCGCAGAGGCTAGCTCGGCAACCACCATCTTGGTTTCTTCCCATTTGGGCTTCGCTCTTTCCACCACGCAGGTTTGCTCCGGTTCTATCATCGGCTCCGGCCTGGGCAAGAAGGGCGGTGCGATTGACTGGAAGGTTGCCGCTCGCATGCTTGTCGCCTGGTTGGTAACGTTCCCTGCTGCGGGTGTAATTGGCGCTGCCGCCTGCGCTGTTGCCAAGATCAACGTTTGGGGCACGCTTGCTGTTGCCGCAATCGCCGTTGTTGCAGCGCTCATTATCTTCAGGCTTTCGCGCCGCAACCCCATTAATGCGATGAACGTAAATGAAGGCTCCGAAGTCAAGGTAAACGCCAAGGTTGCAACTGCCGCGGCTGCAGCGTAGAAAGGGAATCACATGCAAGAACTTATGAATTTTGCAACGGTTCTGATCGTTGCGGTGGGCATTGCTGGTTGCATTGGTGTGATGTACGCATCGGGCCTGCGCCTGTGGGCAAAGAGCGGTGCTCCTGAGGGTGGAGATGGCTCCCCTAATTATCTGTTTCGATTCGCTTCGGTGGCATGTTTTGCGGCATGCGTGGTCGTAGTGCTATTTGCACTGTGGCTGATGATTCCGATGTTCCATTAATAACGAGGGGATAAGAACTTGGAAACTTTGGAAAGTATTCTGGTAGGTATCGACGGTAGCGAGCGCGGCAAGAAAGCACTGAAATGGGCTGCTCGTCTAGCCAACCGTGAAGGTGCTCATTTGACGCTGCTTGCGGTAATCGACCCTGCATCAAATGAGCTCGTCGGCTCCGACCATCGCGTTTTGCGCGAAGCTGTGGAAAATGTGCTGGGCGAGGCTCAGGATTTTGTTCGCGGCGATTATCCCGAGTTGGCTATGGACGCTTCGTATGTGAGCGGCGATATCGTAGAGGCTCTAGTCGGTGCGGCTGAAAGCCACGATATGATCGTAATGGGCTCTCACCATGGCGCTTCGGTTGCAGAACGTGTATGGGGCGCAAAGGGTCTGCGCGTTTCGGTTTCGGCAAGCGTTCCCACGGTGGTTGTTCCCGCCGACTGGGACCCTTACAACGAGGCCAAGGGTATTGTGGTAGGCGTTGGCCCACAGGATGAGGTTAGCGACAAGGCTGTTGAACTTGGTGTTCATTTGGCCAAGGTTCTCGAAGAGCCGCTCGAGCTTATTTCTTCCTGGGGCATCCCCACCTTGCTTTCGCGCTCTGCTGAATTCATGGGTGGTGGCTTGGCGCCGGTTGGCGAATCTTTCCAGCGCAACCTCGACGCACGTGTTGCGGCTATTCGTGCAGCAGAGCCTGCCCTTGAGGTTGAAGGTCATTCAATTGAGGCTCCTTCCCCTACGCAGGCTTTGATGCAGCGCAGCAAGGATTGCCGTGTTCTGCTGCTGGGCACGCATGCTCGTTCCGCGGTAAGTAGGGCGCTGTTCGGCTCCACCACCTGTGGCGTGCTGGCTCACCTGCAGGTACCTACTGCAGTTGTGCCGATGGAATAACCTGTTTAATTGCAGAAAGCGCGTTGAGGCTAATGCTTCAACGCGCTTTTTTGTTTTGGTCGGGATGGCCTCTGGGCGGGGGCGATGCCCGGCTGCTGTGGCCTCTGGGCGACTGGGGAGTCTAGGTGCTGGAAGCTGAATGACTGAGGCGTGCCCAGCTACCGAAGCGATGTCTGGTCAGGCGAGGCATCCGGCAAGGCGCAAAGCCCGGTGAGTAAGGTGCGGAATTCGGCCCAGCGAGCGGCGCGTGACGCCTGGCTCGCTCATGTGATGCTGACGCTACTCTTTCCTTCTCATCTCGAAGGAATCGGCGGGGTAGAAGCGACGGCAGTTTTCGCACGTGGTAAGCACCACGCGCCCCTCATTTACCAGATACACCAGGTGGGCAAAGGTTTCGCCCAGCGAATAGAACTTCTGGTCGATGGTCCATTCGTCCCAGTTGGGGTGCTTCCACGAGGCATTGCGTGCGATATCAATCAGGCTGGCATGGCCGTCGACCACCAGCTGGTACAGTTCTTCCAGTCGGTTAGCGTGGAAGCTTTTCAGAAAATCGACGCGCTCGGCTACTCCCGTGAAGGGACGGCCGTGACCGGGCAGAATAAGATCAACGTCCAAATCACGTACCTTGTCCAGGCTTGCCAGGAATTCCCTTAACGCATCGTACGAGCAAACCCAACTCATGATGGTGGGCGTGATGCGTTCCAGTACGTGGTCGCCTGCAATGAGAATTTTCGCCGTAGGTTCGTATAGGCAGATATGCCAGTCGTCGTGGCCGGGCGTGGTTATGACGCGAAAGCGGTAACTGCCGTTGTGGTACACGTCGCCATCGGCCAGGTAAAACAGATCAGGCTGGTTTTTTAGCGGAAGAAGCTCGGCAGAAACGCGGTAGGTAGAAGCGTCGCGTGCCTGCATGCTGCGTTCATCGTACGTGTTGGGGTGTGTAAGATAGCCGATGAGTGGGTTGAATACCGTTGCTTGCATGTTCATGAGGTTTTGCACTTCTTGAATAGAGTGCATGTTGGCGTATATGCGCATCCAGCGTCGCCATATGCGGTCGAGGTTGCTGGTGTGGTCGGGGTGGGAATGGGTAAGGACGATCTCCACTGATTCCCAGGTGCGGCCCAATTTGCGCAAGGCATCGTCAAGTGCTTTTTCGCAGTCGGGGTGGTCGAAACCTACGTCGACAATGGTGGTTTTATCATCACTCAGGATGAAGTACGAGTTCAGGTAATTCAGCGGGTTGTCGGGAAGGGGCACAGGCACGCGCCAAATGCGCGGAAACACCTCTTCAATTTCGCCGTTGTTATATTGGTCTGCGTAGTTCGCCGCCATGATGATTCCTAACGGAACGTGTTCATTGTTCTTGGAACCAGCGTAGCGCAAAAGTCGTCGAGTGGTACGGTAGGATGGGTGGCGTTGATGAATCGTGGGCGAGCGCTATGCCTGACCTGCGAGTGTGCGGGGAGGTGCGGTAAGTGGCAGCCTATAGCGAAAAGGCGGAGAAGGCAACGGACCTCCAACTTTCCGATGCCCATTTCCATCTGGGGTTCGTTTTGGATCTGGTCGATTTTGCTGCGGATGTCCAGCGTGCCAGGTCGCTCGTCTTTGCCGCGTCGGTTACCCCTGGCGAGTATCGAGATACCAAAAGGGCGCTTAGCCGCTCGTTCAATTTCACTCAGACGAACCTCGGCCCGGTCAACCAGGACGCCAAAGAGGCGCTTCGCTGCGCGCTTAATTCCAGCCAAGCGAAAGCTGAGGCAACCATTGAGGCCGCTAAGGGAGCGCTCCGTCGAGCGGCAGCTCCTTCGCAGCAAGCTGCTCATTTCCCCTTCATCAAGCTTGCGGTGGGATTGCATCCCTGGTGGGTTTCCGCAGACGAAGGCTGTCTTGCAGAAGAACTGCGTGCATTCGATAGCGCTTTGCCCGAAACACGCTACGTGGGTGAAGTTGGCTTGGACTTCTCGAAGCGCAGAATAGTAATGCGCGATGCCCAGCTCTGCGCATTCCGCCATATCGCAAATGCGTGCGCAAAGGACGGCGGCAAGGTTCTTTCCATCCATTGCGTTAAAGCATATGACGATGTTTTGAGCATTTTGGATAACTCTGGTTGTTTCGTGTCGTGTGCCTGCATCTTCCATTGGTTTAGCGGCTCGTTTCCGCAGCTTGCGCAGGCGGTGGATGCAGGTTGCTTCTTTTCGGTCAGCGCACGTATGCTCGAAACGAAAAGAGGGCGCGAATACGCAAAGGCGATCCCCTTGCAAAAATTGCTTTTGGAAACCGATGCTCCTGCCGCGGTCGATCCCGAACGGGAGCATCCTTCGGTACTTTATTCATACGACCAGATGAGGCTCCAGCTTGTTGAGACTCTAAAGCGACTCGCTCGAATAAGGGGCATTGGCGAATCTGAGCTCGCTGCCATAGTTCAGCAAAATGCGTTCGAGGTTTTTTTGCTAGATCGTCATCTTGCGGCGCTATCATGGGCGCTATGGAAAATGCTCTTTTAACAGTCGCCTCGCTTGCCGCCATCATCGCGCTCGGTTTCGTTGTTGCGCGAACGATGGAGCTGCCAAGAGGCTTCACCGACACGCTTTCGAAAATCGTCTTCCGTATCACTTTGCCTTGTGCGATTTTCCACGCTTTTGCCTCGAATGGCTTTGATGCCTCGTTGCTGCTTCTTGCCCTGGTGGGGTTGGGTTGCACGTTCATTCCGTGGTTGATCGGTACATTGCTCACTGCGCGAGAAGACCGAGACCATCGGATCCTGATGATGATGAATATATCGGGCTTCAACATTGGCTGCTTTGTGCTTCCCTTTGCCCAAGCGCTCTTTCCGCCGGCTGCGGCACTTGCTGTGTGCCTGTTCGATGCCGGTAATGCTTTGATGATGAGCGGGGGAACGTATGCGTTCTCAAGTGCGATCCTCGACAAGGGAGGATCCCATTACGAGCGTGCCGTGTTGGCTGCGAAGCGCCTGTTTTCGTCTGTGCCATTCGACCTGTATTGTGCGCTCATAGTCATTTCGCTGATGGGCGTTACCATTCCTGAGCAGGTGGTTTCGTTTATCGAGCCAATTTCAAACGCCAATTCATTCTTGGCTATGTTCATGCTGGGTTTAATGGTTCAGTTTTCGTTGGGTAAAGGAAAAGTGTTCCAGCTGGTGCGCTTGCTGGGCTTGCGTTTCCTGTTCTCTGCCGTGATGAGCATCGGCGCAATGACACTGCTTCCCTTCGATCCCGTTACCCGTATGGTAATTGCCGTCTTATTGTGGTCTCCCATGGGCGCACTCGGGCCGGTATACACCCTTTGGGCAAAAGGTGATGTGGGCCTGGCTGGTTTTGCCAATGTGGTTACGGTTGCGGTGGGCATTGTTGCCATGACGGCTGCCGCGATGATGATCGCGTAGTTTTTTGTTAGGTGCCGCAGACGGTTTTAGCCCTGCCTCCAAAGGGGTATATGCTCTTCCACTGAACAAATTTCTGCCCGGCGGGGGGCGTATCATCAGGACTAGTTCAAAACGACATGCTTAAACGACTCTTCGATTGGCAGTCCGGTAGTGTACACACCGTAGCTGTGGCTGCCATCCTTGGGAAGCGAAAGACTACCAGGGTTGAACAGCCAAACTGTAGGATCTTCCGAGCAGGGTTCGTTCGCTTTGACATGGGTGTGTCCGTACAAAAGTGCGGTATTGACTGGCATCTGGGGAAGATTGCCTATTGCTCCGTCTCTGTCGGGGCCGAATACATGCCCGTGGGTGAGGAATAGCGTTCGGGGAGTTTGCATTTCGTACCCTGCATCTTCATCGATGTATTCGGGATCAAGGATGGTGGAATAGTCCGCCATGCAGGGGAAGTCGAGCACCATCTGATCAACTTCGGCGTCGCAGTTGCCGCGTACGGCAAGTATGCGATCGGCTAGGGGGTTGAGCAGGGAAATTACTTCCTTGGGGTCGTAACCGTTGGGCAGGTCGTTGCGCGGCCCATGGTACAAGATATCGCCCAGCAAGATGATCTTGTCGGGTTTTTCTGCGTGAATAGCATCAATGAATTTGCGGCACCACGTTGCAGAGCCGTGAATGTCGGAAGCAATCAAAAACTTCAAGGCAGCCTCTTTCCGTATGCGATGGTCAGTCTAATTGTATCGCTCGCTGCTATTTTGCAGACCAATGCGAAAAATGGAACATGGCGAATTTGCCTCTATTGCAGCTGTTGGGACAAAAGTTTCTCAGGTCTCTAT